>Ga0247609_10001914_pt1 | contig 23205 bp, 20 predicted proteins | sample 172DNAGHGlowgp2_FD_193487 | JGI IMG/M metagenome (GOLD analysis project Ga0247609, IMG submission 193487) | Sheep rumen microbial communities from Palmerston North, Manawatu-Wanganui, New Zealand - 1728 DNA GHGlow gp2 | ecosystem: Host-associated > Mammals > Digestive system > Stomach > Rumen ...
CCGCCGAAGGCCCAATGAAGGGTGTGCTCGAATATACCGAGGACCCGATCGTGAGCTGCGACGTCATCCACAACCCGCATAGCTCCATCTTCGATGCCCAAAGCACCATGGTGATGGGCAAGATGGTGAAGATCATGTCGTGGTACGACAACGAATGGGGTTATTCCAACCGCATGGTCGACCTCATCGAGATGATGAAATATTGATTTATGGGATTGGCCTACGGCCAAGAAATCCAAAAAAAAACGTAGAGACGGTGCATGCACCGTCTCTACTGGTTTTTATCGGACAATGGTAATCGACCCTTGCAGATGCAGTGTCTCCTCTCCTGCCTCACCCATATAGGTGATGTCGGTGACATAGAAATACGTTCCAGGAGGGCAATCCATCTTGGTCTGTTTGCTCTTGCCATCCCACTGGATGAGCGGGTCGTCGGTGTCGTGTAAGATGTTGCCCCAACGGTTGAAGATGACCGTCTTGGCTCCCGTAATCAGTGACAGGCCTGTCACCTTGGGCTCAAAGACATCGTTGAAGCCGTCACCATTAGGGGTGATGACATTGGGCAAGGTATAAGAGAATTCCTCCACAGGTTCCTCGTGCCCGATGCGCACCGTCTTAATGGCAGAATAGTTGACCAAGGGTTGCATGATGCCTTCCATGGTATAATGGCCGAAGGTACGCACATAATAGCGATAGGTCTCGTCGCTTTCCACGTCGGTATCGGTATAGGCCATGCCCGTCACAGTGGCAATTCTCACGAATTGACTGTTCTCTTCCCTGAAGACTTGTGTGCTGTCCACAATCCATGGGACGGCTTCGGTCCACGAAAGGTTGGCTGCACCGTTGCTGCCATTGGCCGAAAGCATGACCGCCGAAGCCATGGCACTCGTTCCCATCAGCTGCTGTTGGGCATCGCGCATTTCCACCTTATATTGAAGCGAAGAGACCTCTGCTAAATTGACATGGGCATCGAGGAAAGTGGTGTCGGCACCTTCGTAAACGACATCGGTTTCACCGTCAAGGAGGCGTGTCAGACTGTAACTGAAAGGAGCGATGTATTGTTCGTCAATCTCTTTCGGCTGGGTCCAGCAGGCAACGACTTGCCCCGCTTCGAGGTCGGTGCTGTCGTTGGTGACATGGGTCATCAGCGGGCTGTCGTTCTTCAGGGTCACGCAGGACGCATCGCTGACGATGCTCAAAGCTCCGTCGGGGAACTGGGCTAAGATGCGGTATTCGTATGACATTCCAGGAGGCAAATCCAGGTCGATGTAGGAGGTCGCCGCGGCACCATTCAACGTCGCTATGAGTTGGTATCCTTCACGGATGCCCGTCTCACACACATCAGGTTCGTAGCCATCGCAGCCTGCCTTGCGGTAGACGAGCAAAGCCACTGCATTGGAGCACGGATAGGCCGACCACGAAAGCGTCGCGTCATGTCCGAGCATTTCCGCGTTGAGGTTCAGCACTTTCGGCCCCATCACGTTGATGGTCACCGTCTTGAGATTGGTGAGGCTGACGGGGGAAGCGTCGTCTTTGGCATGAATCACCACCTGATAAGGCGTGTTGCGGATGTGGGCGTAGCCGGTGTTCCACAAGAACTCCATTTGAGGCTGCAGGCCAAAGGCTGATTCGGGGTTGAGGATGGCGGGGCTCACCGCAACCTCGAATGGCGCACCTGAGGCCGTCAAAGTTACATTGTCGCCGTCGGGGTCGGAAGCCGAGATGGCGAAGTCCAGCTGTTCGCCAGCCACGAGGCAGTATTGGTCGTTGCATTGTATCTCGGGCAACTCGTTGTCGCAATGTGAAATCAGGATCTGCATGTCGCGGACGACGGAGCCAATCTTCACGCCGTGGCGCCATTCCTCGACCATAAAAGCCACATTGTACTCGCCTTGCACCACAGGCGCATCCCAGCGAAGGTCTCCTGTGACGGGATCGATGTCAAACGAATGCGAGGCCTGCGGATAAGTGTACCCAGGAATCTCCATGCCGTCGGTGCCTTTGCAGTGTACCAAACGATAGCTCAAACTATCGCCGTCTGGGTCGTATGCCGAGGGGTTGTGAAGATAGAGCTTACCCACGCAACCCTTATCGACAGGAGGGTTGAGCAGTTGCACCGAGTTGTTGTAGCCGAGGAATGGGTTGATGACCAGTTCCGTCTCGATATGCATGGGCACCATGACCGAGTTAGGCACATTGACCACGCCAAAGTTGCGGTTGGCATCCTCCATGCTGATGGTGTAACTACCAGAAGAAGAGTAATTATGAACGGCCTTATAGATATTTAGGACGAAGTCGGCGCCTATGCTCTCATAATGGATTCGGGGGATGTACTCCTCGCCGCCATCGCCCCACTGCACAAACAGGGAGTCGCGTTGTTCCCAAGCAGCGTTGGGCACGTTGTAGGTGGTCAGCGTAAACTCGTAGGCATTGCCACCGAGCCAGGTATAGGTGATTTCTGCAGCACGTTGGTGCGTTGCCCTCGCGGTAAAAGCGATGCAAAAGACGAATCCTATGATGAGCAAAAGCTTGCGCTTCATTGTGACTATTCATTGAAACTGCAAATGTAGTGTTTTTTGGGGAAACGGCGATGATTTCCAAAAATTGATTATTTTGGGCTATCATGAACTAAATTTGATGCTATACAGCCAAAAATTACAATTATTTTTGGCTATTTGAATGAATTTTTATGGTTGTATAGCCAAAAATAAGTCAAAAGAAATCATTCAAGGTTATCTCTTGCTGTACATAATTGATTGAATACTTGTTCTTTGCAAGACCATTTGTAGTTACCATGGCAAAAAAAATGGTCTTTCGTTTGAAGTGTTGCTGCACCACATTCAAACGTTCCTCAATCTTGTCCCATTCCGACTTCGTGATGACGTAGGGGCGTTCCGAAAACTTCATCTCGCATACCGTCACGGCACGGTCGGCGCGGTCGATGACCATATCCACTTGGGCCTGATTGGAATAATAGGAACAGGTGTTCGTCAAGATGCCGGAAATGCCCAATTTGTGCTTAATCTGTTGCAAATGAGCGAAACACAACCGTTCGAAAGCCAAGCCGCGCCAAGTGGTGCAAGTGTTGGTGGTCAACAAGTGCATCCAAGTTCCCTGGTCGGAATACTGGCCGTTTTTCAGGAATTGGAAATAAAACAAGGTGAAGCAGTCGGACAACTGGTAGATGTAGGGCACCTCGCCGATGGTCTTGAATTTCCTGATAAAGCCACATTGCTCAAGAGCTATGAGTTTCCGAGTCAAGCCGCCACCGTTGCTCAACTTGGTACCTTTGCAGATCTCGTCACGTGTAAAGCCCGATTTCTTCTTCGAAAGTGCCTCGACAATACGCACATAATCCTCTGATTTCGAAAACAATGAATTATAGAGATTGTCGAACTCATCGACCAAAAGCGCCGATTTGGAGAAGAACAGTCTATCTATGTTTTGTGCCAGACTTCGGTTTTTATCCAACAGATGCAGATAATAAGGTATGCCGCCAAGAATCATATAGCACTCGGCAATGCTCAAGTTGTCCCACTTGAATTTTTGGCTTTCAAGATACGCCTTGGTTTCCGAAAGTGTGAACGGCAGTAGTTTCATTTTGCAGGTCAGTCGGTTGTGCAGGCCTCCTCGGTTGTTGATGACCTTGTTCACCATCCACGAGGCCGCAGAGCCGCACACCACGAGGACGATGTCCTTTCGCGCCGAAGCCCATTCGTTCCAAAACAGTTCCAAAGCCTTCAGAAACTCGGATTTCTGCGTATCCATCCACGGCAACTCGTCCAAGAAAACGACCTTCCGTTTCTTCTTTGACTTCCCGACCAAAGCCTCAAGCCGTTCAAAAGCCTCAAACCAATTGGAGGGCATGGTCTGCTCATCAGGCGAGCCATAGCGAATCAGCCTATTATGGAAATGGACCAATTGTTCCTTTCGGTTGCCACGTGCCACCCCAGTAGCATAATACACAAAATTATCTTGGAAGAATTCCCTGACGAGGAACGTCTTCCCCACCCTGCGGCGACCATAGACCACAACAAACTCCGAACTTGTTGAATCATAGATTCTTTGCAGTTCTTTAATCTCTTCTTTTCTGCCAATTATTTGCATTGCGTTTCGATTATTTTTGGCTACAAAGGTACAATTATTTCTTTATTTAGCCAGAAATAAATATTTTTTTTGGCTATTTGAATAAATTTTTGCGGTCATATAGCCAGAAATAAATCTATATCTCGCGTAAAGCTGATATTTTTATCGTTTACGCGGATACGCTTCAAGAAAAGCTTTTCTAACATCTATAAGATAAGAAAGGTGTAAAACACTTGTCTCGCTATCCTTTTGATAGTCATTTGTATAGAGCAAAATCCGTTTACCTATAATCCGCTGACCCAGAAATTTTGTTATCAGAAATATCCGCTGACCCAGAAATTTGAAGCAATATCAAAACCAGAAAAGCATTTATATTTCGCGTAAAGCCGATGTTTTTGTCGTTTACGTGGAAGATAAAATAGGAAAAGGGATGGGAAAAGGCAACTTCTGCCGCCTATTTTTGGTGCCGCTTATTAGTTGTAATTGATAAGTTATGTAATCAGTCTTGAATCAGTCGTAATACCCCATTAAACCTAAAGTATTACTTAGCCCATAGGTTGAATACATTGCTTTTACAACTTCCTCATGCTCCATCACAACTTTTGGCTCTCCATTATGGTAAAAGACAAAATATGTCACTTCCAACATCGCGCCAAAACTGTTTTGTGCATCCACTCTAAATAAGGCTATATCAAGTCCCTTAATACCTAGTTCATTTGCCATGCCTTTATTTGCTTCTTCTTTTGGTGACACATAACCCGACAAAGAGGCCGTACTTGGACATTTTAGCCTTCTCATGATAAAAAGCCATCCTTTTTCCAAATAGAGATCATCATTAGTATATTGATTATCTGTCGTTTGTTGGCATTTTTCACCTTTAACACAAACATAACGATTCCCTTTTTTAGTTATCGTTGTATTAGTTACTATTGCAATCGTTTCCAACACATCGTCAATGGATTCTTCTTCAATGAAACGTGCAGTTATATTTTGTGAAGCGATGCATTCTTCATAATCAATATCAACGTGGTAAATATACTCCAATGTTTCGAATATTGTTGACAATGACTCATCATTAAAAACCAGTAAATGCTCTTCTTTCAATTCATTTGCTTTTTTCTCTTTGTACGAAAGTTGTAATTCTAAATCATTTTCACCAGTTTTTTCTACCATATCGGTCCGAGTCACATCATTGTAAAACAGAAAGGCACACGCCATAAGTGCAATCCCAACGCAAATAGAGACTATCACAATTATGAGATTTCGTTTACGTTTTTTTTGCCGTTGTTCTTCGCACCAAACCAAAAACCACGAAGTTGATAGGTTGTTTTCACTTGGTTCGTTTTGCCTTTGTTCTTCTCGATTTCTATGTAACTCATTCTGTACATCAATTCCACAATGCGGACAAAATACCGCTTTGTTGCTAATCTGTTTACTACAATTAGGACATTTGATAAGGGCCATAATTAATCTAAACTATTATGTTTTTCAGCGTATTGTATATCAAAAAAATGTTGTCTAAAATCAAACGGACGTTTAACGAACGGCACTTTGACTTTACTCGATCCGACACCGCATACTTGTACCCTTCCACACTTGAAAATTCGTCCCAACAAACCTTGATTAATAGTTACAGATTCCACTTTTTCAATCTTCAATTCAAAGGACACCCAAATGATTAAACCGTAATAGGCAATAACCCGTTTATTTGTTATGACAAAATACATTGCCCATGAGGTACTGGCAACAAGAACCGCAGAAAGCGTACTAATTATAAGCATAGATATTAAGCATATAGCCAACCCTAAATTATAGATACCATTAGAATCAAAGATGTTAATCAAAATAATGCTTATGATAGCCAAAACCGAGCATAGAATAATAAATGGGATAATGTTAAACTCAGCAGAAGCAACAACAGTTTCTCCCGGTAACAAACTGATTCTATCAAACTTTTTTTCAGTTTGGCTATTATCCAAGAAGACTGAACATTCTTTGGCAGGGCAGCCACAATTGGGGCAAGCTTGATCCGTATCAATGAATTTTTTACCACATTCTGGGCATTTTAATATGGTCATAGTGTTATGTATTTATATAGTTATTTCCTTTTTTTCATCATCTTCCTGCCATTCGTTAGGGTATGGCTTGATAAGATTTCTAAAATCATTCAGATAGATTATTTTTTCATCTTCATTATCAATCTTATCCTTTAGTTTCTGTCCACACTTACATTCATCAAAACGATAGAAATAATATCCGAAGAAACTCAATACATCTTCTTTTTTAAGACTTTTGCTTTTCAAATAAACTCCCAATTCTTCAAAAAACCGCAAAAACAAATCAATTTGATATGAAGAAGGTATTATGTTTGCGGGTTCGTTCTTACGAAGATACCTCACTACGGTTTGTACATCATCATTTTCTAAGTATCGTTTATTCAGTTGGGAAAGGAGTTTGTTGTCTTCCTTTATTTTGTGACCCTTATACTCCCTGTAAGATATAATAGCTGCAATGACGGCCACCACCAAAATGCAAAAGTCTATGACATTTCCTATTGTTGAGCTACATGTTTCCATATAAAAACCATTAGAATTGCAAAACTATGGCATAATTAGTTTGCTCCCAACAATTCCCACCGCCCAATTCAGGCACAAAACCCCGCCAATTTGGGCATCTATAGCAACTTGGAATACAGCTGGAAGAAACCGTAATCAAGGGCTTTAGAGATTTGCCACAACTGGTAAGTGTCGATATAATGCTTATGGAAAATCTTGCTGACGGTGCGTGGGTTGCACGACAGCTGCTGCGCCAGCCAGACATTGCTGCGACCCTGCCGCTTCAGTTCGGCGCGTATAGCTTCTCCTATGTGTGGGAGTTCGTTCATTAGGTTTGCCTTTTGCCGAGCATTGCTCCCAAAAAGCAATAAAAAAGCGTGGAAACTTTTTGCATTACCTTCCGCTGTGGATTTCTGGACTACCAAGATAAGTAGGTAAATACAAAAAGCCCACGCCATAGGCGTGAACTAATTGCACTTATTCTCACTTACCTATGAAAGTGTCCAGTTTTCAGCGGAGAGAACAAGAGCAAAGCTCAGTGTTTTAAATTATGTGTCAGTTACATTCCACTTTCTAGAATTCAGTTTTTATGGTTTTGTATTTAATTGAGCGGCACGCCATATTCATAGATGGTGTCGCTTGGTAAGTCAATGCGTTCGATACATTTAAAGCAAGGTGCACCCTTCAATCAGGTACACCCTGCCTTTTTCAATCTGCCTGAAACAATTACTTGTTCTTCAGCAAATCGCGGATTTCGGTGAGGAGTTCTTCTTGACTTGGGCCCTTGGGAGCTTCAGGTGCTGGTTCTTCCTTCTTCTTCAATGAATTAATGCCTTTCACCACCAAGAAGATGCAGAAAGCGATGATGAGGAAGTCGAAGATGACCTGAATGAAGTTACCCCATGTCAAGGCCAGCTCAGGCTTCACGACATTTTCACCCTCCATGACAGCTTCGCGAATGACCCACTTCCACTCCGTGAAGTTGAGGCCACCCGTGACAGCACCAATGAGCGGCATGATGATGTCGGACACCAACGAGGTAACGATCTTGCCAAAAGCGCCGCCGATGACGACACCAATAGCCATGTCCATCACGTTGCCTTTAACGGCAAACTCTTTGAATTCTTTAAATAATCCCATAGCGATGATGTTTAATTGTTGTTTGTTGAAATGATAATTCGACGCAGTCAATTGTTTAACTGTTTATCACTGCAAAGTTAGGGAATAATTGAATTGATGCAAGAAAAAAGTTGAAAAAATCAAAACTCCGAAGTGAAGTGGAACTCGATGTCGGGGTACTTTTCCATGGCCATCTGCAAGGCGTATGGCGACTCGGCAAGGAAGACGTCCCTACCCTCTTTGTCCTCTGCCAGATTCAAGGACTTGCGCATCTTGAAGTCGGCGAGTTGGGCTTCGTTGTCGCTGGTGATCCATGCGGTCTTATAGAGCGAAATGGGCTCATAGCGGCAAGAGGCATTGTACTCGTGCAGCAGTCGGTATTGGATGACCTCAAACTGCAACTCACCCACCGTGCCGATGATCTTGCGCCCCGTCATCTTGCCCGTGAAGAGCTGTGCCACACCCTCATCGGTGAGTTGCTCCAAACCCTTGGCCAACTGTTTCGACTTCATCGGGTCGGCATTCTCCACATAGCGGAACTGCTCTGGCGAGAAACTCGGGATGCCCTTGTAGTTGAGGATTTCGCCCTCGGTCAAGGTATCGCCAATCTTGAAGTTGCCGGCATCGTAGAGACCCACGATGTCGCCGGGATAGGCTTCATCGAGCACCGACTTCTTCTGCGCCATGAAGGCGGTAGGATTGGAGAACTTCAACTCGCGGCGCTGACGCACGTGGAAATAGTTCTTGTTGCGCTCGAAGCGGCCCGACACCACGCGCACGAAAGCGATACGGTCGCGGTGGTTGGGGTCCATGTTGGCATGTATCTTGAAGACGAAGCCCGTAAATTTCTCTTCGGTCGGCTCAATGCGGCGTTCCAACGTGTCGCGTCCAATAGGCGTAGGTGCAATCTCGATAAAACAATCCAGCAGTTCCTTTACACCAAAGTTGTTCAAGGCAGAGCCAAAGAACACAGGGCAGATGTCGCCTTTCAGATAGGCTTCGCGCGAGAAATCGTCATAAACACCTTGCACCAACTCGGTCTCATTACGCAATGTCTCGGCATCCTCACCCAGCATCGTATCCAAATCTGGATTGTTGAGGTCATCGAAGGCAATGCCTTCGGTGATGTGCTGCTTGTCGGAGTTGAAGAGATACAGACTCTTGTCGTAGATGCTGTACACACCTTTGAACTTCGGTCCCATATTGATGGGCCAACTCAACGGAGTCAACTTCAGGTTCAGTTTCTGCTCAATTTCATCCAACAGTTCAAAGGCATCTTTACCAGGGCGATCCATCTTGTTGATGAACACGATGATGGGTGTATTCCTCATACGGCACACTTCGACCAACTTCTCCGTCTGCGACTCGACGCCTTTGGCAGCATCGACGACCACGATGACGCTGTCGACAGCAGTCAAGGTGCGGAAGGTGTCTTCTGCAAAGTCCTTGTGGCCAGGCGTATCCAAGATGTTAATCTTGATATCCTTATAGTCAAAACCCATGACTGAGGTGGCTACCGAGATGCCACGTTGGCGCTCGATCTCCATCCAGTCGGAAGTGGCGGTCTTGCGGATCTTGTTCGACTTCACGGCACCGGCCACTTGAATGGCGCCGCCGTAGAGCAGCAGTTTCTCGGTCAATGTGGTCTTACCTGCGTCAGGGTGGCTGACGATGGCGAAAGTTCTCCGCCTATTGATTTCATCAAGGAATGACATGATGCTATTTTCGGGAATTAGAGAATTACATAAACGGCTTTCTACGCTTCGATGTCCTCATGAGGTTCAACAGAATCGGAGATGACAGCCGCAAGCGATTGTACCTTAAACAAAAAAGCGCAGGTCTTTGGGACTTGCGCTCTCAGCGGTCCGGACGAGACTCGAACTCGCGACCTCCTGCGTGACAGGCAGGCATTCTAACCAAACTGAACTACCGGACCAACCAGAAAAAGAACTCTATTGCTTTGCTTTGCGGGTGCAAAAGTACAACCTTTTTTCGAACTGGCAAGCATTTTTTTCATTTTTTTTGTCCATTTTTAATCAAACTAACATATTTATTTGAATATTAGGGTTTTACAAAACCAACGAATTTACATTTTTTTGACTCGTAGCTTATACCACAACCTAATGAATAATTCCCTACCTTTGCACGACTTTTCAATCCAGTGCATTAACACATTCAACGTGTTGATTTTCTTTATTTTATGAATAGCATTAAAAGCAACAAGAAGGTTTTCGGCACCATTTGCGGCATTTTGGCAGCCGTTTTCTACGGCACCAACCCACTAGGTGCACTTAAGCTTTACGAGCAAGGCATGACAACGAGTTCGGTGCTGTTTTGCCGCTTCGGAATGGCTTGGATTATTGTTAGTATCATTTTGATTTTCAAGAAAGAGAGTCTAAGAGTAAGCAAGCGCGAGTTTATCACTCTGACCGCTTTGGGCTTACTGTTCATTGCCTCATCCATGACCCTTTATTCCAGCTTCAAATACATCGCTGCAGGCGTGGCTTCCACCCTACTCTTCACCTATCCTATAATGACAGCGGTCATCATGGCTTTGTTGTTCAAGGAAAGAGTCACTTTCAAGACGGTCGCGGCCATTGTGCTCTCGCTTGTGGGCGTCATCCTCTTATATTGGAGTGATGATGGCGGCACGCTCAACCTCACTGGTGTAATTCTCGTCCTCATCTCTGCCCTCACTTATGCCATCTACATCATCGTGGTCAACCGCTGCCCCTTGGAGATGTCTTCCTTCAAAATCAATTTCTACGTCATCGGGTACTGCACATTAGGAATGGCGGTATTTGCATTGCTATCGGGCAACCCGTTACAAATACCACAAAATGCAACAAGTTGGTTCTATGCTGTTTGGCTTGCCGTCGTTCCCGCCACGTTATCCTTGGTGTTGATGGTCTATGCATCGAAATATGTAGGAGCCACACCGACGGCCATTTTGGGTGCATTAGAGCCGCTGACCGCCGTACTCATCGGAATCTTCATCTTCAATGAGGGTTTCGGACTGCATTTGGCCATTGGCATCGCCCTGATTCTCTCGGCTGTCATCATCACAGCCTACTCACCCAAGTTGACTTCAAAGGCACCGTCCGACAAGTCGTAAACCGTGACTCCCATGCCGTCAGCCTGTGCCACCCATTTCTCGGCCAAATAACGTGGCACCGAACCATCAATGAGCAACATCTTGGCATCAAATCCATTGACAATCGATTGCACATCAGGCTTTTGCTTTCCCGTAACGAGCAGATAATCCACTGGCATCCGATAAGAAAGGCTATCCTTCGTTCGGAAGCTGTCATCCCACAATGCCAACAGCCTGCCACCAAAAGCAATGAGGTTTTGTTTCTTTGCCATACCTTCTCCCTCATAATCCTCATCAAAGCCGATCACTTGCGGATGTGACGATAGATGTCGCATCGCCCAGGCCCCTTTCAAGCTGTAATCCACGGTAGATTCGTCGGCCATCAAGGCAGAATCGGACAAAAGCACGTGATTTCCTCCACTTACGAAGTCAACGGCCGTGTGGTTACGCAGACTGAACACCATCATCCCACGCTGGTCATCTGTTTTGTATAATCGAAGTGCAATCGAAACCATCAACAGCAGCAATGCCGAGAGCACAGGGATAAACAATCGTCGTCTTCGCATGGATACCATCAAAAGCAACAGCACAAAGGCCAAGAGCAGCATAGCAAACTCAAACTCACTAATATACAATCCTTTAATAATAGAAAAAGGAAGACTCTCCACCCGTTCCACCACCCAATTCATCACATATACTGCGCCCCACACCAAATAGCCCACAAAAGTGCTCACATAAGGTATCCACGACACTAAGAGCAACACCATGCCGCTTATCACCACGACAAAACTAATGGGGGTCATAAAAAGATTGCTGAGCCAAAAATAGGTCGTGAACTGATTAAAATAAAACAAGGTGAAGGGAATTGTCGAAACCTGTGCTGCAAGTGCCACCGCCGTTATGCTCCAAGCTTTGTCAAGAAGTTTATTCTTGATATACAGCAAGTCATATATAGGCTTTTGAAGCACCACGATACCGAGAACGGCGGCATACGACAGGAGAAAGCCGATCTCGAACAGGTTATTCGGGTTGACGCAGAGCAAGATGAAAGCCGATGCCGCCAACGAGTTGATGATGAATCCTTTGCGGTTGATCATCTCGCCGACGATGACGAAACTTATCATGAGCGAAGCTCGCAGGATAGAGGGCGAAAGACCTGCAATGAGCGCATAAAACCAAATCAAGGCCAAAAGTAGTAGATGTTTGACCGTCTTCTGCCATTTCTTGCGATCGAGAAAGGCTAAAAGGAAACTCGCGAGCAGGAAGATGATGCCTACATGCATACCTGAGACACAGAGGATATGCATCGATCCTGCGGCCACATAGTTTTTGCGCACCTCGTCGGCGAGATTGTCGTCGTAACCTAACAGAATCGCCGCCGCCACGCCAAACTCGTTGTCGCTTAGCCCGCTGCGTTGGAGCGAAGCCAACAAGACATCTCGAAAGCGATAAGAGAAAGCATAGATGGGATTGGCATTGTTCACCTGCAAGTCGATCCAGTCATTGTCCTTCAAATAGGCCTGCCCCGTGATGCCCTTGCGGTAGAGATAAGCCCGATAGTCGAACTCGCCGGGGTTACGCGGTGGCGTCACCTCACGAACAGGTGCCGGAATGGCGATGAGGTCGCCATAACGAAGGGCAAAAGCCGAATCCGATTTTGGGAAATATGCCATCACCTTACCGGAGACAGGGCGCGAAGGCGTACTATCACCGAACTGGTACTCCAAATCGAGCACCATGCGTAAGGAGTTGGGCCGTTCGGTCGGATAGTCGTAAACCCGAGCCACATAATAACACGCTCCTGCCTCGTGGCAACGAAAATAATCTCGCTGAGCCCCCGCCTCATGCACACGCGTCAACGCCATACCAGCCATAACGAGATAGCAAGCCATGATGGCACCAAAAATCCAATGGAAACGATAGCTTTTCAACACAAAAGCAGTCACCGTCGCCAGGGCAAAAAGCGTCAAGGCAACAGCCACCACAGAAAATGTCGATAAGCGAAGTGCAGGAAGGCAAACATAACACCAAACACCCAAGGCGAAAGGGATCAACATCCTGACAAAGGGGTATTTGGCATAATCGTTCATCGCAAGTGTTTAGTTCATTTGTTCTTCTTCATTTGCTGGTCGAAAGCGCAGGCATCTTTCAACGACTTACGCAACGGCAGCAACAACGTCAGACGGGCTTCCACATTCTGCAGGCGGCGTTGACCCAAGGTCTCATGCGCAATGTCGCCCCAACCTTGGAAGGGTATGGACTCATCCACTTCCTGCTGTGAGAAATTGTTCAACACGCTCATGCCGTATGAGAGGTCAAACTTTAGGAACAACCGCGTCTGTTTCACCATAATGCGACTACAAATGCCGATTCCAGCCACCGCACTGATGTCGTAAGGCTGCATCGTGGCTTTGTTCAATTCACTCTCATATATCACAGGATCATAGCTCTCGTCATCGTAGGTGCGTTCCCACCGAAGATTGCCGTTGAGCCAGAGGTCGAAACGGGGAGCGACATAAATGTAGGGCTTAAACGCCTCATCAAAGCCCATGTACCATGTAATGGGGATACGTAGCTCCACAGCATTCATACGCATCGCATAATCAACACGGGCAAACGTCGTGGTGCTGTAACTGGTTAGAAACTCGGTGGCGAAGTCCTCATTGGAGCCACGCATGGCATAAGAGACATCCAGTCCCACCGCCAAGCCACGCATGGTGTTCCACTCAAAGGCAAGGCCTCCTGTAGGGGCCAGATAAGGATTGAGTTTCGCCTTCGACACTGCCGAATATAGCATATCGTTGGCAGCGAAACTCCCCGTGACGCCAATGCTGAAGGGGCTGGTGTTGCGGCAGACGAGGCTCTTGCCCTTCAAGGGTCTGGCAAACTGCGCTTGAACCGAAGCCACCGACAAAATACTGATAATCAGCAAAAATATATGTTTTTTCATGGCTTCAATGGTTTTGAGGGTCAATCAGTGAATCGTTATACCATGAGCAAGACTCAGCCATGCCATCGTGGTCCTTGAAAACGAAGATGGTATTGACGGGATAGACCGTAGGCGGCACAATGGAATCGTTGTATTTCATAATCTTATAGCCATACCTCAAGTCTTTCACCCCTCTATTGGTCAGCGTCCCCGAAAGCACCACGGCGTGTTCGGGGTGACCATCCGTTTGAGGGGCTTCATGGTAATAGACCGTAAAGTCGTTTCCATGACCCGTCAGGTAGACCGGCGTAATCACCTTGCAGCAGGTCTCCTCAGAGCTCATGCTGATGTAATCGGCAATTTGAAGATACTGTTGGTTGATCTTATGGTAATGGGTGATAGGCGAAAGCTGTCCCACTTGCGGTGCAAAAGGAGGCTGAAGGTTGGTGGCCGCATACTCGTGCATTGACTTGAACTCCATGTCGACCACAGGCGGCTGGTCGCCGAAAAAGACATGTTCCTCGCCAAACATATTAAGCAGGTCTTCGGGGAGGTATTCAGTGATGAAGGGTATGTCCTGCGGGTCATTCACCAGTATCGTCTTGTCGCCCTCTTTGAGGCACGACGGCAAGGCCAACACAGCCATTGCCACCCAAACGAAGCGTTTCAAAAAGACATGTTTCATAACGCAATCCTTTCTTTATTTCAATTACGGACCACTGCCACTTTTCGTGTCAGCGTCCTTCCGTTGTTTTTCAATACAAAATAAAACAATCCGCTCTCATGATTGGGCATCTCATAGCCCATTTCCTTGCAAGAATCCAAGTCCACGCTGAACGACTCGATCTGTTGTCCCATGCCATTGTAAACCCCTATCTCCGCCTTACCGCTCATAACGCCAAAATGTAAGACCATCTGGCCTCTGGAAGGATTGGGCGACACTTCAAAGACAAGTCCTTCTTCCACTTCGGGCAGACCGAAATATGTGGTTTGAATGGGAAAGACACGACACACCGTATCGCAATGGTTAATGGCAGTGGCATGAAGCATGACAGGGTGAGTGAGCAGGGTGTGAATATAGAGTTTGCAAGACTCTCCTCGCCCTTGTGGCACAAGATGCCAATTCGGGCAATCCACCTGCCACAGCACCGTATCCACATGAGTCCGTGCATCTTCAAAACGGAGTGTATAGTCATAAATACCGATATGCGTCTCGCTGCCACCAATGGGATGGGCCTCCCCTTCGATTTCGAATTCGGGCGTAAAGTTCATGTCAAGATGAAGGTAATACGAGCTATCGCAGCCGAAAACATTGACACCTAGGCGCTCGTAATAGCCCGATTCGGTATATTCCACCCCATAATAATCAAAGGAATCCTCGTCACAAAGCACATGCGTCTCATCGTGGATATCGCTCTCTCCCACATGCACCACGACGGATTTCGTTTCCGAGACCGGCTGCTGATTGAAAGGATTGGTACCTTCAATATAAGCCGTCACTTCGTAGTCGCCAATTTGGGCATAGGAATGGATCGTGTTTTGTCCTTGTGCCTGCCCATTGTCGGCAAACTCCCAGTTCACGCTGCGAATCTCATAGTTGGTCTCCACATTGAAACGAAGCGTGTCATCGACGCAGGCATAGTAACCACCTTTCAACAATTCGCTAGGCGTCTCGTTGACATAGAGTTGGCTGCGCAAGTCAATGATATTCGAACCCACGCAATAGGCATATCCCTTCACTTCGCCAAAGCCGTATACATGAGCCATCAGACCCATGCGGCAACGCAGATGATGGATGCCTGGTGCAATCCATCTCCGCAAGTAATAATAGTCATGGTTGCCACTCACAGGCGAGAAATCGGCAGGGGCGATCAGTTCATCATCGAGGTAGACATGGCGGATGTCCTTGCGTTCAACGACAATGTTGACATAATGATGGTCGACGGGGGCCGAGCCGTGATTGAAGGTACAAAATGTGATCTCATCAATCTTCAACTCAACAGGAGGAATCCACACCATTGACGGGTCGCCAATCAAATTGCCAGCCTGCTCCATCTCATCACAATAAGTCGTTTGATACAGATAAACCACACTGGGTTCCGAGGTCTCGAGATAACAAGAGCCATCCCACCCTGTGAGGTCAAAGACATGCGACTTGCCCTTGTCTAACTCGGCTATTCGATGTCCGTTTTTCTTGACGACATTCCCGTCTGCCGACGAGGTGACCTTCACGAAGTCGCGAGCGCGACCGTTCGATGTGGTCACTACAAAATGCCTGCCCCAGGCGAAAGTGGGCAACGCTTGCTCGAAGATATGGTCCAAACCTCCATTGATATCCGGGACTGTGGTCAAGGTGTTGCCATTAAACACGGCGATCTTCTTCCCACCGGCTGCTTTCACCTTCGAGCCAGAGAGGTCGTGCGTCCCCTCGCCATATTCTGACCTCACGGAATAGGTTTGGCCAGCATCCAAGACAACCGAAATGGTTTGACCTGCTTCATGCCCCGTGATGGTCTTCACCGAAGGCGTTATCTCGACATGGGTGTCATCCTCTGTCGCCACCACAAGGAAAGCACTGGTAAACTGGTCACTGATTTCCTCATGGATGATTTTGCTCTGTGCATCAGTTTGCACGATATACTCCGATCCAAGACTTTCCGTAGGCAGGACAAATGTAGCGTCAAAAGAATTTGTGGCACAGCTCCCCGTATACACAGAGACCGTATCGGTTGTCACCAGAAGCAACCCTTTGTCGGCCACGACCTCATCCTCTTCGTTATATGCCTGTTCCTCGGGGATACCGACAATCTTCACTCGTGCCGATTCCACGGTAAACTGTTCCGACCATCCCGTCCGTGGATTCGTAATCGTACCGGAGCAGTTGCGTTTCGCGCTGATCATCACACAATTATGAACCCAACCTCCGTATAGATTCTCCTTATAGCCATTCAGCATGAACGAGAGCCAAAACTCTGTGCCTTGGGTTGTTGTTTGAGCCCAAATAGAGAAGCCGGCTAACAGCAAAAACGACAATATGGATAATTTCTTCACCATAACATGCTAACGCTGCAATAGCACTTTTCGTATTCCCGTCTTTTTCTCTGACTTCAAAACCAAATAATACATTCCATTGGGAACATCGGGCATCGTATAGGAGACCATCTTACACCGGCTCCCGTCCACTGGGAAAACGTCCACCTTTTGGCCGATGCCATTGAACACCTCGATTTTGGCAAATCCCCGCACATCGTCAAGACAAACATTGAAAGTACCATTCGTTGGATTGGGGGAAATCATAAAACCAGTAGACTGCTCGTCTTCTTCCAACCCGTAATACGAAGTCTGGATGAAAAACTCTTGATGTATGGTGTCACAACGGTTGATGGCCCAGGCGTGCAAGGTGACGGGTTCCAGCAAGTAGGAATGGATGTAAAGGGTGCACTGTTTCCCTTTGTCGCCATGCGGCACCACATACCAGTTGGGGCAGTCGATCTGCCAAAGCACGGTATCAACTATAGCATGAAGTTCTGTCAGTTGTACCTCATACTCGTTCACACTGATGTGGGTCTCGTTGCCTCCGATAGGCCAATGCGCACCTTGTATCTCAAATTCAGGCACAAAATTGATGTCTAGGTTCAATTCTATGACACTGTCGCAACCTGAGGATGTGTCGTAAGAAAACGTATATACGCCACTTTCCAGCAGCGGTTCGCCATCCCACACCATGGTGTTGCATGCCAAGGTGTCGATATGGACGAATAGGTTCTCGCCCACCACCACTTCGAGATAGGTAGTGTCGCTTTGGTTCTCACCGTTGGTGATAGCACAGCCATAGGTGCCCGACATGTCGGCGGTGGCATTGTGAAGGACGGGATTCTGATCGTTCGAAGTCCATGTGCCCCCTACCTTGAACCAATGGTATGTCGAGCCCGAAAGCCCGTTGGCCGTAAAGGTCAAGTCGCCTCCGACGCACACCGGATCATCATAACCCACCAAAGGCGGCAGGATGGAACAGTCGGTGGTGGCCTCACCATCGGTCTTGCTGAAATGGATGTTACAAGTGCGATTGGAGTAATTGGTAATCAGCAAGATATAATACTCTCCTTCCTCTGTGTCCCTAATCTTGCAAGTTTCGTTCCAGCTGGTAGAATAACTGCATGAAACGACCATCGACCTGGTCAATCCGTTGGGACAAGGCTCCAACGGATCGTCGAAAGGTCCCCAACAGCAGAAGTCGATGTCGACCTGCGGCGTGCTGTACATATAGATATCCATATCACCCGGGTCGAGGATGCGCATATAATACCATGCCGGATTGGGCCGCGTCCTCAAGCAATCGTAATACGGTCCCGATTCGCCAGCACCCGCGTTGACACCAGCGGGGAACTCATACAAGCCGTTGTCGGTGCAAAACGGTTCGGAAGTGTTGCAAAAATTATTCTGTGAGGCAGCCCGCAGGTTTTCCTGCTTGAGCAAGGCCACATAAACCGCCTCTGGCAAGGCGGAGCGCCACATGTCGAAGAGGTCGCCAAAGGCATACTTGTCGAGCATGACATATTCCGCAAACTCAGTATGTTTCAACCGTATGAAAGCATCCAAGGCTTCTTGGCCGCCATCGCTGCAATGTGCAACGACCCGTGGCGCCTCGTCCAACGACAGTCCGAAATCGCCGCTCTCGTAGAGGGCATAGGCCAGAAACACGCGTTCGGCAAAGCCGTCGGCCATCGCATCCCATTCCGTGGTTTGCGACAAACCCTGCTTGCCCAACGACAAGGCCAGCAAAGCGCATACAACAATAGCTATTCTTTTCATGGTAGCAATATTATCTATCTCTTTTTCAACGCGTCACAGATGGCCTCGGCAGCTTTCTCGGAGGCGCCTGCGTTACCCATACGATAGCGCAGTTCGTCATAATCCTCGAGCAACCGGCGTTGGCGTTTGCTGTTGTGGAGCAACAGTTCCAACTCGGCAGCCAAATTCTCTTCGTTCAAATCGCCTTGGATCAACTCCTTGACCACTTCCTTGTCCATCACCAAGTTGACCAAAGAGATGAATTTCACTTTGATCATCGCTTTGGCGAGACGATACGAGAACCCGGTGGCCTTGTAGCACACCACCTCGGGCACGGTGAGCAGTGCCGTTTCGAGGGTGGCCGTTCCCGATGTCACGAGGGCCGCACTCGAGTTTTGCAGCAATTCATAGGTCTGGTCCTCGATATAGAACGCATCCGTGTTACCCATGATGCCCTTGTACAAATCCTTGTCTAACGATGAGACGCCAGCCACCACAAACTGATAGTCGGGGAAAAGCGGCACCATCTTCAGCATCACGGGCAGCATCCGTTTCACTTCCTGTTTGCGGCTACCCGGCAATAGTGCGATGATCTCGCGCTTCTCGCCGAGGCTGTTGCGTCGGAGGAAAATGGACCGGTTGGATGTGCCATACTTGGCCAACTCATCCAACAATGGGTTACCCACATAGGTCACATCAACGCCATAGCGTCTGTAAAACTCCTCCTCAAACGGCAGAATGACCAGCATCTTATCGACCGAAGCCTTGATCTTGCGCACGCGACGGCGTTTCCAGGCCCACACCTGCGGCGAGATGTAGTAGAACACCTTGAAACCTTTCTCATGCGCGAACTTGGCGATACGGAAATTGAAGCCAGGATAGTCCACCAAGATGATCGCATCAGGCTGATACTCTATAATATCCTTTTTGGTTTGCGCAATATTACGCAACACCTTACGCAGGTTGACTGCCACCTCAACGAAGCCCATGTAGGCCATCGTGCAGTAGTGTTTCAACAAGTCGACACCCTGTGCCTTCATCTTGTCGCCGCCACAGCCACGAAACTCGGCCTTCTTGTCCTTCTTCTTGATTTCGGCCACAAGGTTGGAAGCGTGCAAATCGCCTGATGCCTCACCTGCTATGATATAGTATCTCATGGAGTTACGCTTGTTTTGACAAGGAAGAATACCAGCAGCATCCCGACCACTGTGACGGCCAGCACGCCTTTCCCCATTTTCTCGAGGTTCCACTTCACGAGCATCATCCTAAACAGAATGACGCCTGGGATAAAAGCCAGAAGGAAAGGTGCACGAGCTGCGAAGATGCCCAGTTTTTCCCAGTTGACAAGGCTCAACAGCAGGTAGAACAGCCCGAACGAAGCTGCTCCAGCCAGTAGTCCGAGCCAAAAGTTATCTTTTATTTTCATAACGTATTATTTGACACCAGACACGAGACTGCGGGACACGGGACTATCCACAGTCTCGCGTCTCGTGTCTCGAAGTCTCGCGTCAATATTCAGATTTTCAAATTCTTTCATCGGAGCAATCTGCGCATGCGCCGTCCAGTCGAAGCAGGTGGGCACCAGCGAGGCAAAATTGTGGTTCAAGGCCCAAAGGTCGGTGTCGGGCGTGATGTCGTCGCTCTCGAAGGTGCCTTCCAGATCGTAAAATTGCTGCCCGTTTTCGTCATACTGGTCCTTGAACAGTTCCACCCAGCGGCAGGCCGCCTGTCGGCACACCTTGATGCCTTTCAATGGCTCCTCACTTCGTTTCGGGAAATTCACGTTGAGGCAAACGTCCTTGGGCAGACCTTCTTTCAGCACTTTTTGCGTGATTTCGAGGATGGCCGTGTCGAGATGGTCGAAGTCGGCATCTGGGTCAAGGCTGAAGAGGCTGAATCCGACAGCGTCCAAGCCGTTCATGCAGGCCTCAATGACGGCGCCGATCGTCCCAGAATAGACCACTGTCGAGGCTGCATTCATCCCGTGGTTAATACCTGACACGACCAAATCGGGCGGTGTTGGCATCAATTTCTGGTAACCGAGTTTCACGCAGTCGACGGGTGTGCCGTTGCAGCGGTACTCCTTGAAACCTTCCTCTTCGCACACAAGACGGACATACAACCTTTCGCGGATGGTGCAGGAATGGCTTTTGGCCGACATCACCTCATCTGTTGAAATGAGCACCACGTCGCCAAGCGTGCGCATCAGTGTGACCAGCTTGCGCAGGCCTTTGGCGGCATAGCCGTCATCGTTGGTAATTAGTATCTGGGGGCGGTTTTTGTCCATTTTACATCAATATGCTGCAAAGATAGAAAAAAGCATTGTTGGAATTGCCCTGTCGGGCAAGAAATCTTTATTTTTTAGAATTGCTTCGCAAGAAATCGGTCAAAAATCCATTTGAAAATCTTATAAAACAGAAATCATTGATTTTGAACGATTGTATTAAATGGCTTTCATTGTTTAACCACTTTGAACACTGCGTATTTCTTTGCGAAGCAAATGCTCTGCATTCAACGTAGTTAAATCCCATTCAAAACGCCTTCAAGCACTGGTAAAGCTTTCGTGTCGGCAGACCCATCACGTTGTAGAACGAGCCCTCCAATCCGCTGATGCCCACGTAACCTATCCACTCTTGGATGCCATAGGCTCCAGCTTTGTCGTAGGGTTTGCAATGCTCGATGTAATAGTCGATTTCGTCTTGCTCCAGTTCTGCAAAGGTCACATTAGAGCGCACCGCGAATGATTCCGTCTTCTCTGCCGAGCGCACCGTGACACCCGTTACCACATGATGCGTCTTGCCCGAAAGCAGTCGTAACATTCTTTCAGCGTCTTCCCTGTCCTTGGGCTTGCCCAAAATCTCGCCTTCGCAAATCACGACCGTATCCGACGTAATCAGCAGATAATCAGCAGGCAACTCGATATCCTTGAATGCCAACGACTTTTGCAGGCTGAGGTATTTCGGCACTTCGTCCAACGGCAACTCCGCCGGATAATTCTCTGGCGTTTCCTTGGTCATAATCTCAAAACCGACGCCCATGCCGCGCAGCAGTTCTTGTCTTCGCGGCGACTTGGAGGCGAGGATGATATGGTATTTCTTCAGGTTGGAGAGCATAATATAATAAGGTGTTTAATGTGATTAAATAAGGCCCTTGAACTTCAGCCACAAAGTGAAGAATTGGTCGTAAACAGAATAGACTTTTTTGTCCTCGGTCACAAAATCTTTCTCAAGAAGCCCTTTCAAAGCGGAATTCACACTGCTGGCCGAATTTAGCTTATTCCTTTTGATGAATGCCCCACTTGTGACTTCAATGGCTTTCCCTTCTTTTGCGATAGACAGAAACAATAGGCGTTGTTTTTCAGGCATTTGATACAACAAAGACTCGTATGTGTCAGAAGAAAGCCGAATGATAAATTCAATGGCTTCATCCACCATCGACACATCGCATGTTGCACCCTTTTCAGTTCTGGAAAAAAGGACATTCATCACGCGATGCATATAACTGGTGACCGCCTCAAAACGATCGTACAACAATGCCACGACAGTTTTATCAAGATGTTTTCCCGCTTCTTCAAACTTGTTCACACAGAAGTCCGTGTAAACATTTAATTCCAACGGCTGAAGATTGATGATGGTGACGGCTTGATAGAACGGACGAGAAGGCGAAGTGAACATCCCGTTCATCATGTGGCGTTGCGAGCCAGAGAAAATGAAATGGGCGTTAGTGCAACGCTGCACGTATGTCCTGATGGTCGCCTCTATGGTTTCATCGCCATAACGCGTTATCTGTTGAAACTCATCAATAGCCACCAAGCATGGTTTATCGGCTTTTTCAAGATAAGTGAAAATCTCATCCAGCGTAACTGTCGGATTCTTGATGGAGCCAAGGCCAACTCCCCAGACTGGCAATCCACTGATATCAAACGATATTTCACTTCGCAGCGACGACACCATGGTCACGAACTTTTCCCAAGCCTTCCTACCTTTTGGGCGTAGCTCGTCCACCAAAGCCTTACCAAGCATGTTCACAAAGTCGCCAAGATTCTTCGTGGCATAAATGTCGACCACAAAACAATGACAGTCTTTCTTAATCTCGGGATCATCGAACACATGCCAAATCAAGTCAGTCTTTCCAATACGGCGGGGAGAGATTAATGCTATATTGTTTTCATTAAGAAGAAGTTCACGTAAGGTCTTGGTCTCTTGCACACGGTCGCAAAAATACTCGGCTCCGGCATAGCCATTGGTAACAAATGGATTCTTCATTGATTTGATTTGTTATTTGCCCGCAAAAATACAAGAATTTTGATTACTATAAAATGATTACCATAAAATAGTAATCATAAAATGGGAATCTGAATGGATTTTGCAGAAACTACCTATTAAAAAAACGAATAGCGGAGTTGATCAAGCCCCGCTAATCGTTTTACCTGATGAAAAAGACTTATCACAGCAGCTTCTTCTTCAAAGTTTCAATCATGTCGACCGTCATCTTGTCGAGGTCGTACTTCGGGTTCCAGCCCCACTCCTTGCGGGCGCAGCTGTCGTCCATCTTGTTCGGCCAGCTGTCGGCGATGGCCTGACGGATCGGGTCGAACTTGTATTCCATCTCGAAGTTCGGATAGTACTTCT
>Ga0247609_10001917_pt1 | contig 23186 bp, 49 predicted proteins | sample 172DNAGHGlowgp2_FD_193487 | JGI IMG/M metagenome (GOLD analysis project Ga0247609, IMG submission 193487) | Sheep rumen microbial communities from Palmerston North, Manawatu-Wanganui, New Zealand - 1728 DNA GHGlow gp2 | ecosystem: Host-associated > Mammals > Digestive system > Stomach > Rumen ...
CTCTATAAGGAATTGGCGTTGCTGAATCATTAATATAAAAATTAACTAAAGTAGTTTCCATATTTGGAGTTACTACTAAATAATCAAATCTAAGAACATTATACTGTTCTATAGATGTTTGTGTAAGATTAGTAACGATTCGTGTATTATTACTTTCACCGCAAAGTATACCATAAGATAAAACATTAGATGTAAGTGTTGAATTCAAGCCATTATTTGTGATACTGGCAGTAAACCAAATCTTTAATATATGATCTCCCGCAGCAGGAGTTGCAAAAGTAACACTACGTAAAGATTCAGAAGTACTTACATTACCTGTTAAAGCAATATCATTATTATCTATTTGTATATGTAAAGTTTTTTCTACTGTCGTAGAACCAATCGCCGCAACATAAGGAAAATTGATAGTAGAACCTGTTTGAATTATGTCATGATTAAAAGTAGAAGTTAAAACTGCATTATAAACAGTAATAGTATCATATAATGTGCGCTGGCGTACCGCGGGATTACTAACTAATAAAACAAATGAATTATTACCAGTAGAAGTTATATATTGTCCTAAATTTAATGAAAAATTAGTATTAGACATTATATATATAGTATCTACTACTATATTATTTAAACGAACCGTTAAAGTTCCATTAAGAGATTGAGGAGTATTGTTTTGCGTAACTTGCCAAATAAAATTGGTTTCATAATTATTCCCCAAAGTAATAACTTTATTTGTTGGAAAAATAGGTGTTTGTCCTGACTGTATAATATTAGCATCTAATTCATATTCTACTCCGCCGCCACCGCCCATTTTGGGCAATAAGAGATAATCAATTTCTGTATCAGAATTAATATCATCTTCTGATTGAACTACATCTTTTTGGCGATTCATTTTAAGTGCTAAATAAGTATTACCGCTATCTTCATAAGTAACAATATCAGAACCGCTATATTTTGTATTAATAGATTCAATAGCAGTATCATATGTATTAACAGTAGAAGACAAACTATTAATACTTTGAGTATTTTCACTTACTGTTGTTGCTAATCCTGCTAATTGAACAGGAACAGAACCACTTGCACCATTATAAAAATCATTATATAAAGTGGGGTAACTATTAGTAAGAGAAAACGCATTTAAATCGGGTTTATTATGTCTTTCAATTATTTTTTTACTAGAATCATTTGGGTCTGGTTTAATAGTATATCCATATAGTAATGTTAAGGCAGTATTTACATCTCCAACTAAATCAGAAGTGCCACCGGTTGTACCACCTTCCATACCTAATACACCTTTTATAGCATTAATTTGTGCTTCTATAGGAGATAAATCTACTGTAGCATTTTCTAAATCAGATAAACGAGTAGTAATCGTTTTTTGATAACTTGTTATAGTCCCATTATCATAATAATATGTACCAACTAAAGATTGAATATCATTAATTGAAGACTGAATATTACTATCAGATGTTTCCAATGCTGCGACACGTGAGGTTAAAGTACCACTTCCTGACCCATTACCCACTTGTGTCTCTAAATTAGTTAAGCGGGCCCCAACTGTTTTAGCGCTATCAGTATCGTAAGTGTTTATAGCGTTGCCAAGCGTATTTTTTATATTATTAATATCAGTATTTATAGTATTTATTCCTAAAGCTGTGATTTGAGCAGAAACCCAAGTAGAAACCCAAGCCTTAAAAGATGCTTGGCCTTCATTCTCAATTGCATCACTACCATATATATTTTGTCTAGTGACTAATGAATTAATAGTATTATTAAAAGTAGATAATTTATTATCTATTGCATTTTGAGCATTGGTTAATTCTGTCTGTAGAGTATTACTAATACTAGCTGTTACACGATTAATCAAACCTTGTTCATCAAGATTATTAGTACGAGTTTCTAATGCATTAATTGCAGTAATAACATTTGCATAATTATTAAGAGTGACATTTTTACCAATTTTATTTTCTAATTCTGATATACGAGCATCTGAATTACTGCCGTTTATATTATTTAATACCGTATTTATTTTTTGTAACAACGTTCTATTGTCATTAATTCCGTTTTCTATGTTTTCAAGAGCAAGTTCTTTAATAAGTTCACCGGTTACCCAATCTTTTGCATTATAATTTTCAATTGAATTACCTACACTCCAATTATTATAATTATTATTTATTGCCATTTTATCACCCCTCCTTCACGGGTGGAATAGTAAAATAAAAAAAGAAGAAAGTTACAAACTTTCTTCTACCACGGATTATCGTAAGGCACCGTGAGCCATATACGATATATTTTATTATCTAAACGCTCTTTGAAATCTCGTGGATGAGCCAATATTTCATTTTGAAGAATTGAATATCGCTCATATGGTTGATTATAGTCTTGATATTCAATTATATAAAATAATGCTTCTTTATTTAATCCACCATATTGTAAAAAGCTATTATAATCATTTATAAATGAAGCCATTATGCTCCCTCCAGATTTCGCTTTTCCCGCTCAAGTGCGGCAATAAGCTTCATATTCATGGCCTCTCCACGGGCCTTCATAAGATTGATACGATAGTTAATCAGTGCAATTGTAGTTTCCTTATTATATAACATACTCTTTTTCCTCCTTAATCCCACAGACAATCAAAATGTTTCCCTAATTCATTAAAAGTATTTTCTATCAAAGATTGTCGCTCTTTAGAAATTTCTTCCATTCTAGCAAAATAGAGATCTTTAATTTCATTATAATGATTACTTTTATTGTATCCCACCATTTTGTGTCCTAAATCATCTATGACTTCTACACGAGCTTCTTCGGATACCTTTTCCCATTCTTCCGCAAACTCATTCTTAGTAGTATACCAAAAATCTTCATCATTAAAAGTTTCTATGACATCAGCTACGCTATGAAGCCAATCATGCCACTTTTCAGGCGTTTCAAAAGGTTCACTACCTGGATAAGCGCTACCATAATCAGCCATATGACGAAGCATTGGCGGTAACACTAAACAAAACCAAGTATCAATATTCCATACATCAGTATAGCAGTAGCCTTTTGTCGCGCGCATCCACGCCGCTTTTAAATTCGCAGCAATCTCTTTAAAAAATTTAATAGGATGTCTAAAATAATAAGATGGAAGAAACCAAAGTTTAAAAACATTATTCATTTCTTATTTCTCCAAATTCTGAATCTGCTACTTCCGCAAGCTTGCGGCCGCACACGGGACAATAATTAATTTCAATTTCGCCATCAATATCAGCGTAACCGAAATATCCGCCATCTAAAGAACCCCAAATTTCAATATAGGGGTTACCTCTTCTGATTTCAATTGAGGCGCGAAGCTGCAAATCAGAATAAACCTCTAGTTCATTACTAGCATTTTCACAATACTTACACATACTATATTCTACTCCCATCTAATTGTTTTAAATATCTTATATATCCTTCCGCTTCTTCTACTGTATCATAAACACAATAATCATCAAAGTCGTTATCTATACTTCTATCAAATATAGGTTTGCCCCATTCAAATTGTGTAATTTCTCTAATACAATACTCTAGCCCGTGAAATTTAAAAGTAGAAACAACATCTGTATTTTTTTCATAAGGAGAATATAAATCAATGATATAGCCTGTGGAGATGTCTTGCGAAGGCTTCTTCATCCTCATATTCCTCAAATTCTAAGAACACTTGATTTTCTATCCACTCTGTATAAATGTCGTCATACTGTGCTTTTCTCACTTTATTTCCTCCTCTAAAATCCACTTATTTTATATACTATCGTATTGCCATTCTTATGACTTGCTTCAAACAATACACGATTAGTAACTGCCCACGCGCGAGCTAAATCATATTCTCCTTCAAGTAAACCATAGTAGAAATAAGATTTACCCATTTCTTTTGCTTCTGCTAATTTTTCATTTAAAACATAGTAGAGCGGATTAGGAATTTCTTTCTTCTTCTTAAATAAACTCATAGTTCCTTCCTTAAATGTTCTTTCACGGTATTTTTCATACAGATTGCCAAATCATCGTTCCAAGCCGCGATTAAATTAAGTTCAGATTCAGAATACATAAGACGATGGTAATTACGGCAATCATCCGCAAAACGTTTCATATCTTCAAAAGTCGCAAAAATTGCTTCTTTTGTAGGGAGTTCCTTATCTTCATTAAAACGCAATTCACGAGCGTCGGTAAATACCTGTTTCTCTTCCCAAGTTGTATTATCCATAGCAAAATCATGTTCTGCTACGAAATAACAAAGATTGATAAGATATAGTGCGCGCGAAGCTGATTTACGATTAACTCCATAGCGGTCAAGCGAGTTCTTAATCATCCCTTCAACAGTAACAATAAACTTATCCCAAACAGAAAAAATATATCCCTCTCTGTATGCCTTCCGTGCCTTATTGAGATAGAAATCAAAATAAGGATCTTTTACTTCGCTATGCTGTGAAAAGAGAAGTTCAATAGCATTGATATTACCATTACGAATATTCTTATCAAAAGTAAGAATACTCATAACATTATAATGCTCACTGTCATATCTATCAGGCAAATCATTCTTATCTACTTTATGGTAAGTATAAAAATCCTCAAATTCAGGCATCATAATGACTTTATAGTCGTAATCAGATTCAGGGCCATCCAGTTTATAATTCTGGGAACCATAACAAATTGTTGCGACTTCTTTCATTTTAATTACTCAACTTTCTCCTAGCAAAAGGGTAAATTATTTATTACATCTGCCTTCATTTTACTAGTCCGAAGACTCGCACCACAAAATGGGCAATTGTAAATAAGCATACGAAAATTTTGAAATTCTAACCAATAAGTATCGTCTTCATCTCTTTTAATCTTTGCTTTTATATTTCTATATTCAGGTTGATTAAATGGAAAAAAATCTTTACCATCACAAAATTTACACATTTTCTATCCTTTCCGCGGCATAACCGCTATCGGTTGTGTAATGAACGTGTTTAATACCAAGTTGTTTAATCGCGGCCATACAAGCCGAACACGGTCTAGCCATTCCCAATTTACCATCTCTAAGTTCACGATAAACGTAGATATGGACTTTGGAAAAATCAATATCTAGATACTTGATTTTAGAAAGCGACATCATCTCAGCATGATTCTTAGAAGGTAGATATTTATTTCCACAATCCTTATAACGCCATTTATTATATTTGGCTTGGTCAGTATGCGTGCGGTCGGTGTTAAAGCCTTTTGCGAGCACGGTGCCTTTATAGGATATTACAGCGCCTATACGAGCCCGTCCGCAACCGCTATAATCCGATTTGAAACTGCACTCTCGCGCCAACCTAAACAAATGACTATCACTTTTCAAAATATTTTCTCCCTTCCCTTGATATAATTATTATATCATAAATTTAAGAGTTAGTCAAATATTGACTAACTCATTTACATATTCTGGATGTTCTTGGAAAGAAGGAATGTTCTTATCTACTTTCCACTGTTTGCGCGAAACCGTAATTGGTTCTTTACCTGGAATTAAACAAGTTTCTGTGCAATCATATTTTCGCGCACATGCACCCTTACGATAGAAAGAAAGAATAAAATTCCAATCAACCTTATGTTGTTCTTGCATCATTTGCTTGCGCTCTTCTGTTGACTTACCTTCAAGTTCTTTGTCAGAAAACAAGGTTCGCGCAACCATACTAACAGCATTACGTTCACAATCTTTTTGCCGCCAAAGAAAATAGTTATTTACTTCTTCTTTGGGAAGAACAAAAGCACGGCAATCAAAAACGGCTAACTTACTTTCCTGTGCCTTATAATGTGCTTCAATCCATTCTGGAATGATATAATCGTTTTCTTCGCAATCTTCAATAAAGTCTTTAATCGCTAGTTCATGTGCCTTATAAAAGAACACAGAAGCCATACTCGCGGCAACACTACACATTTTTTGTAGATTCTTGCCAAACCAAGGCTCGGTTTCAAGAGTATCATAATCTGTTAGAAGAATAGAGATTTCATCGCTCTGAACATAAGCCATCTTCGCGCCAGAAATACATTGACAAAGCTGCTTTGCTGTATCCCACATGGCTTCCATAAATACACGATCAAAAGGTTTATTAAAACCCTTTGTATAACTATGGAAAGCCTTACCATCAAGTCGCAAAATACAAGGCATCCTCCTTGGAAGATAAAAACGATTTACATTCTCATACGCCTTAAAGCGGTCGCCCATTTTATCAATCATAATTAATATCCTTTCTTAATAATCACTGTCAGTGCTATAACAATCATGATAGCCCGCATAATCAATTGCCACATAATGGCCTTCTATATCGGCAAAGTTCGCGCAATGAAGGTCATTGATGTCATTCTCATAGAGGAAATCAGTAACACGCTGATAAGCCTCTTCACCATACTGACGAATAAAGTCAACAGCTACGGCCAAATTAGAATCTCGCATAGGACTTACAATTTTCTGCGCCTTATTAATATATTCATTTTCATCTTGCGAACCCGCAACGCCCATAAAGTAATGCGGATGAGCCTTAGGATAGGCATAAAGAGGAATAGAAATGGTGATGTCATGAATCTCACCAAAATAATCCTCATTTTCCATAAAGTCTTGCTCAAACTCGCGCCAATCGTAATCGCACCAGCTCATATTGCGGTCAATATCGCGATAATCATAAAAGTGAATAGTCTTGGTATAAGTTCCGAGATAGACACATTCGGCAAAGTACTGCTCTATGCCTGCGTCAATGGCCTTATCGTAAAGATACTCTTCACGCTCGCAAGCGTATCCATTAGCGTCGCCTTCAATATCAAACTTAACTACATAGTCATAGTTAGTATCAATGAGACAACCACGGGTTGCACCAAACTTCATACTAAGGTTCTCTGGGAAAGCAATATCATCTATGCTACCAGATGCGCTCTCCATAGAATACGGGGCCTGAAAATAAGTATTCCAGAACAAAGAATGATACAACATATCGTCAAAAATGTCAGAGAAGTGCTTGAAAACCTCATGCTTATTCATATAATGAATATCTCCTTTTCACTTTCTATATATATTATATCATAATTTTTATTTTTAGTCAAATATTTTTAATAATATCTTTGGACTATATATTTTTTAGCAAAATGATTTTGAATTGCGCCTGTCGGATCAAAAAAATGCCAATTATTATTTTCATAATATTCACACCAAGCGTGTGATTTTGTATCGGCTGTTCCAATTACTAATTTAGCGGGTATCTTTTTTTCGCGGCAAAATGCTACAAAAACTGCCGCTAAATCTTGGCAAATTCCCATTTTCTTTTCAAGAGTAGTAGTTATATCTGGAAGTTCATTTGTTTTTACTTTAATTGCACGAACATAATCATATTTAAAATTATTTACAATATAATCTTTAATTGTATCAATATTAATAATGTCTTCTGAAATTTTTAAATTATTATAATTAACGTATTGATTAGGATAAAGAAAAGGTAAATTAGAATTTTCTATTTTTAATTTAATAGATACCTGTCCTTCGGCACTATATTTATTTCCATTTACATTTTTATACAATGTGATTGTATATGTACCATTTCCTAATTGTAAAGGAAAAATTTCTTCTATCATTTTGTTATTAATATTATAATTATAAGAAATAGAATTTTTTCTTATAACTACTTTCATTTTTTGAGTAAATTTTTTTCTTGTTCGTATATGAACTCTGCCACATTTATCCAATGTGGCTACTAAATTTTTATTTATCATACTATCACCATAAATCTTCACTATAAAGTGATTGTAGGGGTCTTTGGCTACTAATTTGGCCGCAAGCCTGGGCAATTTTAAAGGCTTGAATTCTATCTACAAAAGTTTCAGTGCTACTTTCTCTATCCCAATTAATAAAACCTTGTTCTACTGCTGATTTATCATATTCACAATTTAATTGCTTCATCCATAAGAAAAAATCAGGATGACGATGAACTTTAAACGTTTGTTTTGTACCATTTACAGTAGCACGACATGCCGCAGAAGTAATCATTTTATTCTCCTTTATTTATCATAAGATTTATTAAATCTGATATTGAACAATTTATATTCTGACTTTGCATTATTTGATTTGTAGCTAGTGAATAAGGAGTATTTAATATAGGATTTTCTAATATAGCATGTGCTTCTCCTATATTATTTATTACTACATTCAACAATGTCCCACAGCACGGGCAAATCACAGTTCCATAATTAATCATCTTCTAATAGCCCCGTTCTTCGTATCATATCTTCCCATGAAATGGATGAAGGATATTTCCACCATTCATTATCATAGATGTCATCTGTTCTAGTATTGTCTTTATAAATCCATTCAGAAGTTGTGTTGCTATAAGTTACTCGTCTATCATTACAATATAGACAAAAAGATTGCGTAGGACTATAAACTCTATGACATTTAGGGCATTCCCATCCCTGCTGAATAAAACCATAATCAGGATTGTACATCTTTCTTTTCCTCCATTACCATACCATCATAATTTTTATCATATTCTATTTCATTTGCGTGCTTACATAGCGGACAATATACCAAATTAGCACCATAAATATCGCTCTTTTGTATATTAGCTAGAACAGCACCACAACCCTGACATATAATCATAATGCCAGGGTATTTTTGAGATAAAACTTCCATATTATGTGCGGCCTCCTGGCCAATTATCATTATTGGTAGTTTTATAAATTACAAAGAATATGATAAATAAACACATAGCTAAACTAATAGACATCTACTATATCATCCTCATTACAAAAACTATTACTATTTACATAAACATAATATGGTTCTTCATTATCCATTGTTTCATAATATGATAGACGCTTACACCAACCGATTACCACAGATGGGTCTTTCTGCCAATAATTAACTTGAAAACAAGGGCAATCGCGGCAAAACCGTACATTGATATTTGCTGGAACTGTTTTATCTTCGGTGAGATAAGGTTCAGTTTCATCTATAATATCCAAAATCTTATTGAGACGAGTATCTTTAAGATACTGTTCAAGAATTTCGCGGCTGTAATATGTCATTATTCATACCTATCCATTTCTCTATTAATCTTTTCCAGTAACTCAGTAAGCATATTTTTCATTCCTAATAAAGTAGGGTAATTTGTATGTTTAAGCCATTCTGTATTATTAAAACACTCCTTAAAGAGATAATAAATACAAGATTCGTGTTTATTCATGTATCAATGGCTCCTTTCATCCGCGTCGTGTAGAATAAGAATCTTCTTCCATAGTTCTTCACCCAAGCGCTTTTCCCATACAGAAGAAGCATTGGTATCATAGGGCCTCATATGATAGCAAACCAACTGAATAACTTCAATCGGTAGCCCCATATTCATAGCAAGGAAAGCACCATAACTATCATGAGAATAGTAATGTGCTACGCCATTTCCATCATAACTACGAGTATAGGCTTTTCCAATATCATGCGCGCCGGCCGCAGCATACATATTTACCTGTTCATCATTAGACAAACTATCAACATTTACCTTATTAATACAATCAAAAAGATGGTTAAATAAAGTAAGAGTATGATGTGGGTTATCCTGCGAGCCTGCTGCGCGCACATCTACCCATATATTTTCTGCGAACTTCTTTACATCATATTCCGCGGGAGTAACAATTTCAATTACATCCCATCCCTCATTATAGACCGGCATCTGGAACTGCTTCATCTGTCGCTCAAATAACCAATCAGGAACCTGACGCTCGCGCTTCTTATTCCATTCCTTACAAATGAAGAGAGGAGTATTAAATACAACGACACGGCACTTAACATCAGGGAAATGACGCTTAATTTGATTGAGAGTATGAATACGATACCTCATACTAAGATTAGTGGCACAGTAAAAAACATTAATATTATGAGAAAGAGCAGACTTGGTGCGCGCGAACATCTCATTGAACACCTTATTAGGGTTTTGCTGGTCATTAGCATCTCCCCATAGCTCTCTCCTTACCATATCGGAATCTACTACTATATCAGTAGCAATATTATGCTGCTCATAGCACCAATGACTCTTACCGCTGCCGCTAATACCTACCGTCATAATAAATTCAGGCATAATTACCACATTCTCCTTTCTGAATGAAGTGCGCATGTTTAAAGATATGACGCTTATCTTTCGGGACATCACCAATGAACCATAGAGAATGAGTGCTAGTAGTATATCCATCTTCAAACTGTATTACATAGAAGCGGCCACCCATACCACGAGGTTCATCCTTATCAGAACCAATCTGATAGAGTTTACCATTAACAACAAAATATTCATGCTGCCCTGGCGCCACATAACAAGCCGCGAGTAAATCCCACCGATACTTGGTATGGCACTCGTCGTTAAAGCAAGTAAAAGTATTAGGAGCAACGCAGTAATAGGGTTCATGTTCCTTAATCTCGCGGCCGCAAACACAACAAAACTTACTCACTGCACAGCATCCTCCCAAGAAACTTTCATAATACGGCTGTTGGGGTCGTAATATTTCTTGCCATTTTTCTCATTAGGCATAAACTTTACAGCATATCCAAGAGAAGTAAGATAATCAAAAAGTCCGTCTTGAATTGCAGGAGAATCTACCAGAAAATTACATTCAAACTTGCCCGCAGCAACACTTGCTGTAATACGAGCATCTATCATGTCAATTATACGCCTACGCTTGGCTTCAATAGCCTCAACTGTCTTTGCACGTGCGGTGGTAGCCTTCATAACTTCCATAATGAATTATCCCCTCTCTCTTTACTATAATTATTATAGCAGAAATTGGGGATTTTGTCAAATATTTTTTTGATAGTAATCTGGATTGAATACTTCATCAGTTTCATAAATAAGATAGCCATGCTTGTCCGTATAAGTGCAAGAAAAAATAATATCTACAATATCATGTCTATCTTCACAATAAGTATTTAGAAGGCGTTCTAATCCCGCTTCGTTATCAAAATATTTTACTCTAAACATATTATAATCCAAATCCCCTATAAGTAAAATCTGAAGAAGTAATACCATTTTCATGTATAGATTGGTCTATTGATGCTTCATAAAGTAATAAACCATAAGTATTATTTAAAGCCGCGCACCATTCTATATCAATAATATCTTCTCTTTTTATATTATGAGTATTAATAAAATGCTGAAGTTCATCAGCGTTAGAAAATTCCTCTGCTTTAATCATTTTGTTCTCCAATTAAATTAGTAATTATTTCTGGATATGCTTCATAAACACTTATATAGTAATATTGCGGTTTATAATCAGCATAAGAAACTGTATTCTTTTGATAATAAATTTTTATTTGGCTTCCATCATCTATTGTTAGCCAAATATATTTTACATTACTATAATGTGGCTCAAGTCTATATTCTTGGCCTGGTGCGATAATAAATAAATCTTTATTTGCTTGTTCTGAAGAAAATTCAATATAAGCGCCATAATCACCTATAACAATTCTATCGTAGCCATTACAAATTAAAGAGCCATTTATAGTATAAAGAGGATGCGTGCTTTCTGCCGTAAGTAAAAAAGTAGGAATAGTTTCAGCATAGATATTTTGGGCAATGCTACTTAATTTTTCAGGTAACTTTTTATATTGATACTTATTACTTAATTCATTGCTTAAAAGTTTCATTATTCTGCTCCTTATAATTTTCCAGCAGCACAACCTCATAATTAGAGAAAAAATAACCACAAAACCAGCAGGTATCTTTAATCTCCTGCTGTTTCATGCGGCAGTTGCCGCAAATATAGCCTATCGGCTTCTTTACTAAATGTGTAAACATAATCTTCTATAATAAAAATTGCGTGTGTAATCGCAATTTCTTTCTCCTTATTTGGAATTGTTATATCTGTTATCGTATATTTGTTCATAATTTTTATTCGCACAATTACAATGATACTGCTCTTGTGGCGCGGGCACAAGATGTAAACGCTCCTTATAATCAGCGGCTACCTTCATTACATGCATTAACCACTCCCAAGGATTTTCTTTCGCGGCAACCAGATTTAAAATACGATTATTCGCGCACTCCATGATGTCAAAAACATCATCATAGTCAGCCTTCTCAATGTAGTCTTTAATAATTTTATTCATCATTATCATTCTCCGAATAAGTAAGATAATTAACAATTATGCCCTCAAAGTTTTTAAAGGCTTTTTCATAGGCGACCGTATCCGCAGTATCAATTACATTTTGCGCTTTTTGTAATATCGCATATGCAAAATCATATATTTGTTCTTCATCAAAATCATAATTATAAATTAAACCATGCTCTACCATAGTATCATGAATCATACCTTCATAATTCATTGATTCAGCAAATAAATTACAATCACGACGATAAATTAATTCTTCCATTATTCCTTCACCGGTTCATAAGTTTCTTCAAACACATCATTACGACAAGGATAATATTCGCCCATTGCTCCACGAATAATCCAACTTTCAACAGGAGCTCTCATGTCTCCTTCTAATGTAGGAATAATAAGCTCATTATGAGCTGTTTTAATTACATGATGTTCGCACATAAACTTTTGTATTTCTTCAAAATTATCACCAGTCCATTGAATTGCTTCAATAGAAATAGGCTTCTTTACATATCGCATTTCTTTTTCCACCACCTTAGCTCCCATTCATCTGGGTCTTTTTTATTCCATTCTTCTTCCGCTTCTCCTTCTTCCCATCCAGAAGCGGTGTGGCCGCAAGTTAGACATTCAATAAATTTTTCAGTTTTTTCAGTAAACCACATTTCACCAAATTCATCGCGGCGTGCTAGACCCTCTTCAAAATGACGCACAAGGTTTTTGCCGCAAAGCGGACAATTTCGTAATGTCATATTATTTCTCCTTTATGGTTCCCTCACATATGCTTTCGCGCGCATAATATAGCAATTACTTACTTCATCATAATAAAAATCATAATAAAGTAAATTATATTTAAACATAAAATCTGCTGCTTGATAACAGAGATTATGTTTAATTGCTTCTAGTGTGTCTGAATTTGGTTTTCCATGTTGTGCATCAATAGCAAACCGTGCTTGAACAACAGAAATAGGTTTTTCTACGCGGCAAAATTCAATTGTCTTTTTTTCTATAAGCTCGTCTTGCGTGTAGCCGCCAAGCCATTTGATAATCTTATTCTTGATACTCATAATTTACCCCATAAATTGCGATAGTGGGTTCTCCATCTACAATGATATAATAAGGAGATAGGCCCGAGCGATAAGTATTATTACCAATACTTAAATAAACAATTTTTGTGTCTTTATCATACATAAGGCAAATAACACCACTAAGTCCTTTATCTTCACGTAATATTACAAATCTGCCATAAAGGTCTGTCTTGCTGCCATCGGTATAGGTTTTGTGAGAACAGCCGCATAGCAACATTCCTATAAGAATAATCAGAATTAAAATTGAAATTACTTTTTTCATAATATACTCCTTAAAAATGTTTAGCTAACCATTTACCAAATAAAACACCAAGCGGGATACCAATTATATATCCAATTAACCATAATATTAATTTTACCATAGCAAATATTCAAGATAGTCAGGTTCTAACCCTAAATACAAGGCAACAATATCTTCACATTCTTGATAACTTCCGCGGGCAGCCGCATCCCAGAGTTCTTCTCTACATTCTTCTACTAGGTTTTCTGCTTCAAGTCGTGAAATACCGTCACGCCGCATAAGGATTTCTACAATTTCATTCATGGCAAACCCTTTCAATTGTCTTATTTTGTGCGAATAAAGTGCCTGCGCTCATTACAATCGCATCAGTAATAAAAGCAATAGCATTCTTTGGAATTTTTACAACATAAGGGATACCATATAATTTACATTCTATTACCGTTTTAATTCCTAGAATACCAATCGCTACCGCAATGATAGTAATAATAATGTTACTAATGGTAGCATTATGTTTATACAGGCGGCCGCAGATTAAACCAATGACTAAATTGCCAAGAAACCATCCGGGCGGAAACCAACCGGTAGTAATTAGAGAAATTAAAACACATCCAACTCCACCGACAATCATTCCGGAAATTGCGCCAAAATGATAGCAATAAAGTGCAAAAGCAACATAACCCAAATCAAGACTGATATGTGCGATAAGTGGAATCTTCATACTCATACTTAACACAACATACAATGCAATTCCAATAGCGGTAAAAGTAATTTTCTTTGTATTAGTCATTATACTTTCTCCTTTTCATTGTTATGTTCCCACATTCTTAGGCCGCACCGCGGACAGAAATCATAATGAATACTGATATATTTATCTACAACACAATTACAATTACTACAAACCGCCATATTATTCATAACTTGCCATTCTGCTTCTCCACCAGTTGAATTATATGCGCGGCGAAAACCAGCATAATATGCTTGGCGCACAGTGGTATTATCGGGTTCACAAATATCTTTTTTAAAATATTTTTCACATACTCTATTCATTTTGGTTTTTCCTTTCTGTAAAATCATATCCAATTGTAAAAGTCTTTATGGTTTTGTCATCATGGCGAGCAAAATGCGCGATGCCGCCGCAATCCTTACAGAAATATGATACGCAATTAAGGCCGCTACCCATACAGGTAGCTCCCTTTTCTTGCATATGTCCATTACACCAAAAGCATTGAATATCAGCTGGCACATATAATCTATTCATCTTCTTCTGCTCCAACCTTGGTCGTTCCCATTTCTGCCATAATGTAAGAAGCCAAAGTGCGCGCACGCATATTCATCAGATAGTCGCTACCATCCTTTACCTTTTCATCTAGCCGCGCATATAGGTAAGAACGCACGATGGGCATGTAGGTATTAGCATACATAGCGAAATCACGACGCTCTCCCATTGCTCCTACAACGCTGCTAACTACCTTAAAGGCAGTCTCACATACTTCAATGTAATAGCGAATACGCTGAACTACATCATCAGTAAAGTCCTTAAACTCCGGATAGTAAGCAATGAAATCATCAAGAGTTCCCTGCTGATACATTTCTACTACGCGCAGAACAGTCAGCGGGCCATTACCGCGCATCTTGTGGAGAGCAAGATACTCGTCTCCCTTAATCTTAATACGATGGAACTCCGCGTCGCACACAACATAACCTTCTTCATCGTCACCCATTTCATGAGCAGCCGCGACACACTCGGAAAGAGAATAATGGGGGTATACTTCGGGGTAAAGCAAGCCATCAAGTTCCAGACCTTCACTATCTTCAGTATCATCCAAAATGTTGCGCCGGCCCAGATACCAAAGATTGATACCCTCATAGCGCACAACAATACGGTTGTAGGGAGAAGTAAGTTCAAACATATAGGTGTAGTCACTATCAAGATGCTTGAAGAAATTAGGAATGCGGTCAATTACCTTTTGAACCAAATCACCATAGGTGGTGTCGCCGCACTCAGCCTTGAACGCATCAATAGTCCCATTGGTAGAGATTATCCAGCCATCATAGTCCCACCAAATCTTGATAAGAGAACCATCCACCTTCTGCTGAACAGACGCAGTATTCCAATCAATAGCATGAACCGCAGAATACTGTTCACCATAGTTAAAGAACTTGTCAAACGGATGGCAAACACAAACCCAATGGCCTTCGTCATTCTGACGGAAAATAGAACCACGAGCCTCCTGGACTTCGCGCAAACCCATATTAGACATAATCTGATTATACTTCAACAGAAAATACTGGACACCATCAATTTCGTCAGAACGAATATCCAAATAGTAGGGCTCAGCCGCGAGCAGAGTCTTCCAGTCGGGATGAGTATTCATAAAATTCAACAGTTCCATTTTTAGGATTCTCCTTATTCTTTTCCTTTACATAATTATTATAACAAAAATCTAATGAAATGTCAAATTTTTTATTAGTAGAATTTTGTTGGGCCCAAAAGTCATTCCACCATTTCCAAAATTCATTATCAATAGGATATTCTTTTGGCATAATATCACCCCAGATTTTGAAAACCTGACCCATTGTAATAATAAGGATTACATAATATCCAATTAGTGCCATCATAGTAATAGGCGCAACAATTTTCCCACGCATTATCATGATAATAATGGATTGGATTTATTGTATCATATGTTACAGTCAATGTAATAGGCGCATGATATCTTATACGACCGGGAGAAGTTGTTGAATTAGATTGGGCCTTAGGACTATATGTTACATTAACTTTCATTAAGTTTTGTCGTATTTTATTAGCCATCTCATAACAAGTAGGAGAAGTATTTTCATCAAAAGTTGCTGTAGATGTTCTTGTAATTTGTTTTCCACTAAATGGATAATCCATTGAATCCATGTTATATGCAGTATTTTCTGTTCCCCAATATAAATGTGGATAAACAGTTGTCCTTCCAGCCGTTCCACCAAAGTCTCTTGTAAGTGGAAGAGAAAAAGTAATTTGTGTAACTGAGCCTGCATTTAAAAAATTATTATTATTTGGTTGTAAACCACCATTAGCTAATGGTCCTTTAAAATCATAAGTATTGGTATTAGTGCCCATATATGCGTCACTAGGATTATATGACCAACTTGTTGTTGCCATTTATTATACCTCCTTCCAATTTATTTCATAATAATTTGGAACTTTACCAGATGCATATGTTGTAATAGATATGTCAGTAGCGTAATGAACCTTAAAGCCCAATTCTTGTAATGCTTTAATTGTAGTAGCATAGTTCAGGGTTAGATTCAGGGAGTAGTGGCCTTGATTCGCGGCCGCAATAATTTTATCCTTGGCATTTTCAAATTCTTTATTTTCCAATTCGTGTTGGGATTTGTAAGCAAGTTCGCGCATACATCCTGCGGTAAAAGCCATTACACCCTTCTCCATTCTACTATTCTTCCTCCACAGCACGATTCAGTTTCAAATCCCAAATCTTGTTCTAGCCATTCAATTGTCTCTGTTGAAACATTATCAATAAAAGTTTGAAACTTTCCTTGATTCGCGGCTTCACGTATTCGCCGCATAACAATAGGGCGTTCCACTGATGCTATTGCTTCCATCGCAATATCATTGGCTTCCGCCGCACAAATTTCATTCTTGTTTGTAATAGTGTTAAATTCTTGTAACACATTAGTTAATTCATCGCCTGTCATAGATTACCTCCATTTTTTCTTATTATAACACGAAATTTCGGGAAAGTCAAACATTCGTTTGATTGTCTTTTCCATTCTTTCAAATGAAAATGAAATTCCGTGGCTTTCCAACTTTTTCGCGCAGCGAAAAAGTTGGAACAAGCCACGAGCCGGAGCGCTTTGCGCGACGGCCAAGTAATGGGAAATTCCAGAGGCGTAATTTCAGGACAAATGAAAATGAAATTTCAAAATGAAATTACGGGAAAAAATGAAATTGAAATTCTAGCCGCAAGTTTTAGGGAAAATGAAAATGAAATTCCAGTTCTAAAAATGAAATTGAAATGAAAATGAAATTGCAATTATACATTATCCCATCTTACAACATACTGGCATGAAACATCATTATATACAACTTCAAACCCATATTCGCGCAACCTATCTATATGTTGCCACTCATGAGGGTCAAGTATATAGTAGTCATAGCCATGATATGCCGCCCATTCAATATTCTTGATGAGCTTTTGCCAGTAAGTAAGCATGTCGGAACGATACTGTTTGGTGATGTGTGCTATTGCGCGTGCATTGAAAGGCATAATTTTTACTCCTTTTTTCTTTTATTATACTATGAATTGCGCGAATTGTCAAGTTTGAATAAAATTATTTGTATAAATTATATAAAGCCGCGAACTTGGAATAAAAAGAAAGTGGGTGAGTTTCCAGAATGGTACATCCTAGTAAACAAAAGAAAGGAAAGAAATTAATCTAATGTAATAAGTAAGGAGTAAGATGGGGCGAAGGGTAGGGCACGAAAAATTTGGTAGGGAAAATTTCGGTAGGGTAGTGTAGGGTAGGGTAAAGTGGTAGGTAGAATAGATGGGAGTGCGCCCAATTTCCACTTTTGTCAAATATTTGACTTTTAAAATTAAAAAATAGTTTTTGCCTTATTTTCAAGCAAACATTATCATTTGAAGACTTGAAAAAAAACGAGTCCGGGGGTGTATATAGACAACCCCGGACCCAATTTTTTTCAAGTGATTTTTACTACAGTCAAATATTTGACTTTTCTGAAATTATATGCCCATAATTTATTCCCGTTCCAGTTTGTGTAATTGTATAGAATGGTTCTAAATCTTTTTTAAGTGAAGTCCATTTTTTAGGATACCCTATTTCTTTAATGAGCTGTTCCTTATCTTCTTTAGTTAGTCGTCTGTTTAGATACCTAGTGGGTAAATTCCATTTTGTGTTAGCTACTTCTTCTCTGGCCAGCTGCTTACGAGTAATGCGTTTTTCATTTGTGGCGGCTTGACTATCATAGTTATATTGTATTTGCCAATCTCCACGTTTTCTTCCTGGGAATTGAATTTGAATATCTTTGTTTCCGCTATGGACTATTACGATTTGGACATTATCATCTATAAGATTCCAGCCTGTGGCATAGGCTTCAGTAGCTATGATATCGTCTATGTCTTGTGGATAAGCATGCTGTTGTTGTAGATATTGAATTGTATCTAGCTGTCCCCCGGTCAAGGTTTTTGTTGAATGTTTAGACCAGATACACATTACTTTGCGCCCAGTATTTTCTTTAATTTCACGCGCAAATTGTTCTGCGAGTTCTATGGTGGGCGCGAAAATAAGACGTTTGACTTCTGGGTTTGCGGCAAGTAGTGTATGGACATTGGTGTAAGAGTATTTCTGAAATACTTCATAGGCCATTAATTGTTCTTGAATTTGGATTTCATTGATGTAAGATTTTAGTCGCGGCCATTTTTCTAAATTATCGGCAGTAGCAGTAAGACCAAACCACCAAATACCTTGCAGTTCTGCCCAGTGAAGAAGAGTGTCTATGGCTACATAAGAAAGTGATTCATGCGCGAGTAGTAGGCAGATAACATCTCGGTCACTTTCTGGATTACGACGCCAGATATTAGCTTCGTCTATTCTTACATATTTAATTAAATTATGGATTTCATCACATGCAATATAATCAAACATGGATGCGCTGATTTCGCCGCGCTTAACCATTGCGGCGAACTTTTGATAATTGAGAATATAAGGTTTATCTAGTTTCTCACCCCACATTTGACATTCGTCAAGCGCTATTTTTTCTTCTTCGCCCATTGTGGTGTCAATGAGAATTAAGCAGCGCTGTGGCGAAATTTCTAGTTGTTCAGGAAGAGTATGAACAGCGGCGGTTGTTTTACCCTGGCCAGTTTGCGCTACCAAAAGATTAAGACGTCCACGCTGGTATTGTGGTTTTTCTAAAGTTAAAGCATCAGATAGATGTAATCCTTCTTTCATTGTATTTCACCTGTTTTAAAATTTATGTAATGGTCAAATTGAAAATTATCTGGTAATGGTTTATATCCAAAAGATTCTGGCGTAGCGTTATCATCCCAGCTTTTAGCCCAGTCTTTAATATAGTTATCTGAATAACATACATACATCTTTTTTCCTTTATAACCAATTCCAGCTTGTCCTCCGATATATCCTTTTTCTGAAATTATATAATACATTTTTTTTCGCGCCTCCATTTTTTATTTTCTCAAAAGAAAAGTATTTTAATTATTTTTAAATTATTTTAATTTATTTTAATAAATAAAAAAATTTTATTTTAAAATAAAAAATAATTATTTATTTGACAAAATAAATAATTTATGTTATACTAGAATGGGATATTTTTTTTAAAAAAAATTTCCAGCTTTTCCAGCTTCTTGATTTCCAGCTCTCCAGCTCCTACGATGCAGCTTTCCAGCTTCTGCGGTGCAGGCAACTTACAGCCTCTTCCTTTCCTTCTAAAAATATTATAACATAATTTTATAGTAAAGTCAAATGGTAGGTTTTAGAGTGGTAGCATGGTAGCATGCTACCACTTTACTATGCTACTATGGTAGTGTGGTGATATGGTAGTATGGTAGTGGGGTGAATTATTGTTGACTTTTTGTAAATTAGAGTGTACGTACAATCTAATTTACACAAGTTTAACTTGACTTCTTTCTTGGATTTTGGTATACTGTATATAGAAAAAGAAAGGAGATTGAATTATGACTGTTAAGGAATTGATTAAGGAACTCCAGAAAATGCCCAAAGATGCAGTTGTGCTCGGCGATATGTATCTTAATCAGTATTGTATTATTGATACAGTTGAATATGATGACGCAACGAACACCATCTCGTTCTATGGCGAAGATACTTTTGAAGAACCCGACATCCCCGACGATGTAGATGAAACTAACTACGACCCTTACTGCGGTTGTGATATGTTTGAAATCTGCGGCTCAATTGGTGAGGAGTGGTAATTAACCACTCTTTTTAATTTCATGTTAATTAAATGGTACGTACAATCCAATTTACATAGTTTTAACTTGACAAGATATGATTTATAGTATATAATAAATACATCAAGAAGCGAAGGGAAACGCTCAATAACCAGAAAGGGAAAAGAATGTTTAAGTATGAAGTTGAGATTGCCGCCGCGAATGAGAAGTATCAGGAATGCTTGAAGGAAAAGACTTTTAATGATTCTGATATAGATTTTTGGTGGGCGAAAGTATCCGCTTTTGGCATGAGCGGCAATGGACTTAATCTTTCTGTTAATGCCGCAATTGCCATTAAGAAGTATTATGAATGGGATGATTTGAAAGGCTATGTTCGCGTAAGAAACGCAAAGGGAACGTTTGGCGTTGACCGTAGTGACCGAGATAAGTTTGAACGTAATAATATTATTTATCCTCATGCACCCGGTCTTTATATGATTTGTCAGACTTTCTTCAATCCTATTACTGGTGAAAAGTTTTATTGGGTTAAGGTTGGAGAAGCAACCGACTTGAATCGGCGCAGGAGGGATTATAACACCGCTACTGCTATGATTTGGGATGTTGGTTATTATACTGGTAATGACCTGACCGAATCCGGATGCCATGAGAAGTTGAAGGAAATCTGTCTCCATCGCCATGCAGATGAATGGTTTTCTGTTCCTTATGAAGATTATATGAAGATTTGCAAGGTTGGTTTTGACTGGTTCAAAGAGGCGTAAGCCTCTTTTTTAATTATGTGTAAATTAGGTTGTACGTGCTTTGTAATTTACACTTATTTAATAAAAATAGGGCGGTTACGCCCTATTCTTCTCCGTTATGTGCTTTATACACCATTTCCAATAGACGTTTGAAAACATCCAATTCTAAGGAAGTCATATTTTTAGCTGCATCAGATTCAGGGTCATCAACCCAACTTTTCAGAAAATCCACGGCCTGACCCACTTCATCAGAGAGGGTGTATTTTTGCAAAACAATATGATCTTTGTCTCTAAAAAGTTCAAGCGGGTCGCCATCCTTAATACCCATAGTGCGGCGAAGTTCCTTCGGAATAACAATGCGGCCCAACTCGTCAATGCGGCGAACGATACCAGTAGAAACCATATTTTTTTATCTCCTTTGCTTTTCTTGTATATAGTATAACATAGAGTGGGTATAAAGTCAAGTTAAAAATAAGTAAACTATAATGAACGTACAATCTATTTAACATTGCCTTAAAGAAAAGAGGACTTTACGTCCTCTTAACATCCATCCAACAATTTCGTCTTATTCCTTTTCCGTGCGGCATGGCCTTATGACTGGAAAAGCATCGTTTCATGATTTCAGTCTCAATCAGAACATCGTCAAGTCCCTTGTGTTCTTCCTGATATTCGGGATTGAGTATCAGATAGCGGTAAACATTTTCCGCGCTTGTACTGATGTTGCGCGCCTTTTTATCTGTTCCATGTCCGTTACCGGAAAAAAGCTGATGTTCTTCACAGAAACGGCGGTATGTAATGCGCTGGCAAATAGTTTGACAAGCCATATTCCAGATGCATACAAAATTTGTGTCATAGGGGAAGAAGTAGCGCACGCGGGATTTAGTCAACCATCTGATGGTTGTGTTAAGCGCGTTTCGGTCAAAATGCGCGTTATAGGCGGCCACATCGTGAATGTTGTATTTCTCCATCAAATTGAGGATGAAACGCCGCGCAAACATAAAATTAACCATTTCGCGCTTGCCTTCGCGGATGTCAGCGGCATATTCGGGAATCTTGTCCGCATAGTAGGCTGTCCGCATCAATTCGCGTTCATATACAAAAATATCACGAATGACAAATGAGAAACTCTCATAAATGCGGCCTTGCTTGTCTACGATTGCGCCGCCGATGTCATAGACAAAGGGCTGTTCCAGTCCGTTCGTGGTTTCAGTGTCAAGAGCCAGATAGTAATGAATCCGATTGTCAATCATAGGGGATTTTCCTCTCTTTCATTTGATGTATATAGTATAGCACAAAGACGCACAGATTGCAAGTTAAGTGTCTGTTAATTAGGGTGAACGTGCAATATAATTTATTAAAAATTAACTTGACTATATAAATAAAATGTGCTATTATATACATAACAAACGAAAGAGGTAATATTAAATGAAGATTTCTTATAATGATTTGATGAATAAAAACTCCCTTCCTGTTAAGATGCTTGAACACTTAGACGCAGAAAGAAAAGCATTAGAGAGGCGTGCGGAAAGAATAAGAAAATTAGATAATGCACTTGTTAATTTAATACAAGATGGACGTATTACCGATACAGAAGATATTGGCTGTGCAATCGCTTGGCTCAATCATTCTGATTTGGAAGTGTGGGAAATTGTTAATAAAATATTAAGCGAGTAAGATTACTCGCTTTAATTTTATGTAAATTACAAGGTACGTGCGATGTAATTAACATACGTTTAACTTGACTTTTTCTGGGATTTCTGCTATACTATAATTGTTCCAAGGGCAGGGAGGTAAGGACGGGTAAGCAAGAATTTAACTTGACAATCCGCTGAATCTCTGCTATAATATTCACAGAAGCCAAGGAAAAGGCTCAAAAACCAGAAAGGGAAACGATATGTCTATGAACGCTAATGAGATTAAGTCCACCGCCCGCCAGATGACTATTGCCGCCCTGATGCCCGTCCTTCAGGAGAACGAGGCTGTCAAGTTCGCGGACGCGTCTTTCGCCATCCTCCAGACCGTTGACGGCCAGGAAGTCTGGACGGAAGTCACCGTCAAGTCCAAGGCGTA
>Ga0247609_10001918_pt1 | contig 23182 bp, 11 predicted proteins | sample 172DNAGHGlowgp2_FD_193487 | JGI IMG/M metagenome (GOLD analysis project Ga0247609, IMG submission 193487) | Sheep rumen microbial communities from Palmerston North, Manawatu-Wanganui, New Zealand - 1728 DNA GHGlow gp2 | ecosystem: Host-associated > Mammals > Digestive system > Stomach > Rumen ...
TAATCATGAAACAAACCACCTGTTTTATTGAATAATTCGACTACAAGAAACAATAAGTATTTATCAACAATGAAACAATCTAAATTATTACTAACGCTATTCCTGGCGCTTGGACTGAGTGCCTCAGCCGCAGGAGTGAAAAGAAGTGGAAACTTCGTAACGGTAAGCGTGGAGCAACCCGAAGCCAACGGTGCTCAGCTCGTGCGCTTGCAAGTGGTAAACGACAACATCATCCGTGTGCAGAGCACAGCTGAGAAAGCCTTTCCAAAGAAGCACAAGAGCCTGATGATTGTGGACCAAAAGGCAAAACCTCAGTTCAACGTGAAGGAAGAAGGCGGCAAGGTGATTGTCACCGCCAAGAACGTAAGGGCAGAAGTGGAAAAGAAGAGCGGTCGCGTGGTGTTCTTCGACGCACAGGGCAAGCAACTGCTGAAGGAAACAGCGCAACAGGGAAAGACCTTCAAGCGTTTCACTGTGCCTGAAAGGGAAATCGGTGTAGGCACGCTCACCGAGCAGGAACGTAATGCCTGGACTTGGCACATGCAGTTCGACAGTCCCGACGACGAGGCTTTCTACGGACTCGGTCAGCATCAGGCAGAGGACTTCAACTACAAAGGCATCAACGAGGAACTCTACCAATACAACACGAAGGTGAGCATTCCTTTCGTCATCAGCAACAAGAACTATGGACTACTGTGGGACAGCTATTCCTATTGCCGTTGGGGAAATCCTAACGACTACCAGCAGTTGCATCGCGCCTTCACCATCTACAACAAGGGTGGCAACAAGGGTTCGCTCACAGGCACCTACGTGGATGCCAGAGGCAAGAAGTTGGTGCGCGAGGAAGATTCCATCTATTTCGAAAACTCCGAAACCATCGGTAATCTTCCAAAGGGTTTCAATCTGCAAGGAGCAAAGGTGGTTTACGAAGGCTTCCTTCAAGCTCCTCAGACCACTGACTATCATTTCATCCTTTATTATGCAGGCTACATGCGCGTGTTCCTCGATGGCAAGGAAGTCGTTACAGAGCGTTGGAGAACGGCTTGGAATCCAAACTCTTGGAAATTCACTTGCAACATGGTGAAGGGAAAGAAAACGCCTCTCCGCATCGAGTGGGAACCCGACGGAGGCGAGAGCTATTGCGGATTGAGAGCTGCCGTGCCTCTAACCAAGGAGGTGCAGAACCGCTTGAGTGTTTGGAGCGAAATGGCTCGCGATATGGACTACTATTTCATTGCTGGCAATAATTTCGATGAAATCATCAGTGGATACCGCACACTCACGGGTAAGGCTCAAATCATGCCTAAGTGGGTGCTCGGTTTCTGGCAGAGCCGCGAACGCTACAAGAGCAGTGCCGACATCGAGCAGACCTTGAGCGAATTCCGCAAGCGCAAAGTGCCTGTTGACAACATTGTGCAGGACTGGAACTACTGGAAACTGGATTCGTGGGGCGACCACAAGTTCGAAAGCAGTCGATTCCCTAATCCTCAGGCTATGCTCGACAGCGTGCACGCCATGGGCGGACGCTTCATGATTAGTGTTTGGCCTAAGTTCTATTGCACCGTTGACAACTACAAGGCACTCGACAAGAAAGGCTGGATTTACCAACAGGCCGTGAAGGACTCCATCCACGACTGGCTCGGTTTTATGGGCTCCTTCTACGATGCTTACGACCCAGGAGCTCGCAAGTTGTTCTGGAAGCAGATGAACGAGCGTCTCTACTCCAAGTATAAGTTCGGCATCGACGCATGGTGGATGGATGCCAGCGAACCTAACGTAAGAGACTGCACACCAATGTGGTATCGCAAGGCGCTGAGCGGTCCTACTGCCTTAGGAAGCAGTACAGAGTATTTCAATGCGTATTCCATCGTCAACGCCGATGCTATCTACAACGGACAGCGCAGCGTGAACCCTAACCAGCGCGTGTTCCTCCTCACTCGCAGTGGATTCGCTGGTGAGCAGCGTTACAGCACTGCCACTTGGAGCGGCGACATCGGCACCCGCTGGGAGGACATGCGAGCGCAGATGACAGCAGGTCTCAACTACTGCATGGCAGGTATTCCTTTCTGGGGTATGGACCAAGGTGGCTTCTCCGTTGAAAACCGCTACGTGAAGGCGCAGCAGATTTTCGATGAGACAGGCGAGGAAACGGAAGACCTGAAGGAATGGCGCGAGTTGCAGACACGCTGGAATCAGTTTGGTTGCTTTATTCCGCTCTATCGTGCTCATGGTCAGTGGCCTCTGCGCGAGGTGTGGAACATCGCTCCTGACAATCATCCTGCTTACAAGACCATCGTTTGGTACGACAAGCTTCGCTACCGCATGATGCCTTACCTCTACTCCATCGCAGCATGGGCACACCTCAAGGACTACACCCTGATGCGCGCTCTCGTCATGGACTTCAACGGCGACAAGAACGTGGAAAACATTCCTAACCAGTGGATGTTCGGTCCTTCGTTCATGGCATGTCCAGTGGGTTACTATGGCGCACGTTCCCGCGAAGTCTATTTCCCTCAGCAACGCGGTTGGTACGACCTCTACACAGGTAAGTACATCGCTGGTGGACAGACACTTGAAGTGGAAGCTCCTTACGAGCGAATTCCTGTATTTGTGCCAGAAGGCTCCATCATTCCATTCGGTCCAGAAATCCAATGGAGCGACGAGAAACCTGCTGAACTCATCAACCTCTACGTCTATGAAGGCAAGGATGCCGAGTTCCTCCTCTACGAAGACGAAGGCACCAACTACAACTACGAGAAGGGCAAGTACGCTACCATCAACATCACTTACAGCGAAAGCAGCAAGACACTCACTATCGGTGCTCGCAAGGGTAGTTTCAACGGAATGTTGCAGAACCGCCGTTTCAACGTAGTGACTATCTCGAAGAACCATGCCCAAGCCCTCAACCTCGAGAATCCTCAGGGCAAGATGATTGAGTACAACGGTGCAGAAGTGAAAGTAAACCTTTAAAATAATGAAGAATGAAGAGTGAAGAATGAAGAATAATGCCATCCGGATGGAGGTAAAATTTATTCTTCATTCTTAATTCTTCATTCTTAATTCTTCATTTTCCAGCTATGTCAAGATTTTTCTCCTTCATTCTCTATTTTTCACTTTTCTCTTTTCACTTTTCATTTCTTCAGGCTCGTGAGCGTCAGAACTTCGATGAAGGCTGGCTTTTCTTGCTAGCTGACTCGACTCAGATGTCGCAAAAGGACTATAACGACAGGGCTTGGCGGTCGTTGAATCTCCCTCACGACTGGAGTATCGAAGGCGATTTCAACGCAGGAAATCCTGCTGGGGCAGGCGGAGGAGCCTTGCCTGGCGGCATCGGATGGTATCGCAAGCACTTCACGATAAGTCCTAAGGACAAGGGCCAGCGTTTCTACATTGAGTTCGATGGCGTCTATATGAACTCCACCGTCTTTGTGAATGGGAAGGAATTGGGTACACGACCTTACGGCTTCATTTCTTTTTCCTACGACATCACGGACGCTCTGAACTTCAGCGGCGACAACGTCGTTGCTGTGCGTGTAGATAATCACTACCAACCCAACTGCCGTTGGTACAGCGGTTCGGGCATCTATCGCCACACCTATTTGCTGAAAACCAATCCTACCCACGTCACGCAGTGGGGCACCTATGTGACAGCCCAACTGAACGACAACATGAAACGTGCCGACATCGCAGTGGAAGTGCAAGTGGAAGGCGCACAGAAAGCCACAAAGGTTCGTGCCATTTTTCTCGATGAATTCGGCAAAAAAGTAGGGAAAAGCCAAGCCACACTTGCTAAATCCAACCACAAAAACGAACAAGGCAAAACGGTATCGACCTTCAAGGCTAACCTCACACTCTCCAACCCAATCATTTGGAGCATCGAGCACCCTGCACTCTACAAGGTGGTGACGGAAGTGCTGAACGGTTCGAAGGTGGTGGATTCCTACGAAACGACCTTTGGTGTTCGCACCTTCAAGTTCGATGCACAGAAAGGTTTCTCCCTCAATGGCAAGAGCATGAAAATCAATGGCGTTTGCCAGCACCACGACTTGGGTTGCCTCGGTGCAGCCATCAACGAAGACGCGCTCCATCGCCAGCTCCGAATCCTCAAGGACATGGGATGCAACGGCATTCGCTGTTCCCACAACCCTCCTGCTCCTGAGTTGCTCGCCATGTGCGACTCGATGGGCTTCATCGTCATGGACGAAGCTTTCGACATGTGGCACCGTTCGAAGACGAAATACGACTACGCACACTACTTCGACCAGTGGTTTGAGCGCGACCTCACCGATTTCGTCCTTCGCGACCGCAATCATCCAAGCATCCTGATGTGGAGCACAGGAAACGAAGTGCTGGAACAATGGTCGAGCAACGATGGAACAGAACTCTCCATCGAACAGGCCAACCTCATCCTCAACTTCGGACACGATGCCTCCACACTTGCCAACGGAAACGAGAAGAGTGTCAATTCCCTCTTGGCAGAACGTCTCTCCGACATCGTCCGCCAACTCGATGCCACACGTCCCATCACGGCAGGATGCAACGAGCCGAATCCGAACAACCATCTCTTCAAGAGCAATGCCTTCGACATCATCGGCTACAACTACCACAATGGCAATGTAGCCGACGTGCCAAAGAACTTCCCCGGCAAAGCGTTTATCTTCACGGAGAGCAACTCTTCGCTCGCTACCCGTGGCTTCTACGTGATGCCGTCCGATTCTATCATCGAATCGCCGAAGGAATGGTGGCGACCTTACACCGACCCAACTTTCATGTGCTCCGCCTACGACAACCAACGTGCTTCGTGGGGCAATCTGCAAGAAGAAACTTGGGACCTCATCAAGCACAACGACTTCGTCACGGGTCAGTACATCTGGACGGGATGGGACTACATCGGCGAACCAACGCCTTACGGATTCCCTGCCCGCAGCAGTTATTTCGGCATCATCGACTTGGCAGGTTTCCCGAAGGACACCTATTATTTCTATCAGAGCGAATGGACTGACAAACCAACCCTCCATCTCTTTCCTCACTGGAACTGGATAGAAGGTCAGACTGTTGACCTTTGGTGCTACTACAACCAAGCTGACGAAGTGGAACTGTTCGTGAACGGTAAGTCGAAAGGCACACGGAAGAAAGGCGAACACACATTCCATGTGATGTGGCGCGTTCCGTTTGAGCCAGGCGAAGTGCGCGTGGTGGCAAGGAAGAACGGAGAGGAAGTGCGCAGCCAAACCATCCACACGGCAGGTCAGCCTCATCACTTACGCCTCACCACCGACAAGACACACATCGCCGCCAACGGCACCAGTCTTGCCTTCGTCACTGTGGAAGTGGTTGACAAGGACGGCAATCTCTGTCCTCATGCCGACACTCAAATCTTCTTCGAAGTGGAAGGCGGAGCCACCATCGCAGGCGTTGACAACGGTTGCCAAACCAGCATGGAGCGCTTCAAGGACAACAAGCGCAAGGCATTTCATGGCAAATGCCTCGTCGTGCTGCAAAGCACCAAGACAGCCAGTACCATCCGCCTCACCGCCAAGTCCTACGACCTCCTAACAGCAACCCTCAGCATTATAAGTGAAAAATGAAAAATTTCAACGTGAAGTGTGAAGAGTGAAGAGAAGTACAAAGTACAATTTACAAAGTACAAATTCCGAAGCCTGTACATTGTCCTTTGTTCTTTGTACTTAATTGAGGTTCTTCATTCTTCATTTGAAAAACTCCCATTATGTCATTTTGGGATAAGATACGAGCCATTAAGAACGTCTTAGACAAGAGCAGTTCCGCAGAAGACGAGAAGATGTCAGCCCAGCGCGACATTTCCCGTTATGCCTTCGTGGACGTTGAGGTCAGCGTACACGACCAGAAGATTCACGACATCGGCGCAATCCGACACGACGGCGCCACCTATCACTCTGCATCAAAAGAAGGACTGAAGAAATTCCTCAACGGCATCGATTTTATCTGTGGACACAACATTGTCCATCACGACATCAAATATCTTTTCGGGGACGAAAAACTGCATTGGCAGCTGACAGACACCCTTTATTTTTCTCCCCTGTTGTTTCCAGAACGTCCCTACCACCATCTGGTGAAAGACTACAAACTGGTCAGCGAGCAAATCAACAACCCTGTTAGCGAATGCACAAAAGCAAAAGAACTGCTCGATGATGAAATTGCAAAATGGAAATCCCTACCAGTAGCCAAGCAACAGATATACACATCATTACTCAGGAAACAAAAGGAGTTTGAAGGTTTTCTGCTGATGGTAGAAGCCCATCCATCGGAAGAAAACATTGCAACATTGATTGCAAGCACATACGAAGGTCTGATATGCAGCCATGCCCCTCTACAAGAACTTATCAACGATTATCCTTGCGAATTGGCATACGCTCTTGCCCTGATTGACACAAGCGACCATCGCTCTATCACGCCTGCATGGGTGTTGCACAACTATCCAAAAGTAGAATTCGTTGTTCAGCAATTACGCCACACCAGATGCAAAGAAGGTTGCAAATACTGCAACTCGCAACTGAACATACACCATCATCTGCAAACTTTTTTCGGCTACGACCAATTCCGCACCTACGAAGGAGAACCCTTGCAGGAAAAGGCTGCACAAGCCGCCGTGGATGGAAAATCTCTGCTTGCCATCTTCCCGACAGGCGGAGGCAAATCCCTCACCTTCCAACTTCCCGCCCTGATGGGAGGCCGTGCCGTGCATGGACTAACCGTTGTGATTTCGCCTTTGCAATCGCTGATGAAAGACCAAGTTGACAATTTGGCTGAGCGAGGCATTACCGATGCAGTTACCATCAACGGACTACTCGACCCCATCAGTCGTTCTCTGTCCATCCAGAGAGTGTTGGAAGGAGATGCTTCCCTGCTGTATATCGCTCCCGAAATGCTTCGCTCCAAAACGATTGAGAAGATACTCATGGCTCGGCATGTGGTGAGGTTCGTGATAGACGAAGCGCATTGTTTTTCTTCGTGGGGACAGGATTTCAGAGTCGATTATCTCTATATTGGCAAGTTCATCAAGGAATACCAAGAGAAGAAAAAATACAAGGAATCCATCCCTGTTTCATGTTTCACTGCCACTGCCAAGCAGAAAGTCGTGCAAGACATCTGCGACTATTTCCGTCAGTCATTAGGTCTTGAACTTGAAATTTTTGCATCGGCTGCATCACGCACCAATCTCCACTATTCGGTGATTCATGCCGACACGAATGAAGACAAATACGCCAAGCTACGCTCTCTGATTGCCATATCCGACTGTCCGACCATCGTTTACGTGTCGCGCACGAAGCGAACAAAGGAACTTGCAGCCAAATTGTCGCGCGACGGTTACAAAGCTCTGCCTTTCAACGGAAAGATGGAATCGGACCAGAAGATTAAGAACCAGGAAGCCTTCATGAGCGACCAAGTGCGCATCATCGTTGCTACGTCGGCTTTTGGTATGGGCGTTGACAAGAAAGACGTAGGGCTCGTTGTCCATTTCGACATTTCGGATTCCCTGGAAAACTATGTGCAAGAAGCAGGAAGAGCAGGACGCGACCCAAGCCTAACCGCCCGTTGCTACGTTCTCTATAGCGACAGCGACCTCGACAAGCATTTCATCTTACTAAACCAAACCAAACTCAGCATCAGCGAAATACAACAGATATGGAAGGCAGTGAAAGAGATGACAAGGCACAGGATGAAAGCATACTGCTCAGCCTTGGAAATCGCTCGGCAAGCAGGTTGGGACGACTCCATTATGGATATTGAAACACGTGTTCGAACGGCTCTGTCAGCTTTAGAACAAAGTGGCTACCTCGTAAGAGGGAACAACGTGCCCCATGTCTATGCCACAGGTATCACTGTGAACAATATGGACGAAGCCAGGAAACGCATCACCGACTCCCTACTTTTCGAAAGGGAAGAAATCGACAATGCTGTTCGTATCATCAAGTCGCTCATTTCGCAAAAACACATTTCAAAAGCGCAAGACACTGAAGCAGAATCCCGCGTTGATTACCTTGCCGACATTTTAGGATTGACCAAGAAGGATGTGATTTCAGTGGTGGAACGCATGAGGCTGGAAGGCATTTTGGCTGACACAAAGGACATTTCGGCTTTTCTGATTGAAGGCGATTCACAGCGCAAATCACGTTTATTACTCGACCGATTCACCAAACTTGAGCAATACATTTTAAGAAGACTCTCTGAGGGACCTTTAAGCATTTCTTACAAGCAACTGAATGACGATGCCATCAACGAGGGAATTGCCTCTTCCAACGAGAAGGCACTCCGCACATTGCTTTATTTCTTGACCATCAAGGATTACACTCGCAAAGAAGAGGATGCTGCCCACAACGTAAAACTAAGCAATAAAGCCGACTTGGATGTCATCATCTCGCGCTTTGAGAAGAGAGTGGGAATTTGCCAATTCATCGTCGAATGGCTCTATCAACTCGCTGCAACAGATGCAACAGATGCGAACAAGAACAACTCCGTTCAATTTTCTGTCATAGAACTCCTGAATGCCATCAAGTCGAGTCAAGACACGCTGTTTGGCAATCTTGCAAACACTCAACTCGAAGATGTGGAAGAAGCCCTGCTCTACATGTCGAAGATTGGAGCCTTGAAATTGGAGGGCGGTTTTCTTGTGCTCTACAATGCCATGGAAATACGCAGAATCAAGGATAACAAATTCCAATACAAGCAGGATGACTATCGTATGCTCAATGAATTCTATAAGCAGAAGATTCAGCAGATACACATCGTTGGCGAATATGCCAACCTGATGGTGAAAGATTATGATGCCGCCTTGCAGTTTGTACACGACTATTTCCAAATGGACTATCGGCGATTCATCTCCAAGTATTTCAAAGGTGAACGCATCAATGAAATACAGCGCAACTTGACACCCAACAAGTACGAACAACTGTTTGGAAATCTCTCCAAACGCCAGTTGGAAATCATTTCCGACAAGGAATCGCGCTGTATTGTGGTGGCAGCAGGACCAGGTAGTGGCAAAACGCGAGTGCTGGTCCACAAACTTGCCTCACTGCTTTCGTTGGAAGATGTGAAGCACGAACAGCTGTTGATGCTCACCTTCTCAAGAGCCGCTGCCACCGAATTCAAGCAACGCTTGATGGACTTGATTGGCAATGCTGCTCATTTTGTCGAGATAAAAACTTTCCACTCCTACTGTTTCGATTTGTTGGGAAGGATTGGCAATTTGGAAGATGCGGGGAACGTGGTGGCTGAAGCCGCAAAGATGATTGCACAAGGGGAAGTGGAGCCAAACAGAATAGGCAAAACCGTCTTGGTGATAGATGAAGCTCAAGACATGAGCAGCGATGAATATGCGCTTGTGAAAGCCTTGATGGACAAAAACGAAGAGATGAGGGTGATTGCTGTGGGCGATGATGACCAAAACATCTACGAGTTTCGCGGTTCGGATTCCTCTTACATGCAAGCGCTTGCACAAGAACCTGGAGGCAGATTTGTGGAAATGACCGAGAACTTCCGAAGTACACAGCACATCGTCGATGCTGCCAACAGCTTTGTCGCTTGCATTCGGAAAAGGATGAAATCCACTCCCATCGTCTCCATGAGCACACACAAGGGATGGGTCAGCGTAGTGCATCATCAGTCGCAGCTGATGTATGAACCATTGGTAGAGGACATGATCCAAAACGGCAGAGAAGGCAGCACAGCTGTGCTTACACAAACAAACGAGGAAGCGGTCATCACCGTCGCTTTATTACGAAAGCATGGCATCAACAGCAAGCTCGTTCAATCAATGGATGGCATTCGCTTCTGGAACTTGGCAGAAATGCGCTATTTTCTGAAATACATCGAACATCGCGTAAAATCGCCAATGATTGAACCCGAAGTTTGGAAAGCAGCGAAATCTGCTACATTCCGAACATACGAACAGAGCGAAAGTCTTTCGTATGTAACACGTTGCGTTGAACTCTTCGAACAGACAAACAAGCAAAAATACCTCAGCGACTTCAAGGAGTTTGTGTTTGAGTCGTCCATAGAGGACTTTTGTGATTTTTCGTGTAGCGAGGTGCTTGTGTCCACCATCCACAAGGCAAAGGGTCGCGAGTTCGACAATGTCTTTATGCTCATAGCCGACAACTACAACAGGAACGACCATCTGATGAGACGTTTCTTCGTGGGGATGACGCGCGCAAAGAAGAGATTGTTCATCCATACGAATGGTAATTGTTTCGACCGTATGGATGCCGACTCGTTCAGGACAGACCAACTCGATTACGCCATGCCCGAAGAGGTAGTGCTGCAGTTGTCGCATAAGGATGTGTACCTTCGTTTCTTCAAGGACAGGAAGAAGGAGGTGTTGGCATTAAGAGGTGGCTCGCCTCTGAGTTTTGCCAACAACATTCTCTATGACGCAAGGACGGGTCTCTCGGTTGCCATGCTTTCGAACAAGATGCAGCAGACACTGGCAGAATGGCGTAGCAAGGGTTATGAGGTGGTTTCTGCCAGAACCCGTTTTGTCGTGGCATGGAAACCGAAAGAAGCTCCCAAGGAAGAACCCGAATCCGCTGTTCTCCTTGCCGATTTGCTGCTTAGAAGACCCTCCCCAGCCCTCCCTGTGAGGGAGGGAGTAGTCACCCAGCCCCCTCCAGCTCCCCCAAGGGGGAGTGAATAACCATCCGGACGGCTTCTCCTCCCTTTGGGGAGGTTGGGAGGGGCTGGCTGGGTATATTCCCCCTCCCTCACAGGGAGGGCTGGGGTGGGTCTTTTTATATTCTGAAAAAGATGTCCATGCTATTGCACTCTTCCCCATACAAGTTGAAGCTCTGCAACAGTTTGTCGCCTTCATAAATGGCATCTACTTGCAATGCTATTTCGTCGTCGCAACGAAATGTTCCGCTTTCCAAGTCTTTCATCGGGAACTGGTAATAACGGCCTCCATTGGTGAAGACCACACGGATGTAATGCTTTTCGTTTCGATACGTGAGGGTCAGAGGAAGGTTGAGCGGCTCGAAGCTCCATCCCACTTGGTCCGTGTTCACATAGAAGAACTTGTATTCGCCTGTGATGTCGATACTTCCATACTCGGAAAGTGCTTGGCTCAAGTCGGCATCCACATCTACTATCTTGGCAAGCAGACTGCAAGGGAAATGGTGGAAATACAGTTTTCCGTCGTTTGCCACAATCATGCGGGCATCTTCCACTTCTTCGCTATGGGCATTATGGACAATCATCTCCTTGACGGTTCCGTTGGGCTGCACTTCGTGTACTTTTTCGTAGGTGGTGAGGCTGTCGGTGTAAATGACATCGTAACGGCCTGAATAGCTGCCAGCAATGGCATGGCTGAATGTCTGCTGTTGCTTCAGGGAAAGACGTGGGACATCTTCATAATGATGGCAGGAAGTCACAAAGAAAACCGCAGCCATCAAGAAGAAAGCTTTCATATAAGGAATTCGTTTCATAATGATTATGGCAATAACATCGCATTTTCGTGGCAATTATTATTCCGTCGTTATCTTACGGATGGTCACGGTGCCGTCGCTACGAGTTATCTTCATGACCATGATGCCCTTCTGAGCCTTCTCCAGACGTCGTCCGTCGGTGGTGAAGAACTCCACTTTGCAGTCGTCGGCCAAGATACCGCCGATGCCCAGATACATCTCCTTCAGACGGGTCATCATCTGCGTCACTTCATTCAGCTTTTCCTCAGCCGTTTCGCGGTCGTATGCGCCGTCGGTGTAATTGTTCAGGACATCGACATACAAAGCCCTGGCTTCGATCACCAAGCCATCATCGTTCTGGGCTCCGTCAATGGTGTTCAGGGTTGCCGACAACTGCAACAGCGCATTGCCTAGCTGCTCATAGACGACACCCGTCATAAGCAGATCGCTGATCATGGCATTGACGTCGCTGCGAATCTGCTCAACCTGACTTGTCTCATAGATGGTACAACCTGCGATGCCTTGCAGCAGCTCTCTGGCTTTCTCCAGCAGAACCTTCGACGTGAGCTTCTGATCGTAGTCGGAAATGATTTGACTGAGGTTGTTGACGTCGTGGTCCACCTCATACTCCATGAAGACGTCCTTCGAGTCGGTAGCTTGAGCCATAGCCGTGTAGAGCGCTGCCAAAGCGTTGAACATAGCCTCACCCTGGGCAGTGGCCACAGCCTGAGTAGCATCGTCTATAGCCTTGACCAATGCAGCATGTTCGCTGCGCCCCATCAGCTCGCCCGTCAGCTTTTGAGCTTCAGTCACAGTATTCTCGAGCACTGGTTGCACCACATCGGCCTTAAAGCCGTGATAGATGAGCTTGAAGTTGTCCCAGATGGCCCAGCTGTCGCCTGCCTGGTTGGTCTTGCCGGTAACTCCCACTTTCACAATTTCGTATGGGTCGGCCACGATGCCATAGGCCGACTGCGTATATAATCCCTGAGAGAAGGCCAATGCCGAGTTGTACATCTCGTTAGGATACCAGCATCCTTCGCCGTCAACAAATGGTGGCAGGTTGTCGGGATAGAGCAATGACGGATCGGTGATGTAGATGTCGCCGAAGGGCACTTTCTCGTCGTAGATGTTCATGAGTGGGGTCTTGCTGTCGTTGATATAAACATAGACAGGTGCTCCGCCAGGCTTCACGTAGTTGATCTTCTGTGCCGTGTATGCATTCCAGGATGACTGGTCGCGCAGATAGCGGTAGAAGCCCTGCACCTGTATCTCATAGACGCCGAGGGGCAAATCGTAGACATATTGGAAGATGTCGAAATTAGGACAGTTCCAGGCTTCGAAGCACTTGTTGTCAGCCGTACCAGCCACTCCGACATTGCCGCTGGGAGTGAAGGAGGTACCCCAGTAGTTGCTGTAATCTTCAAAGTCAGGGTCCTTGATCATGAATGTCAGGTCGGCTCCGTCCTTTGGGTGATTCGTCATATCGTGATAAGCATCCCAGAACCTGTCGTAGAGTGGCTTCAGCTCATCATTGTCCATCGTCATGGCAGCGAGGGCAGCCTTGGCTTCAGCCACCACGGCAAGCATCGTCTGGCAGGCCTCGTCGATGAAGCTGCCGCTGTTGGCCAGCGTCTCTGCCTGCTCCAGCGTATTGCTGAGACTCTCCCACATGCCGGCGTTGTCCCACCAGGCCTGGTAGGCCTTTTCCAGCGCCTCGACACGGGCTTTCACCTCATCGTAGGTAGCAGCAGTGCGCAACGCCTCAAAGGCCGCCTGATAGCGTTCCTTGACCACTGGCGATGCCTTCTCACGGAACTCCCTGGCCTGGCAGTCGACCAGCACATGGTCGCGCCACAGCTGTGCAGCCTCGTCGCCAGTGCCATAGTAGGTGAGACGGAAATCGTCGAAGACGCTCCAATCGTTGCTAATCACCACCCACGTCTTGTCGACGCCGATGGTCAGCTCGTCTTCGTAAAGGCCGATCACCAGAGTGTTGTCGTACAGGTCAAGCTCATGCATGTAGTACTCGGCTGCCACCAGGTTCAACGGCACATACTTCGTCACACCATCTTCAGTGTCGCGGTACGACACCTCCGTGCCCTTGTTCTGCTTTTTCTCCTGTGCACCCTCGAAGATACACTTCAGATGTACTTCATTGAAAGTGTTTTCAGTGTTAGCAAACAACGTGGCCGCATTATATATATCATCTCGGTTGCGGTAATGTGTATAAGCATCGTTGATGGCCCCCGGACGGTAGAAGGCTTTCACGCTTACGGCATAGACGCCATGAGGCAGGCCCCTCACCGTCTGGTAGGTTCTGTAGAACTTGTTCAGGTGCTGGGCGTTGTCCTTGCCGCCCAATGTAGTAAAAGCATCGCCTTCCCAGCCCGTCTTCACGTCACCATTGTCGAAACTGGGGTTCACCAACTTGAAGGTCATGTCGAGTGGATTCTCAACGCTTGCCTGGGCAATCTCCTCGTCGGTCTGTGCCCACACCTCATGACTGCTTAGGCATAGCCATGCAGCAGCAAGACAAAGTAATGTTCTGTTCATAGTTATATTATATTTTATGGTTATTTTCTAGGGTGCAAAAATATAAAAAAAAGACGACTAATGATGCGTTGAAGCGGAAAAATGAATAAATAATTGTTTCGAAGTGGGACATAGTAGCAGAAAAACGCAGGAATAAACTAAAAGAGCAGCAAAATCAATGACTGCTCATTTTTGTAGATAGTTGTGCCAACTGCGATGTTATAGCCATGATTATTGAATTGATTGTTATTGGCTTAGATAAATTGTTTTATTGACGTGTTTTTCTTGATGGGAAAGAAGCGCATGTGAGGATTTTCTGAAGCAGTTTCGAGGATTTTCTGAAGCGAATTTGGGGACTGACTGAACCGCTCCTTTGAATTCAACTAGTTGCCGAAGGTTCGTCATCGACTTGGCGAGCCTTCGGCGTTGCGATGGCGAAGGTTCGCCATGTCAACGCCGAGGGCTCGGAATTTCAGTAAAATCAAACGAAAGGTTCTGTTCAATCGAAGGAAAGTGCCTGAACTTTCAAAGGAAAACGCCAGTAAAACAAAAGGAGAGTGCCAGCACAATCAAGGGAAAGTGCTGGCACAATCAAAGGATGGATGATTTACCACGGAGCGTAAGGCTTGCCTGTGCCTGGGTCTTGAGGCCATTCCTCTTCTTCTTCGTCGATGATGTCGAGCGTTTCATCGACAGAGACCTCAAATAGAGTGTGCTCCAATTGCAATTCGTGCTCCCTCAAAGTGGGGGTTTGGTATGCTCGCTTGCCGTTATTGGCTATGGTTATGATATTTTTCTTCATGTTCGTTTTCTCCTATCTTTATTTTACAATATACTTTTTGCCATTCTTCACGTAGATGCCCTGACGAGGCACTGTTGTCAGTCGGCGACCTGCCAAGTCGTAGATGATGCCGTCGTCCTCTGTGTCGCCCTCCACTGCTTCGATAGCGTTGAGTTCGTCAGAGCCTGTGCCGAAGCTCAGGAATGAAGGTGCTCCCGCTGCACTGCTGAGGGTGAGATAAGCACGACCTGCAGAGATAGTCTCGCCCGTCCAATGATAGAAGCCTACACCGTTGCTGCCCTTCACCAGCATGTAGGAGTTGGCAGGAGTCTCGATAGGCGTCGATGTACCTTGGAGTTCGTTGCCTTCCAATGTACCCGATACGCCGTCGGCATACGTCAAGAAGGCGGTGCTGGTGGTGGATTTCAGCAATACGGCATTGCCAGCAGGGATGGTGTTGTCTGCCACTTTGTTCAGAATCGCTTTCGTCTTGTCGTTGTTCACTTTGGCTGTATAGACGATGGTGTTTTCATCGGCGGTATAGGATGCGTCACTGTAGAACGTAGCCCAGTAGTTGCCCTCTCCGTCACTGTTGCACTTCAGAATAGCGTTTACTGTCCATCCTTCAGGTATTCCCCAAACGGCGCCGTCGCGTGGTCCGATTTCCCAGTCGTTCATATCGGCATCCTTTACGAATGTGCCTTCAGGAGCCACGTCATCAAGCCAGCTTATTGTGCAATAGTCGGCAGAAATGTCGGTTGCCAAACACTTCACATAGTTCAAGCTGGTACAACCACTGAACATGAAAAGGTAACAAGCTTCTGCCAGCGTGGTAGCAGGCAACTCAGGAGCAGTAGTCAGAGAAGTACAGCTACTGAACATACTGTCGTAGCAGCCATAGGCCAATGTGGTGGCAGGCAGCTCAGGAGCAGCGGTCAGAGAAGGGCAGTCGTTGAACATCATCATGTAGCATTGAGGAGCCAGTTCGGTGGCAGGCAACTCAGGAGCAGTGGTGAGAGAGGTACAGCTACTGAACATGTCTTGATAGCAACTTGTAGCCAGCGTGGTGGCAGGCAACTTAGGAGCTCTGGTGAGTCCACGGCAACCCCAGAACATGCCTTGATAGCAATAGTCGGTCAGTGTGGTGGCAGGCAGAACAATGTCTTTCGTTGGATGATTGGTAATGGTGTTATTTCCCGCCCACTGACTGTCCACGAATAGATATGCAAAGCTAAAGTCGTTGGTGAGTTCTTTCAGCGTCTCAAAGCCTGTGGAACTAATAAGACTCATCACATTACCATAAAGATAGCAGGTGTTGGAGCACTCAAACTGGATGCCCGCCCAAACCTCTTCATCGCTTTTGAAAGTAGTACCATTGTTGCCACGGAAACTGATGACATCGCCCGCGGCAAGTCTGATAGGCTGGTTCCACTCCACATCTGTCCACTCACCTCCGTTCATACTACACTGGATGGCTTCGAATTCTGCCGTTTCATCGTAGTTGACTGTAAGGATTCCATCTTCAACTGCCTCAAAAGTCAGTGGCGTGGTATTAGGGTCGAAGGCATCGTCAGTGTTCTTAACAGGACGTATGCACTGACCGTCGGTACGACCACCATACTCGTACCAGCCCCAGTCGTCCCATCCGAGGTAGTAGGCGCCACCTACATCCTCAGGATTTGCGGAGCGCGACCAATAGGCACCGCCATCAAGAAGCATGTCGTCGATACGCCAACCAGTGATAGGCAGGAAGATGGTGTTATCGTTAGGACCCTTTACCTCGTAGCCATCGACACCTTGAAGGTTGGTCAGAGTCCATGTGCATTCGTTCCTCAGTTCTTCTAACTGCTCATTGCTTGGCGTGCGCCACTGACTGCCCCAGTTGACGTATGCGGCATCATCCTCTGGGTCGAGTTCGTATTTTCCATCGGTGAATCCGTCTTTTCCGCGACTGCTATCGGTGCAATATTTGGTAAAAAAGGATTCGTAACCAACGACTTCGCACCACTTGTAGTTCTCCCAACTGAAGAGATAATCGTCGGAAGGGTCATTGCCGTGCCCTTCCGTATCGCCCCAAGCGAAGAAAAGGCCAATTTCTTGTGGTTTATTTGCTCCCACATTGGTTGTAGCCCAAAGGGTTCCACTTGGCAAGCCGAGGTCAACATATTCGTGTTCGGCTACTAATGCATTCTGCGCTTTTGCTCCCGTTGCTATCGCCACGAGTGCAAACAATGAGAGCAGTGCTCTCTTGAAGAAAGATAGTTGTTGTTTCATAATGAAATGTTATGTTGGTTAGTGCTAAAGTTTGCAGCAAAAGTATGAAAAATACAAGTTCGAGCCACGGCTTCAACCCGTCATTTTGACGAACTGGCACCTGTGAGTGACGAACTCGATAGGCATGCAAATAATTATGGGCAAACACTTTGCATTTTTTACTTTTTATTGTACTTTTGTGCTATGGTAAGATTGAGACGAACATTCATTTTATGGCTAATGTTGTGCCTGTCCATCGGTGTTCAGGCACAGATGGAGAGCCATCTGACTTATAGGCGATACGTGACGCAGGACGGACTGCCGCAGATGCAGACCGAACGACTGTGGCAAGATTCCAAGGGATATATTTATATAGGTACGTTGTCGGGCTTCGTGCGCTTCGACGGCCACGCTTTCACACATTTATTGAAAGGGCGACTGAACATTGTGGGATTTGCAGAAGTGGAGGACGAAGTGAGAGCACTGGGATTCTTCCGTCAGTGGCGTGTAGATTATGATGGCGTGGAAGCCATGCCGCTTGACCCACAAGGACATTGGCTGATGAACAACCTGAACGCAGGAAGTCTGCCAAATGGGTATGTGCTTTTGGAGGACAGCCTGGAGGAGCATCGGCGGTTATGCCTGATGACGAAACAGGGGTTTAAGCCATTGATTGAGCATCGGCTGTTGGACGAGATGATGCCCGACCGCAAACTGTATTACGACGCTGCAAAGAGTGAAGTCATTGTGCCAACGGAAAGCGGTTTGTGGCGAATCAAGGCAGGAAAAGCCACCAAACTATCGGACAAGAGCGATGTGTTTACCCTGATGCGTACGGACTCGACTCTGCTCGCGTTTGCCTCCGATGGCATTTACGCCGTAGAAGGGAAGGGGTTGCGCTTGATACAAGCAGCCAATTGGTCGGCAGCAAGCTACGGTCTGACCGTCAGGAAGTTGCGTTCTGGCAGTATGGTCATAGCCAATGAACATACGGTCTATATTTGGGACGGAACGAGTATCAAGGAAATCATGAGTGGCATCAACCTCATTCGCGACGTGCTGGTGGATAGATGGGACCGTCTCTGGGTGGCAACCTATCAGGGCGTCTATCAATTCTTCAACCGCTGTTTCACCAACCACTGGCTGAGCGATGAGAACGACATCGTCAGAGCTATAACCTTTGATGATGCCGGACAACTGGTCATGGGTACGCTGAACGGAAAGCTGATGGTGGGAGATTCGGTGATTAGCGACGATGCAGAGCAGTTTTATGCTGCTAACGCCGCCAAGCTGGGAGGAAAGGTGTATGTTGCAGGTAATAGCGATGTGGTCTGCATAGCCACAGAAAAAGAAGAGCGTGAAGCGTGGAGCGTGAAGCGTGAAGCGATGTCATCCGGATGGAATAATTCCTCACTACTCACTGCTCATTACTCACTAAAAGAGCGTGAAGCGTGGAGCGTGAAGCGTGAAGCGAAGCCATCCGGATGGAATAATTCCTCACTACTCACTGCTCATTACTCACTAAAAGAGCGTGAAGCGTGGAGTGTGAAGCGTGAAGCGAAGCCATCGTATCGCTGGTTAGGCTTGCCACATGACCGCTATCAATTTGTGGCATCGGCATGGGGACAGCTCATCGTGGGCAGCAGAACGTGCATCACGGCATGGCAGCCTGAGACAGGAGTCTTGGATACACTGACGACAAAGATTCTCCACCCGTGGTGTGCTACCGAAGGAGCTGACGGCTTGCTATGGATAGGTAGTAGCAGTGGCCTGTTCAGCATCAATCAGAAGCACGTAGTGAACAAACTGGAATATCCATCACAAAAGTTGATTATCACCGCACTCGTTGCGGACCATCGAGGCAGCATCTTCTTTGCTTCCGCGGATTCGCTGTTTATGGTCAAGAACGGACTGGTTGAAACTCTTAATCAGCAGATACCCGAACTTTGCGGACATGAGGTGCGATCTCTGTATGTTTCTCCTCGGGGGTATTTAGTGGTGGCTGTGGTCGATGGACTGTTTGTGTGTCATATCGACAAAGACTATCAACTGAGCGACATTCATTTCTTCGACCACCTGAATGGCTTTACCATGACGGAACCATTGAAGGCAATGATGGCGGAAAGCAGCGACGGAACAGTATGGTTGCCAGGCGTGGAGCAGATGACCTCATTCAATCCTGAAGAGCTGTTGGCTCATAACGAGGAAGACACCTACATAGCCCCACCACTCCGATGGTGGCAACACTGGTGGGTGTGGCTGGCAGGAGTACTACTGTTGGCTTTGCTGGTATGGGCTGTCACTCGTTGGTATGAGAAACGTCGCAACCATTTGCGAATGGTACGCTTGCAACGGGAAAAACTCTGGCGTGAAGAACAGATAGAAGCCATCCGCAAGAAAGCGCTCGAAGTGAGGGACAGCCAAAACAATTCGCCCGAATCCACCCAAGCGGAATCACCACAAACAGAAAGTCCTCAGACTGCACTGGTTGAGGACATCGTGAAGATGACGGAAAAGTCGTATGAGGAGCGAATCACGCTGCGAACCGCAAGTGGCACGATTGTGGTAGATGTGAAGGACATTGCCTATTTCAAGGGAGACGGCAACTATTCGCAGATTGTGACCTTCCACGACACCGACACTGTGCTGATTGGGCTTGGTGCGTTGGCAAAGATGCTCAGTCCGGAAATCTTCGTCCGTGCTGACAGAAGTACGTTGGTGAATCTTCATCACATCTACAGTCTTCTGCCCAAGCAGCGCCTCTGCATCTTCCGATCACCAACAGGACAGGAGGTAAAGACCACCCTTCTTGCACCAGCCTTCAAGCGCCTACAAGAGTTATTATATTCATAAAGTGAGGAATTAGTAGTGAGGAGTGAAAAATAACAACGGAAAAAACGGAAAAGAACGGAAAAACGGAAAAGAAAGATTTTTTTTCATCCGATGATTTCTAAAAAAAACAAAAGCTTGGCGAAAACATAATTTTCCGATTTTCCGAAAATTTTTCGATATTTCCGTTGTGAAAAATGAGAGAAGCCATCCGGATGGCATCGCTTCACGCTTCACACTCCACGCTTCACTAAAAATTTATTTTTACTGAAAGAAAGGGGCAAAAGTCTCGTTGAGTTCGTCAGAATCGGAGAGACTGCCGTTGATGATGCAGACGGTTTCGACTTGGGCACGAACCACGATTTTGTTGTCGCTCTTGCGGAAGATGTCCTGCATGAAAACGTACTTGACACCGTCTTTCTTTATCCAGAGTTTGGAGATGAATTCGTCGCCACTCTTGAGAGGAATCTTAAACTGCATGGTGAGTCGTGCCACGACACAGTCGATGCCTCGATTGTGGAGCTCGGCGAAGCTGATGTTGTGGGCAAGGAGAAATTCGTGACGTGTGTGTTCGATGTAGTGCTGATAGTTGGCGTTGTTGACAATGCCTTGGAGGTCGCATTCGTAGTCGCGCACCTTCATTTCGAGTTCGTAGATGTAGTTTGCCATGAGAATCAGGGATTAAATTAAAAATGAATCAGGGATTTAAAGGATTTATAAGGATTTATATTAAGTGAGTAGTGAGAAATGCCATCCGGATGGAATAACTCCTCACTACTCACTGCTCATTTCTCACTCAAGAAATTCTTTTTGCGGCGCAAAATTAGTGAAAAAGGGGAAAATGAAGGAATGATAGCCATAAAAAAGTTTAAAAACTTTGTACTCCGAGCGGTTTGCACTAACTTTGCACTCTAATTAAGGTGAAAACTGGTCTTCCAGTCTTCCAATTTGTTGTGTGAATAATATTCAATCATTTTTTACATACATCGGATGAAAACCTACAAAATTGTTAACAACCTAACAGGTTGGATCATTTTTGCCATTGCTGCCTTCACCTATTGCTCGACAATAGAGCCGACAGCAAGTTTCTGGGATTGTCCTGAATTCATTACCACAGCAGAAAAGCTGGAGGTAGGACACCCACCTGGCGCACCATTCTTCATGCTCTTTGGCAAGTTCTTCACGCTCTTTGCAAGCGATTCCACTCAGATTGCCAAGATGATTAACATCATGTCGGCACTGCTCAGTGCGGGCTGTATCCTGTTCCTCTTCTGGAGCATCACCCACCTGGCAAAGAAACTGCTTTGCAAGGATGGTGCCAATGTTTCCGTAGGCAAGATGATTGCCATCATGGGTGCAGGTATCGGTGGTGCACTTATCTACACATGGAGCGACACATTCTGGTTTTCAGCCGTGGAAGGTGAGGTTTATGCCTTCTCCTCTTTCATCACAGCATTGGTGTTCTGGTTGATTCTGAAATGGGAAGACAATGCCGACCAGCCTGGCAGCGACCGTTGGCTGGTGCTCATAGCCTACCTCGTCGGACTCTCCATCGGTGTCCACCTCTTGAACTTGCTCTGTATTCCTGCCATCGTGCTGGTTTACTACTACAAGCGCAGCAAGGACCCAGACCTGAAAGGTTCGCTGACCGTGCTGGGCGTATCAGTGGTTATCGTGGCAGCCGTGCTCTACGGTATCGTTCCTGGTATCGTGAAAGTGGGCGGTTGGTTCGAACTTCTCTTTGTGAATACCCTCGGCATGAGCTTCAACACAGGTCTTTATATCTACTTGGTGCTGATGGCTGCTTGCCTCATCTGGGCACTCTACGAAACGACCAAAGCAACCAGCAAGCCAAGGATGAACGCATCGTTCCTCCTCAGTGTGGTTTTGCTCGGTATTCCTTTCTATGGACACGGCTTCACGAGCGCACTCATCGGTATTGTGGTTTTGGCAATCATAGCTGTTGCGATGGCTCTCTATAAGAAGCACGTCACACCACGTCTGCTCAACACAGCTCTGCTCTGTATGGCACTCATCACCGTGGGCTATAGCAGTTATGCAGTCATCGTGATTCGTTCCTACGCCAACCCTCCAATGGACCAGAACTCACCAGAGGATGTGTTCACACTCGGTGAATACCTCGGACGTGAACAGTATGGCGACCGTCCTCTCTTCTACGGACAGACCTACAATTCTGTGCCAAAAGTGGTGGAAGACGCACAGGGCAGACTGATTTACGACACCAAGAAAGGTGCGAAGGTTTATCAGAAGAAGGAAAAGGCAAGTGCCGACGAGAAGGACCAGTACGTGGTTGCCAACGAGAAGTTTGAATACGTGTATCCAAGCAATCAATGCATGTTCTTCCCTCGCATCTACAGCGACAAGCACAAGGGCCTCTATGAGGAGTGGCTCGGTGGTGTGGAAGGCAAGACCATTCCTTACGAATATGCTCAGGGCGGAAGCGTGAAGATTCCTACCCAAGCCGACAATATGAAGTTCTTCTTTAGCTAACAGCTCAACTTCATGTACTGGCGCTACTTCATGTGGAACTTTGCAGGACGTCAGAACGACATCCAGGGAAATGGCGAACTGGAGCACGGCAACTGGTTGACAGGTTTCTCTGCTTTCGACAACGCTCGCCTTGGCGACCAAAGTCAGTTGCCAAGCGACCTGCAGGAGAACAAGGGTCACAACGTGTTCTACTGTCTGCCACTCATCCTCGGTCTGCTCGGCTTCTTCTGGCAGGCATTCCGCGGCGCACGCGGCATCCAGCAGTTCTGGGTGGTGTTCTTCCTCTTCTTCATGACAGGTATCGCCATCGTAGTTTATCTGAACCAGACACCAAACCAGCCTCGTGAGCGTGACTACGCCTATGCGGGTTCGTTCTATGCATTTGCCATCTGGTGCGGATTGGGCGTAACCGCCATCTACGACTGGTTGACTCGTGCCTTCAAGTCGATGTCAACGAAGAACGCACAACTCTGTGCTTCCCTCATCTCGCTTATTCCTGCCATAGCAGTTCCTGCACAGATGGTGAGCCAGACTTGGGACGACCACGACCGTTCCGACCGCTACATCTGTCGCGACTTCGGTCTCGACTACTTGGAGACGGTACCTCACGACGGTGTGATTTTCACCAACGGCGATAACGATACCTTCCCTCTTTGGTATAACGAGGACACAGAAGGCAACCGTACCGACGTGCGCGTCTGCAACCTCTCGTACTTGCAGACCGACTGGTACATCGACCAGATGAAGCGTCCTGCCTTCGAGGGTGAAGGTCAGTCGTCACCACTCCCTATCAGTTGGGCACGCATCGACTACACAACGGGTAGCAACGAGGCAA
>Ga0247609_10001919_pt1 | contig 23178 bp, 13 predicted proteins | sample 172DNAGHGlowgp2_FD_193487 | JGI IMG/M metagenome (GOLD analysis project Ga0247609, IMG submission 193487) | Sheep rumen microbial communities from Palmerston North, Manawatu-Wanganui, New Zealand - 1728 DNA GHGlow gp2 | ecosystem: Host-associated > Mammals > Digestive system > Stomach > Rumen ...
AAAACTGCTGCAAAATTACACAATTTTGTGCAAACACCAAAAGAAACAATCCTTTTATTTACAGGCTTTTGCAATAACATGGCATTTCATGCAAAAACCGTAAATATGACTCATAATCTGGAGGTCCCAGGTTCAAGCCCTGGCTGGTCCACACTGAAAATCAAGCACTTGCGAGAAACTCGTAAGTGCTTTTTTTATGTCTGCGTAAACAAACGTCTTGAGTTCAGTACACATATAAACAAATTTTCGCAATCTTGTTAGACTGCGAAAACTTGTTTAAATCTTAATGAACGGAATAAGGCTATTCAAAGAAACCAAAACCGCCAATAGCAGTGAGCAGACGCTCTACGTAGTCCCACGACGTGTCGCTCCAGTGGAAGCCGAGGCGATGAAGTATGGCATTGGTGTAGCGGTTGTCGCGTTCGATGATGGCAGTCTTCTGACCATGAGCCATATCCTGGTATGCCATCATGGCGGAGAGCAGCTTGGTCTTTTCAGGGTCTTGTCCTACTTCAGCAAGCACCTTCTCGAACTCGTCAGGCTCTACGAAACGAATGTCACGTCCCACCTTCTTCATCAACTGCAGGATGTCTCCGAAGAGTTCCGTATGGTTGTTGAATGGCTGGAAGACGGTACACTCCTTCGGTGTGGTGGCGAGCAGCACCACAGCCCTTGCCGTCTCGTCGATAGGCGACATCTCAGTGAGTTCGTCATAGTCATCGTACGAGCAGCATCCCAGCGTATAGAACACTTTGAGGCGTCCCATGTAACTGTTGGTGTTGAAGTTAATCTGGAACTCGCCGTCGTAGCTACGTGGTGCGAGATTGCCCACACGCATGATCTTACCCCTGAGTCCATGATGGGCGACAGCATCAAGCACCAGTCGCTCAGCGAGGAACTTAGAGTGGATGTAACGGTTGTCGAGGAACTGTCCGAACCAGAACTTACGCTCGTCGAGCTTGGGTACCTCCTCGCTGCTGCCGTCGAGAATCCACAGCTCACCGATGGAGGTCGTCGAAACATGTACCAGCTGGGCACCGGTCTTCAGACAGAACTCCACGCAGCGCTGTGCACCACCGATATTGACGTCCTCGATGTCCGTGCCCTTGGAGAAGTGCTTCACGTTGGCGGCACAGTTGAAGACGGTGTCAATCTTATCCAGACCGAGAGAAGTGAGGTCTTGGGTGACGTCACCATTCACGACGAAGATGCGGGTGCCGAAAAGTTCCTTGTATGACTTCTCGAAATAGTAGAACAGGAGGTTTTTCAGTCTGTGCTCGGCTGCCTGCTGGTCTTTACCACGCACCATACACGTAATGGTGGGGGCATCGGTTTCGATGAGCTCGCGCAGCACATGAATGCCCAGATAGCCAGTTGCACCGGTGAGGAGCACGTTGCCCAACTGCTGATGCTCGCCTTTGAGGAATGTCTCCACCTTGTTACGCTGTAGGATGGCATCGATACCTGTATAGTCGAAGTCGTTGATTTCGTGGTCCACCTTCTCGACAGGAGCATCGCCACTAACAAACTGCGCCAACATACGTGGTGTAGGATGGGTGAAAACGTCTCCGTAGATGACGTGGTAACCAGCCTTGTCTGCCTCGATGATGACCTTGGTCACCATGAGTGAGGTGCCGCCAAGTTCGAAGAAGTTGTCGGTAGCGCCAATATTGTCCATCGAAAGAACATTGCTGAAGACGTTGCAGAAGAACTTCTCCACCTTGGTTGCGGGTGCCACATATTTATGGTCGGAAGCCTGGATGACTGGGGCAGGCAGTGCCTTGCGGTTCACCTTCTGGTTCTGGTTCAGTGGGATGCTGTCGATCTGCATTGTAGCCGCCGGAATCATGTAGGATGGTTTCTGCTTGCCGATGAAGGCGTTCAGCTCCTTGATGTCCACCTGCTCGTCGCTGACAATATAGGCAGCGATATACTTGCCACCATTCTCATAATCAAATGCCTGTACGGTGACATCCTTGATGCCGGGATACTGGCGGATGACTGCCTCCACTTCTTTCATCTCGATGCGGAAGCCGCGAATCTTCACCTGACCGTCCTTTCGTCCCACAAACTGGATGTTGCCGTCGGGCAGATAGCGCACGATGTCACCAGTGCGATAGCAGCGTGAATATTTGCTGTCTTCTGTTTCGAATGGATTGCTGATAAATACTTCGGTGGTCTTTTCTGGTCGGTTCAGGTAGCCACGGCTCACCTGCGGACCGCTGACCCACAACTCTCCGGCTGCACCTGGGGGAAGGCGGTTGAACTGCTTGTCAACAATGTAGAGGCGGAAGTTGTCGAGCGGTTTCCCGATAGGAATGTCCTGCTCATAGTTTTGCACCCAATAGGTCGTCGTGAAGATGGTGCACTCGGTAGGTCCGTAGCCATTGTACATCTTGTAGTTCTGGGGCGGCTGCAATGCCGAGAGCTTTTCGCCACCCACCGAGAAGCACTTCAGCGAATGGTTATCGACGTTCGTGACGAACTGATAGCCCACCTGTGTGGTGATGAACGAGTGGGTGATGCCGTTGTCGTTGAAATATTTGTTCAGGTCGGGCAAGTTCAGACGGATGTCGTCACCGATGATATATACACAGGCGCCACAGGTCAGGGCAGGATACATGTCCATCATGCAGGCATCGAAGCCATAGCTGGCGTAAGCTGCCACATGGCTGTCGGCTGTCAGTTCGTAGTAGCGCTGATACCAATGGCAGAAGCATACGAGGTTGCCGTGTTCCAGCTGGCAGCCCTTGGGCACACCTGTAGAACCAGAGGTGTAGAGCATGATGAACAGCGACGAGGGCGTGATGTCTGCCTGTACGGGTGTCGTAGCAGCAGGCAGGGAGTCGATGTCCTTGGTAAAGAGCACCTGCCCTTGGTATTCGTTCACCAACGGGCGCAGTTCCTCGTCGGCTATCAGTAACTTGGCTGAAGCATCCTGCATCATGAAGTTCAGTCGTTCAGCTGGATACGACGGGTCTAATGGTTGGTAAGCACAACCCGCTTTCAGCACGCCTAATGAGGCAAGCGCCATCCATTCGCAACGAGGAATAAGCACAGATACAACATCTTCCGAACCAAGTCCCAACGACACGATGTGTTGTGCGATGCGTTCAGATATCTCGTCCACCTGCTTGTAGGTCAGACGCACGTCGTGATAGACGACGGCGATGTTGTCTGGCACCATTGCCACCTGCTGACGGAACAGTGATACGATGTTCTGGGTGTCGTCGTAAGGCACCTCGGTATCGTTGAAGCTGTCCAGCAAGGCGACTTGCCGGTCGTCAAGCAGCGAGATGCTCTGGATGGCAGCCTCGGGCTGACGAATGAAAGCATTGGCCGCATTGCAGATAGACTCCGACAGGCTCTGCATCAGTTCGCGGCTGTAGCGTCCGTTGTCGTACTGCAGACAGATGCTCGGCTTGCCCTCGGGGTCGTTCTGGATAAAGAAAGCGATGCGGAACTTGGGCGTATCCGTCTCGAACGTATCAATGTCGACCGTCTGGCCTTTGTACTTGTATTCGGCGAAGATGCCCAACTGATAGGCAAACAGGATTTCGGCAGAGAGGTCGTAGTCGGCCGCGATGCGTGCAAACGGATACGACTCGTGCTGCAGCGTCTCGTCGAAGTTCTTGCTGGTCTCGTTCAGGAATTCAAGTACCGTCTGTCCACCAATCTCGGCACTCAGCGCCAGCGTGTTGACGAACATACCCACCGTATTGCTGATGCGCAGGTCGGAACGTCCGTTACTGATGGTGGTGATGCAGAGCTGCTCGCTGTTGGTGAAGCGCGACAGTGCATAGAACGTGGCAGCCAGGATATGGTGTGCTGGCGAGATGTTGTGCTGGCGGCAGAAGGCATCGATAGCCTCGAAATCCAACGTGGTGTACAGGGTACCCACGGTGCCCTGATCCAACGGATTGGTCAGGTCTGTCGGAACCTCCGTCACACCCTCGACAGTGCCCAGTCGCGTCTGGAAGAAGTCGCGGGCAGCAGCATATTCCTCACTGCTCTCTGCGGCCTTCTGTGCAGCCACGAAGTCGGCATAGGTGAATGTCTCGGGCTCAATCTCCTGTCCGTTGAGCAGCTCGAACAGCTGTGCCAGGAGCACGTCGAAGGAACCACCGTCCACCACGAGGTGATGGATATCCATCATCAGATAGACAGACTGCTCGGTCGTGACAATCTCGATGCGATAGAGCGGGCCTTGTCGGAGGTTGAAAGGTCTGATGAACTCCCACTTGTAGTTGGGCATCTCCTTCTCCGTATGCTTGCTCTGGGTAATCTCCACAGGCTGGTCGGCATCGACCATCTGTATGATATCAGCGCCGGCACTTCCGAAGTGTGCCTGCAACATCGGATGGGTCTTGACCAGCGTCTGCACCGACTTGATAAGCAGGTCGATGTCGACATCCTTCGGGAACTTGGCAATGACAGGCGTGTTGTAGATGGTGGATTCAGGCTGTTTCACACAGTCGACATAGACACCCATCTGTGCGTACGACAAGGGTATGTTGCTCATGTCGGCATGCTCCACCTCGCCAGCCTGCTGCTTGCCAGCGCCGCCGCTCAACAGTGCCTGCAGAATATCGTTCTCGATGCTCTGTACGCTGCCCGTCTTGGACAAAGCCTTCGAATCGAGCGTCACGCCGAAGCGCTTGTTAATCTGGATGGCGAGCTTGATGGCCATGATGGAGGTAAGACCGACATATCCCAGTACGGTGGTCACGCCGAACTCCTCGGTATTGATGATTCCGGCGATGATGTCGTGGATTTCCTTCTCCAGCACATTCATGGGCACGTTGCTCTCCACCTCTACGTCCATAGCCTTCTTTTCGGGTTTGGGCAGGGCCTTCTTGTTCACCTTCTGGTTCTGGTTCAGCGGAATGGCGTCAATCTGCATCGTGACGGCAGGAACCATGTAGGGTGGCTTCTGGTCGAGGATGAAGTTGTTGAGGGCGTCAATGTCCACCTGCTCGTCACTGACAATGTAAGCCGCAATGAACTTGCCGCCGCCATCCTCGTCGAACGCCTGTACCGTAGCGTCCTTGATGCACGGGAACTCGCGAATGACGGTTTCCACCTCCTTCAGCTCGATGCGGAAGCCGCGAATCTTCACCTGTCCGTCCTGACGTCCTACGAACTGGATGTTGCCATCGGGCAGATAGCGCACGATGTCGCCAGTGCGGTAAACGCGATGATATTTAGAATCGCCAGACGCAAACGGGTTGTCGATAAACACCTCTGCCATCTTCTCGGGACGGTTCAAGTAGCCGCGACCTACCTGCGGACCACTGATCCACAGCTCGCCGGCAGCACCCACCGGTACCCGATGGCCTTGTGCATCTACGATATAGAGATGTACATTGGCAATAGACTTGCCGATAGGAATCTCCTTTAACTTCTTTTCAACGGGACAGATGGTCACGAAGATGGTACACTCGGTAGGTCCGTAGACGTTATGGAACCGATAGTTCGTCGGGGGTGTCAAGGAAGCCAGTTTCTCACCACCTGTTGAGAGATGCTTCAGCGAGTGGTTCTCGATGCTGGTGGCAAACTGATAACCCACCTGCGTCGTCATGAACGAATGGGTGATGTTGTTCTGCTCGAAATAGTCGTTCAGCGAAACGAGATCCAGACGCAGCTCCTCGGGGATGATATATACCGAAGCGCCGCAGGTCAATGCGGGATATATATCCATCATACAGGCGTCGAAGCCATAGCTGGCGTATGCTGCCACATTGCTCTCGGGATTGAGGTCGTAGTAACGCTGATACCAATTACAGAAGCATACCAAGTTGCCGTGCGTCAGCTGGCAGCCCTTAGGCACACCCGTAGAACCGGAGGTGTAGAGCATGATGAAAAGCCTGTCGGGCTTCAGTTGAGCGTTGAGCGTTGAGAGTTGAGAGCTTTCTTCCTCCGTAAGAGCCGGGAGACCGGGGATGTCCTTGGTGAAGAGCACCTCGCCCTGATATTCGTTGACCAACGGGCGCAATGCCTCATCGGCTATCAGCAACTGGGCATCGGCATCCTGCATCATGAAGTTCAGGCGTTCCTGCGGATAGCTGGGGTCGAGGGGCTGGTAGCCACAGCCAGCCTTCAGCACACCCAAAGAGGCTATCGCCATCCACTCACAGCGGGGAATGAGGACAGAGACCACAGGCTCCTCACTTGAACCTTTTACCTTTTCACAGACATACGCTGCGATGCGGTCGGAAAACTCGTCCACCTCAGCATAGGTATATTTCTTATCCTTGAAGACGACCGCGATGTTGTCGGGCGTTGTCTTCACTTGTTGACGGAACAGCGAGACGATGGTCTGCGTGTCGTCGTAGGACACGTCAGTCTGGTTGAAGCTGTCGAGTATCTGCAGCTGTGCATCGGTAGTGATGTTGATGTCGCGCAGCGTGCCTCCCTGCAGGAATGCCTCCAGCACTGTCTCGTAGCTCTCCAGGAACTGGCTGACCAGCATCTCGGAATAGACGCCCTTGTTGTATTCTGCCTGCAGGTAGAAATGTCCTCCGCGAACGGCCACCTGTACATATAAAGGTATGTTCAGTGTTGCATGGTTCAGCAGACTCGTCTGTGCCGTTTTGCCGCCCATCTCCACATCGTCAATGATTGACGCCTGCCAGGAGAAGATGGAACCCATCTGCAAGTTCAAGTCGGTCATCACGTCGGTGAAGGTATAGGTGTCGTGCTCCCGACAACCCGATATCTGCTCCTGTCCGCCCTTCAGGAAGTCGAGCGTTGTGGTGTCGTCGGTGAACTTCATCCATACGGGTAACGTCCTGACGAACATGCCGACCGTGCGAGCCAGCCGCTTGTCCTGGCGCCCCTTGTAGGCCGTGCAGAACAGGGCTTCTTTCTCGTTGTTGTACTTTGCCAGCAGGAAGCCATACACTGCCGAGAAGAGGGTATTCTTGAAGATGCCGTACTTCTCGCGGAAGGCCTCAATGGTTGCCAAGCTGGCATTGAGTTTCCTCGTCACCACGCCAATCTCCGTCGACGGTTCCTCCAGGTCGGGTATGAGCTGCGTGAAGGTATCACTGCAGTCGAAGGTCTGGGCATACCACTGCTTCGCCTCCTCGAAGGCCGCCGTCTGTCGCTTCTCGACTTCCTCGCAGGCCACATCGGCCAAAGTGACTGTCTCCGGTTCCAACGGTTTGCCGCTATAGGTTGCATCGATGTCACTGAGCAGTACCTTCAGTGACGCACCGTCGCTGATGGTATGATGCGTATCGATGAAGAGGTAGAAGTGCTGGCTGTCCTTCATCAGTCGGATGCGGAACAGCCGGTCGTTATAGATATCGAACGGTGCTATCAACCCCTTCTTCTCCGCCTCTATATCGGTGATATGCTCCACTTCCAGCGTGAAAGTCTCGCTATCATCAATGCACTGTACAGGTTCGCCCTGTTCGTTCAGTGCAATACGTGTGAATAACGTGGGATGAGCAGCCACAGCCGTCTCTATCGCTGACTTGAGCTTTGCTTCATCCATCCCGCCATCGAGGACATACAGGAAAGGCAAGTTATAATAAATCTCTCCTAAGTGCTGAACGCACTCTACATAGACGCCATACTGCGTCTTTGATAATGGTGCTGTCTTTTTCATTTTTTGTTGGGTTTCTAGTTTCTAGTTTTCAATGGTTTGCTAAAAGATATTCATCGACTCGGGCATGCAGCGACTCTCTTTGGTCATCCTTAGGCATGTAGCTTCCGTAGGTAATGAGTGCACCCATACCTATCGACAGGGTGAAGAAGCTCAGTCCCACGGCCTCGAGGATTCCCTTTGGCGTCAGCTTCGTAAAGTCGGCCTCCAACAGGAACCGCAGTCCCTTGGTGCCGCCGTCCAGGAATACCATGTGGATAGCCATCACGATAAGCATCACGAACAGCAGCGGCATCAGGATTTTGCTCAGTCGTTCAATACCTTTGTTGACATCGAACCACAATACTCCTCCTGTCAGCGCAATGGCCATTCGTTCCATGGTTTGCTGGATAAAGTTCTGCGCTGCATAGAACATGACGCCCATCATCATTTCTAATAGCAAGACTGCTGAGATGATGATAGTCAGACTGGTGTTGGTCTTCATAAAGCGTCGTAGTTGCTTCCACCAACTTTTATGCGCTTTCTTTTTGTCCATGTTTCGGTGTTTATATGGAGTCGATGGCCTTTGGTGCAGCGTTTAGAGTTTACTACTGCGACAGTTTTTAGTGAATATTTATAGTTTGCTATCACACCCCGTAAGCCGTATGCTGTAAGCCGAAAAAACGTCTTACCTTTCGCGTCTTTAGGTGCCGTATTTCGGGGCGATATCCGGCACCTTTCGGGGCGATATGTGGCACCTGTTTCAGCGGCATTGGGCATCACTGTCCGTAGCCGATGTTGCAAAGATACGAAGTTTCTGCGTTTTTTCCAAAAAAAAGAGGAAAAAATCGAATTATAAATATAACTATATTCTTTTGTGTCATGTAATGTGCTTATATTAAGATATTTGCGGGGAATTGGCTGTCTCTTGGAACATTATATATTATATGTAGCCATTTGAGGCAGATAATCATTGCCTGTTGGCCGCTTATCTGCCGAAAAGAAGAAAAAGATTTGGATGTTTCAATACAATGTTGTAACTTTGTCAGCTCAAAATTAAGTTTTTTTAAACAAATAAAGGATTTCAAATGGTTAATCAGTTGATATGCTTTATTTTCAGTGAGTATGGCTATACACTATTCTAAAAAAGAAGAGTATTGGAACTCATGGTCGCACGCCGGTGGCATTCTCTTGGGTGTCGTCTTTGGTATTATCTTTCTGGTCATGTGTTTCCACGATGAGAACGGCTGGGCCAGATTAGGTGTGTCGCTTTACCTCTTTGGCATGCTGGGGTCCTACATTGCTTCAACGGTCTATCATGCAGTGAGTCAGCTGTCGAAGTGGCGCGAGCGCCTTCGTAAGTGGGATCACGCTGCCATCTACTGGCATATTGCAGGCAGCTACTCACCCATCACACTGACGGTGCTGCGTGACCAAGGTTATTGGGGGTGGGGATTGTTCGCGTTTGTCTGGCTGTGTGCTATAGCAGGCACCACCATCAGCCTAATCCACCTGAAGCAGCATTCCAATATTGAGACGTTCTGCTTCGTAGGTATGGGATTAAGCGTGCTGGTGGCATTCAAACCTCTGCTGGACGCAACGAGTACCGCTGCCGTCGTCTGGCTTATTGCAGAAGGAGTGAGCTATATCACGGGAGCCGTATTCTATAGCATCAACAAGAAAAAGTACATGCACACGGTTTTCCACTTCTTCGTCCTTGCCGGCTCCGTCTGTCATATTGTGGCCGTCTGGGATGTTCTAATGGATTATCTGTAGTGGTGGATACGTATCTTAACGTACCATCAGCCAATGTACTGCATGATGATATTTGCAATCTCTTCCTCCGTTTTGCCGTCGGCAGTAATCACGAGTTGATAGTTGCGGGTGTCGTAACGTGAAGTGCCTGTGTACTTCTTGACGTAGTTCTCACGCATCTTATCTACCAGCTCAATAGTCTTGCGAGCCTCTTCCTCGGTAACGTTCTGCTTGCGCATGATGCGCTCCAGACGGAACTCCATGGAGGCCTGGATGAGGACGCTCAGATGATTGGGGTGTGTACGGAACACATGGAACCCGCTGCGACCTGCCACGACACATGATTTCTCTTTGGCGAGATTCTGCAGTATCAGAGTCTCGGTCTTGAACATTTCGTCGGTAGTCAGCAAGTCGGGCTCATCGCCCTTCTGTGGCAGATAGTAGTTGGCTGTCACGCCTGGGCCAATGTTGAGGATGCGCTGTACGTCGGCCCACCAGCTATGCTTACGACCTTTCAGTTTCTCAATCTCCTCGACGGTGAGGTGATATTCCTTCTGTAAAGCCTTGATGAGTGCCTTGTCGTAATATGGCACGTTTAATTTCTCTGCTAACAGACGGCCCACGGTGCGTCCGCCGCTGCCCAATTCACGATTAATCGTGATGACAAAATTCTCGTTCTTGTTCATGCTGTTTGTTTTTTTGTGTTTTTTTGATGATTAACCTTTCGTCCGCAAAGATACGAATAATTCTTGGAGGTTGTATGTCATTGCCCGCTTTTTTTACATTAGCGGACAATTATTCCTGTAAAAAGATGTGACGCGTGGTTTATTGATACGATACGTTGTTGGGGTTCCACTTGTCCTTTGGAGCAACAGTGACGGCAGAATAGCCGATGGCAATGATGCTGACGGGAATCAGGTTGTCGGGCAGCGAGAGCACCTTCTGGGCCAGTTTGTAGCGTGCCTCGATGGGGTAGGAGCCTGTCCACGTAGCACCCAGGCCCATGGCATGGGCTGCCAGCAGGATGTTTTCAGTGGCGGCACAGGCATCCTGTGACCAGTAAATGCCTTCGTCGCCAGGTGCCTTTTTCGTGATGTCGCCACAAACGGCGATAGCCAACGGTGCATCAGCCAGCAATCCGGTGTAAGGACTGGCAACGGAGAGGGAGCTAAGTTGTCCTTGGTCGTGAATAACGATGAAGTGCCAAGGCTGCGCGTTCAAGGCGGTGGGGGCAGCCATGCCTGCCTTCAACAGCTTTTGGATGAGGTCGTTGGGGATGGCATCGCTTTTGAAGGCTCGCACCGAGGCCCGTGTAGCAATGTTTTCCAATACCGCAGCTTCTGCTTGCTTAGCATCGCTAATGGCAGCTGTTTCAGAAACTTCCGGGTCTGGTTTCTGGACGATGACCAATAGTACGAGGGCGGCAATGAGTGCTCCGCCGAGAATGAAATTGAGCAGTCTGGAGATGTTCATAATAGGTTTTTCTTTTTAGTTTTAGTCCTTAGTTTATAAGATTCTGGGGCAAAGGTAAGAAAAGTTTTTGTTTTTTTATTACTTTTGCAGCGGAAATATGGAAAAACGTAAAGGAATCATCCGCTTTTTGAAAGACTGGACGCTGCCTACGGCTATTGCGTTGGGCACAGTCTGTTACTTGACTTTCCGCTGGGTGCCAGCTTTGGACGAGGCTGGCGACTGGCTGGGACCAGTGTTTGATACGCTGTTTCCTGTATCTGTTTTCCTGACGCTTTTCGTGACCGCTTGTAAAGTGGATTTCCACGATATGCGTCCTCACCGTTGGCACTTGGGAGTATTGGTGGCTCAGTTGCTGCTGGTGGCAGGCAATGTCGGCATTATTTTCTGGGTACAGTCTGACCTGGAACAGAAGTTGCTGTGGGAGGCCGTGCTAACCTGCATCATCGGGCCGTCGGCATCTGCCGCCCCCGTGGTGGTGGGCAAACTGGGTGGGAACATTAGCACAATGACCTCCTATACGCTGATTTCGTCATTGGCATCGGCACTGATGATTCCTGCCGTGTTTCCGCTGTTGGAGGCCTCTGCTAATGCTACCCTCGGAGGAAATGCGCCCAGTTTCATGTCGGCATTCCTGATGATACTGCAAAAGGTGTCGATAGTGCTCCTGCTTCCGCTTGCCTTGGGATGGCTGATGCAGCACGGGGCAAAGGGATTGTGCAAGCGACTGGTCAGCATTCCCGACCTCAGTTTCTACCTGTGGGCATTTTCGTTGAGCATTACGACAGGCATTACGGTCAAGAACATTGTCAACAGCGACGCCTCGCTAAGTCTGCTGCTGTGGATTGCCGTTGCCTGTTTCCTGCTTTGCTGGGTGCAGTTCTTCATGGGCCGGTTTATTGGCCGCCGTCTGGGTGAAGAGATTAACAGCGGTCAGGCACTCTTCCAGAAGAATACGGCCTTGAGCATCTGGGTGGCTTACATGTACTTGAATCCTGTTGCCAGCATTGGTGCGGGCTGCTATGTGTTGTGGCAGAATATCATCAACTCTCTGGAACTGTGGCAGTACAGGAGAATCGGGAGTGGAAAATAAGTGGTTTTGAAGGAGGAAAAAGCAATAAAGTCAGTTTTTTTGTTAAATGTTTGGTTATTTCCTTTCTTTTGCTTAACTTTGCAAAAATAACATATTTAACTCCATTTATCGCAAAATAAAGAAGTTATGAAGAAGGAATATTTATCAAAGTACATGCTGTTCTTAGCTCTGGTTGTCGCAGTCGTCAGTTGCTCGAAAGATAACTGGGTGTCTCCAGAGGAAGGAGTCAAAAATGCTGAAAAAGTATTGGGTGTGACCATTGATCCGTTACAAGACTGGAAAATGGCTACACAGGTGACAGGTGACATTACCGTTAATCTGGGTTTGGATCAGAAATATACCATTGTGGTATATGACGAGAATCCTCTGTATAACGAGGATGCTGTGTACTATTTTAAGAAAACGGTGAATGCGGGTGAGCCCGTGAAGGCCGTCTTTTCTGCTCCTTCTACGAAGACCCGTTTCTATGTGGCTACCTTTGATAGTAAGTTACGTAGAATGGTTAGCATTGTGGATACTGAGAACAATCACTTTTCCCTGATTGTGGGCAATTCGTCGGTTTCACGTTCGGTAGATTGTGAGGATCCTGATCTCTATCCGGAAGTTGTGAAGACAATGGAAGACTATCTGAATCCTGATCTTGATGCAGTGAAGGACTTAATCCGGTTGAACAACCAGTTGGCGTGGTCTGCTGACAATTATACCATTGGAGCCGTACTGTCGGTAGATGAAATGAAGGAATATACGGCGATTACCGATGATATCATTGTTAATGAAACGTCAAATGGCAACCGTACACTGAGTGACAAGAGTTGGTATTATAATCCAGCTGACTATCCTGGACATGGTGATGGTAAGCACTATCGTGTGGCAGCAGGTACTGAAATTACAGAAGTGTTCCATATAAATGGAACACAGTATTCTATTAACGATGCGGTTATTTATATCGAAGGAACGGTACATTTGAATGGCAATACCTTGAATGGCCCGACGATTGTTGTGGCAGATGGTGGTGAGGTCATTATCGAGGGTAATACTTCTCTTTCAAACTGTGGACGTTTCGTTGTCATGCCTGGTGGTAAGATTACTGGTAGTGATGGTGTGGAATTCAATGTTACCAATGGTATGCCGTGCTATAATGCAGGTATCATAGATTTCGATGGCGTGTTGAACGTTAACGGAAGTGATTTTTATAGTAATAATACGGTTAATGTGGATGTGTTGCGTAACACCAGCGGTGGTCGGTTCACCAACTTTGGTACTGTTACAGCCCGTACCAATATGTTGCAAGGCGATACCTACAATTGTGAGGTTATCAACGGTTGTACTATGTATTATACGGAGGATGCCGGTATTGGTAACCTGACCATGCTTAACAATAGCCTGCTTAGTGTTGGCGGAAAGTTGATTACTACAGGTAGTTTTAATCTCTACAACTCGAGTCTGATACTTGTACAAGACTTACAGATGCAGATGACGCAGTTCAATGCTCCAAGAGACGAGGACGCTTTTGCTGTCTTGAAGATAGTAGGTGACATGTATGTAGGTCAAGGGCCTGATTTTGGAACGGCAGGAAACCTCTATGTGGACTGGCCTCGTTCAGAGGAGGGCATCTTTGTTAATGGTGCCTGGAACACGATTGATAACCAATGGAGTGCGTTAGGCATAATCAAGGGTAATGTCTATCAGTTGATTTCGGAGCCGACATCGCCTATTGTTATCCCTGCAGGGGGGTGCTCGGGTGTTGGTTACCATGATACGGGAAGTTCGTCAGCCATTGACGATGACATTCCTGGTAGTCCTGCCGTCTGGACGTTTGCCTTCGAAGACACGTTCAATGGTGACTACGACATGAACGACGTGGTTCTCCAGGTGAAGGAGAACGAGGATGATGACAGTAAGATTGACGTGACACTCTGCTGCACAGGTGCTTCGTTTAACCTCTATGTCTTCCTGCGTACAGATGATGGCCGTGATCTCAGGATGTTCAACGGCAGGGAAGTACATGCCGTATTGGGACAGCCGTCAGGAAAATTCATTAATACGGGTGAGGGTGATTCCGATAAGTTCATCAGCAACATCGACCCGGTCAAATTTACTTTCGACAAGCCGTCAAGTAATTTCGATATTGCCACGGCAGATTTCTGGATTCAGTCGCCTCAAGGCGATATCCATGTGGGAACAACCTATGGTGCGGGTTCAGCACCTTACGGTCTGGTGATTCCCAAGGCATGGCGCTGGCCGAAGGAGTGGAACACGATTACGGGTAACTCGGTGACGGATAGTCCCTATCCTGATTTTGCAGGCTTCGCTGCCGACCGTACGGTGAATACCACTTGGTATGACAATGTTGTTGAAGACTTGGTTTATTAAAAACATTCAGGAGCCCGGAATCACCGGGCTCCTGAATGTTTAATAGAGTTGCTGGGGGATGGTTGGATTCAGATACCAATCCAGATAGCTGGTATGGTCCTGTATCCAGCGTGCAAAATTCTCATACGGCCCGAAAACAGCCCCAGTATCATTGCTATACGTACCTAACGACATGCCCTCAACCGGGTAGCGGAAATCGCTTTCCGGCACCGTTAAGCACCAGCTGACGTGGTTGTCGTAGGCACTGGCTTGTCCGTGATAGATGTCCTTTAGTACCTCGTCGAATTTATGGGCATAGGTGTGTACCTCCCATAAGCCGCCATTGTATTCCTCAATAATGAACGGGTCCATTTTGTCGAATGTCAGTTTCTGCGCCAGTTCTGCATTCCTGAAGTTGATGCAGAAAGTGGCCGTCACTGGGTCTGCAAAGCTGCTATAGTTCTCTGTCTCAATCTTGGAGGTGTTCAGCACACGACGGTAAATGGAGCCGTCACTCTCCTTTTCCTTGTTCATGACCCAATGGGCATCCTCAAACAGGGAGATGACGGCCTGTCCGCTACGCCCTCTCATCAGCTGCAGGTCACTGTTGATATAGCGGCGCGGCAACGGGTAGTTCTTGTCCATGATGTCGCCTTCTAAGATGCTGACACTGGTCACGTCCTCATACCTGAAACCCGCCAGTTGAATGGCTGCTGCCACCTGTTTCTGTATTCCTACTGCGTCCACCTTGACAGTCAGAAGCACCAGGGTGGGGTCTAACGTATAGTGTTTGCTGATGCGAAGTACCAGGTCATTATAGTCAAAATCGCCAGGCTCAGGGAAGGTGGCTTCATACAGGTAGCTGAAGGTCTGGGGAGAAATCGTGCGGAGCTGTCCGTTGTTTTGTAGCGTCACGCCACGAAGGTCTATCTCCTGTGTGCCGTACTGGAAGGGCACCACTCCCAGATGGGTGCCGTCGCTGGCAAGGGCAGCCAGGTAGAGCATGTCCGTTATCGTGGGGATGCTGTAGTTCAGGGTGGCCTGACCATCCACGCAGCCCACCTCAGCTGCTATCTCTGCTTTGGGAGAGCTGTATGGGTCGGCTGTCAGCACTTGTAACCGGCTGACGTTGTCGGGTACTTTCACCATGACGGAGCCGTTTTTGATTAACTGCCAGTCGTGCGAACGGTCCATATTGTCAACCATAAACTTGAAATCTACCATTTGATCGTAGATTTCTTTGTTGAATAAGTTCTTTTCCTTGCAGGAAGTCATGCCCAGCAACATTAATGCGCCAAGGGTTAATAAGATATACTTTTGTTTCATGTGTGCAAAAATACGATAAAGTTTAGAGTTTAGAGTTTAAAGTTTAAAGATTTTCCTTATGCTTAACCTTTTTTACAAAAAAACTTATAACTCATAACTCATAACTCATAACTTTTTCCTACCTTTGTAGCCTGTATGGCAAATATGAAGACTTTGGCCAAGGATACGGCCATATACGGACTGAGCAGCATTGTAGGCAGATTCCTCAATTACCTGTTGGTGCCGCTCTATACCGCCAAAATGTCGGCCGAAAGCGGCGACTTTGGCATCATCACCAACATGTACGCCCTTACGGCACTCATACTGGTGCTGCTCACCTTTGGCATGGAGACCACCTTCTTCCGCTTTGCCAACAAGGAGGGCGAGAACCCGCAGCGCGTCTTTTCCACCGCACTCATCGGCGTCAGTACCATCTCGCTGCTGTTCGTGGCGATGGTGCTGCTCTTCATTACTCCGGTCAGTAACTTCCTCGGTTACGGTGACCACCCCTCATACGTGTCGGCCATGGCGATGACGGTGGCCATCGATGCCGTGCGAGCCATCCCCTTCGTCAGCTTGCGTCAGCAGAAAAAGGCAGTCAAGTTTGCTGCACTCCAGCTGCTGAACATTGCCGTCAACATCTCCTTGAACCTCATTTACTACCTCTTGTTAGACGGCCATGACCCTGGCTATGCGTTCTATATCAATCTGGTCAGCTCAACAGTCATCACGCTTTGCCTCTATAAGGAGTTCATGGGCATCCGTCACGGTTTCGACCGTCAACTCATGCGTCGCATGCTCTCCTACAGCTGGCCTATCGTCATCCTCGGCATTGCGGGCATACTGAATCAGGTGGCCGACAAAATTCTCTTCCCCTTCATCTATAAGGGAGCTGACATGAAGATGCAGCTGGGCATCTATGGCGCCACGGTGAAGATAGCCATGATCATGGCCATGATTACGATGGCCTTCCGTTATGCCTACGAGCCCTTCGTCTTCGGCAAGACACGCGACAAGGATAGTGACTACGTGCAGGCCACGGCAATGAAGTATTTTGTCATCTTCACCCTGCTGGCATTCCTCTGCGTCGTCGGCTATATAGACCTGATAAAACATCTGATAGCTCCTGACTACTGGGTCGGACTACGTGTGGTGCCTATCGTCATGGCTGCAGAAATCATGATGGGCATCTATTTCAACCTCTCCTTCTGGTACAAACTTGAGGACAAGACCTATTGGGGAGCCATCTTCTCCGGCATCGGCTGTACGGTGCTCATCGTGGCCAACATCCTGTTCGTGCCCCGTTTCGGATATATTGCCTGTGCGTGGGCCGGCTTTGCCGGCTACTTCACGGCCATGCTGCTCAGCTACATTGTCGGCGCCTTCTATCACCCCATCAATTACCCGAGGCGCTCCATGTCGGTCTATATCCTGATAACCATCCTGTTCTATGCCGCCATGCACTATGGCCGCCTGCTGCTGCCCCTGTGGGCTTCCATGAGTATGAACACGGTGCTTATCATGCTCTTTGTGGCCCATCTGCTTTACTACGACCTGCCTGTCAGCCAGTTGCCAGTCTTAGGCAACCTTATAAAAAGAAGAAAGTAAGGCGTCGTCTGAATATAGAAATAATTTAAACACTACAAAATGATAAATTATGAAGAAACAAGTAACAACCCTTTTGCTCTTTTGCCTTTTCACCATTTTGCCTTCACAGGTAAAGGCCGATGAAGGCATGTGGACCTTATTTGACCTGCCGCAGCCTGTTTATCAGCAGATGCAGGCAGAAGGTTTTTCCTTGCCCTATGAGTCGCTGTACAGTGCCGACGGTGCCATCATGAAGGCTGTGGTTAACTTTGGCGGCTTCTGCTCGGGTGTCGTTGTCAGCCCCGACGGTCTGGTGTTTACCAACCACCACTGCGGGTTCGATGCCATCCGTCGTCACTCCACCGTCGAACACGACTATATGCTTAATGGCTTCAATGCCCAGAGCTATGCCGAGGAGTTGCCAAACGAAGGGCTCTTCGTCAGTTTCATGGTAGAACAGCGCGACATCACGTCAGAACTTCATGAAAAGGGTCTCCTCCAGCAGCCAATGAGCCGCATTTCAGCTTTTGTTGACAGTGTGGAGAACGCCATGTCCAAGCAGATCCGCGAGCAGGATTCCACGTTGCGTGTGGAAATCAAACCGTTCTACGAGGGCAACAAATATTACCTGACCACCTACCGCGACTTCAACGACGTGCGCCTGGTATTTGCTGTTCCCAAGTCCATGGGTAAGTTCGGCGGTGAGACCGACAACTGGATGTGGCCGCGTCAGACCTGCGACTTCTCCGTGTTCCGCATCTACGCTGACCCGGTGACCAACGGCCCTGCAGCGTACAGCGACAAGAATGTGCCCTACCACCCCAAGCACTGGGCTCCTGTATCCATGAAGGGTTACAAGGCCGGCGATTTTGCCATGACGATGGGCTACCCTGGTTCCACCAGCCGTTATCTCTCCAGCTATGGCATCTTGGAACGCTATGCTGAGAATGCCGTGCGTGCCCAGGTACGTGGCGTCAAGCAGGATGTAATGATTCGTCACATGCGTGCCTCGGAGGCAGTCCGCATCATGTATGACTCCAAGTACGCCCAAAGTTCTAATTATTGGAAAAACTCGCTGGGCATGAACAAGTGTATTGACAGTATCGGACTTGTCAGTCAGAAACAGGTGTTTGAATATCGCCTGCATCAGTGGCAGGAGCAGAACGGCTACCTGAAGGGACAGCTTGACTTTGACAAACTCAATGAACTGTATAAGCAGCGTTACCATGCCAACCGCATGTTCACGCTCCTTTACGAGACGTTCTTCGAGGATCAGCTCTCCATGCGAGCCTTCCAGAGCAGTACCGGCCGCATGGAGGTAAAGGGTCCTGAGGGCAAGGCCAAGAAGCAGTATATCGAGTTCCGCGACAATACCAGCGAGTGGGACCTGGATACCGACTGCGAGGTGCTGGGAGCGCTGCTCCAGAACTATCGCCAGCAGGCAACGTCAGACTATCTGCCCGACTTCTACAAGACCATTGACCGCCGCTTTGGTGGCGACTGCCAGCGTTATGCCCGTTTCCTCTATGAGAATTCTGTGCTGATGCGTAGCGGCAAACCCATCTACATCAACCAGAAGGAATACTCGCGTGACCTTGGTGTGGAGTACGGCATTGATGTCTATTCGCTCCTGCTGTCCGTCTATTCTGAGTTGATGAAGGGTGATGAGGAAATCCGTGAACAGGAGAAACTCCTTTGTGCCGCTAAGTTGCGCATGGAGCAGGACCTGCCCAACTACTCTGACGCTAACTTCACCATGCGACTCAGCTACGGACAGGTAGGCGGCTACACATTAGGCGGCAAGCCTTCCGGCTACTATACCGAGGCCCAGAGCATGGTGGAAAAGATGCTGCAGGGCGAACGTGGCGTCATCGACTACGAGGCAGAGCCCATTATGAAGGAACTGCTTTCTGCCCGCGACTTCGGTCCCTATACCGACGGTACCAGCGGCAAGATGCAGCTTTGCTTCCTCTCCAACAACGACATCACAGGTGGTAACTCCGGCTCTCCCGTCTTCAACGGACAGGGCGAGCTCATCGGTCTGGCCTTCGACGGCAACTGGGACAGCCTCTCCAGCGACATCTTCTTCGACCGCGACCTGGCACGTACCATCAGCGTCGATATCCGCTATGTCCTCTACATGATGGACCGTTGGGGACATGCCGACCGTCTGCTACGTGAGATTAATCCCGTGAAGTGAATCGACAACTCATCATATTATTGACGATGTGTCTGTGTCTGCCAATGGCGGCACAGATGCATCGTTATTCTTTGGGCTTCACCGTCATCTCCCCTGTTGGGGAGGCAGGAGAGGGCCTTTTCGCTGACACTATTGACATTGAGTTTGAGAATCATCGCATTCTGCTTCCCGTCGAGATAGACGGCAGGAAGTACCGCTTTCTCTTCGATACCGGTTGTACGCAGGGAGCCGTATTCGACCCCTCCCCTCTTTGGGGGAGGTCGCGAGGGGGTTCTTCATCCCTAAAAGAAGTCGGCCGTGTCGCCTTCCGTGACATCAACGACCGTCGCGACACCGTCCGTGTGGTTCAGCTGCCGCCGTTCCGCTTGGGAAGCCTGACTATTGACGGCTATCTCTGTACCGTCATCCGCAGCGGTCCTGTTACCCGGGGCTACGATGGCATCATTGGTTTCGACCTGCTCAACAAAGGCCTCTGCTGTAAGATTGACGTCGAGAATAAACGTCTTATCCTCACTGACCGGAAGAAGTTCTTTGCCCATGAGGAGGGTTATGAGGTGAAGTACAAGCTTCACAGTTTTGTGCCTTATGTTTGGGTTAGCCCGTTTATGCGCCACATGGACCGTGCGCTCTTTGACACGGGTTATTCTGGACTCTACACCATGAACCGCGAGAGTTTCCAGAAGCATGTCTATAAGAGCAAACAGGTGGCGGCGCAGGTTGAAGGGCGTGCCATTGGACAGCACACCATTGGAGCAGGAGGTGTGGAGACAGCCGATACGGTCTATTTCCTCGCCCTCGACCGCCTGAAGTGGGACGACTTCTCCTTGCGCAACTATCACACCATCACCCAGGAGGGCTCGTCGCACATCGGAGCCGAACTGCTCGACTACGGACGCATCATCATCAATCCGTTTAAGAAGCGTATCATTTTCCAACCCAATACGAAGACCGATGAGCTCACCGTAGGCAACAGTGCGTTACAGATGTCTATCGTTCCTGCCGGTAACCGTCCGTCCATCGGTCTCATCCGTGAAGGGAGCGAGGCTTATCTTAATGGTATGCGCCGCGGTGACGTCATCCTCAAAATCAATGACCGTGATATTCCCAGTGTTGCTGCTTACATGCAGTTCCCGTTCGTTAAAGGTAATACCTATACCTTCACCGTTCAGAATGAGCAGGGTAAAATAAAAACGGTGCAGATTACAAAATAATTAGAGCCTAGTCAATTTCATGTCACCCATCATGACCGTCTTGCCAGTATAGTCGGTAAGCTGTTCAGTGGATACGTGATTCTTGGTTTCGTTAATCATCTCATCAAGAACTCCTTGCTCCTTTATCATATTGAGGAAAACAGAGTCTAAAGATTCTGTGGCATCTGACCCATTAACGAATATTTTGAAGTCCTTGACATCAGTCTCTACCTCTTCAAGGGTGTTGAGAAGGCGGTTCTGAGCCAAAGTCCAGATGCCGCCACCCTTAAAGTTGATGGTTATCACCATGTCTATCTTGTATTCCCCTTCTTCTATCATAAGATGCATAATGGCATCAAAATCCAGTGCGATTCGTCCGTGATCCTTGAATTCAATGATTCCATCAATGTCAACGTTACCATCAACCTCTTCTTTATCGATATACTGACTATCCGTGCCCTTTATGTGCCACTTTCCGATCATCTGCTTCTTCGTGATGGGGTTGTCTGCATAGGCCATCGTCATGCAGGCAGCGCACAGCAGTACGGTCAGCATCGTGCGCAGTGTTATCATGCTCTGTTTCATTGTCTATTATATATAAAATGTATTATGGGCGACAAAGTTACGAAAAAACGAGTGAAATGCAAAAGGAAAGCTTGTTTTTCTCTTTCATTTCCGAGTGAAAAGTAATTTTTGTCTCAACACTTACCTACTTAACCAGAGTGGCGTCAAACCCCGATGTACAAAGGGCTTGAGGATAGGTAAGTGATGCCCGAACACTTACCTGACACTTAACTAACAACTTAAGCCTGAAAACTAAAGAACTCAAAAACTCAAACTTTTTTTGCTCAAAAATTTGGATTTCGCTTAAAAATTTTGTATCTTTGCAAACGCTTTGATGCATGAGAAACACTCATTGGCCACTCTTAGCCTATAATCTAATTAAATTTTTCTATTTTATGTCAAAATCCATTCTAAATGGTGAGGCTATTGCTGCTTCACAGGAAGGAATGCTTTCTGTAGAGTTGTTCCTTCAGGATCATTACCTTTTCCGCCGTAACGTGCTGAGCGGGAAGGTAGAGTTTTCAACCAAACCACAGGGCGACGACAATCCCGTCTGGCGAGTACTGACACAGGAAGCCCTGAACAGCATCATTATCAGAGCTCGTCGTGAGGACATTTGCGAGGGTGGCAACCCCAAGTCGCTCATCATCGACCTGGTACATTCAGAAGAGGTGCCTGTATTCAACCCCATTGGTGACTATCTGGAGCATCTGCCCCAGTGGGACGGACAGAACCACGTTGCCCGTCTCTTCAGCCGACTGCCCGGCATCAGCACGGAACAGCATGGTTTCCTCGTTGTCTGGTTGCGCTCGATGGTAGCCCACTGGCTCCAGATGGACACCCTGCATGGCAACGAGTGCGTTCCCACGCTGATTGGTCCGCAGGGGTGTGGCAAGACCACCTTTGTCGTGCGCCTGCTCCCTCCGCATCTGCGTCAGTACTTCCTTGACCACATGAACCTCTCCAACAAGTTTGACAAGGAGATGGCGCTGACAAACAACCTCTTGGTCAACCTCGATGAATTGGAGGCTATCCGTCCCAGTCAGCATGCGGCGCTGAAGCAGACTCTCTCGAAGAGTAAGGTCAACGGCCGTCCCATCTATGGCTGTTCGCAGGAAGACCGCCCCCGCTTCGCCTCCTTTGTGGCAACCACGAACAATCCCCATCCGCTGACGGATGCCACAGGTAGTCGTCGCTACATTTGCCTGACCATCCCGCAGGGACAGCTCATTGACAACGGCGGCGAGATTGACTACGACCAGCTCTATGCACAGGTGCTTCACGAGATCCGCGAGTTGAAGGCGCCCTACTGGTTCAACAACAGCGAGGTAGCCCGTATTCAGGAGTTGAACCTCAATTACATGGAGCAGAAGGACATTGCCGAGATTGTCAGCTGCTGTATCCGGAAGCCGGCGGATGGCGAAGCCTCCACGGTGTTGAACAGCGCAGAACTCATCAAGATGATTCAGCGCGAGTACCCACTCATCAAGAGTAATCACAGCACCAAGGTGCATCTGGGACTGGCCTTGAAGGAAATGGGATTCGAGCACACCACTCGAGGTAATGCCCGTTTATACAAGGTCGTTCCACTCCTGAAGAGTATGGTAAGTGTTGGTTAAGTGTCAGGTAAGTCTTCAACTAACACTTACCTTCTCTCAAACCCTTTGTACATCGGCCTTTCAGCCCTATTAAGGTAAGTCTTTGTATTTTCTCGAAAATTTACTCCTCAGGCGGCACTTGAACCTTGCTCAGGTGCCGCCTGAACTTTGCTCAAGCGGCACCTGAGTTCACGATACGACTTTCCTATACACTAACCTATACTTTGTGCCGTACTAACTATAGGTTTCCCTTACCTTAACCATAGGTTTAAGTAAGGAAAAACGGTACTTTCAGCACCTAAATACGGCGTTTCCAGCCACTAAACATGCCGTTTACACTTGCTCATTGACTTTTCCTGATTTCACTAGACACTTTTTCTCTTCATTAACTGAAACAGTAGACAGTAGTTTTGTAGTCGTACTGAATCGATAGACACAAGCGAAAAAGCTGTGCTGTTTTTGTTGACACTTCT
>Ga0247609_10001922_pt1 | contig 23157 bp, 42 predicted proteins | sample 172DNAGHGlowgp2_FD_193487 | JGI IMG/M metagenome (GOLD analysis project Ga0247609, IMG submission 193487) | Sheep rumen microbial communities from Palmerston North, Manawatu-Wanganui, New Zealand - 1728 DNA GHGlow gp2 | ecosystem: Host-associated > Mammals > Digestive system > Stomach > Rumen ...
AAGAACAACAACCTTTACCAGTATTTGTTGATGTTGAAGTTCCTGAAGCTACTTTAGAAAATTCGACACCTATTACAACAACTGTTGGGTCAAGTATTGAATCAATCTGTACGGAAGTACCTTCTCATGAACCATATTCAGGTCATATTAATAATTCTCCGGAATATGAAGGATATGATTTAAACATTGTTTCTCAACCTTATAATGTAAGAGTTGGAGATTATGTTACACCGACTATTTCTAATCAAATTGGTGAGGTTTGTCCAATTCCACCAGATACATCAAAAGATACAACTATACCTCAATTGCAACTTACTGAACATTTTACATTAGCAGATTTGTGTTATTCAGATACAGCTTATAAGAGAAAGATTAGTAATGTTCCATTAGAGCCTGAAATTGATAAATTAAGAACTCTTTGTGAAAAAGTTCTTGAACCTATTTGGGAACATTTTGGTAAAAGAGTAATTGTAAATTCTGGTTATCGTGGAAGAGCACTTAATGCTGCTGTTGGTGGAGCAACAACTTCTCAACATTGTTTTGGAGAAGCTGCTGATATTGAAATTGCTGGTGTAAGTAATTATGATTTAGCTGTATGGATAAGAGATAATGCTCCAAATGGGTTTGACCAATTAATTCTTGAATTCGCTAATAACTTAAATGTTGACCCTAATAGTGGTTGGGTTCATGTAAGTTATCGTGAAGGAAGATTAAGAGGAAGTGTTTTAACTATTAATAATAGAGGTACAAGACAAGGATTGATAAAATGACTAAAGTAATATCTAATCAAAAGGGTGTTGAAATTAATAGTAATGGTAATGATAAAACAATTCTTACTAAAGATGGTGCTGAAAAGCAAACAGATAGTATTGAAGACATTAAATTAATAACTGCTGAAGAATACGCTGCTCTTAGTGATGCTGATAAAGAACTTTGGGTAAGATATAACCCTAGTATTCAATCTATGGCTTATTCTCAATATATTTCTACACAAAATAAAATGATTAGTAATTTCAATAAGTTAGGACCAATGATAGATAAATTAAATTTTTTAGTAGATGATGGTTCAGGACCATTAGTTGAAGCAGCTAATCAAATAAGTCAATTAGCATCATCTATTAAAGCAATTCTTCAACCTATTGATAGTGCTTTTGATACCCTTGATTCTATGATTGATACAATAAGAAATTCTCAAATACTTAGTCCTGTTGCTACCCCTTTAGACCAACTTGAACAAATATTATCAGCTTCATTTCAAGCAGTTGCTTCATTAGCAATGATGGTTTATTCTTCTATTATGAATCCATTCCAGAAATTGGATGCTTATATACAAGCTATAAAAGAAATTGATTGGAAAGCATTAGCTAATTATTTTGATGGTCCAGAGACACCTAACATTGAAGCAATGGCTAAAATAGAAGATATAAACTTCCCTGATGAAGAAATAAAGAATCAAGTAAAAGGGAATTTTGATAACTTTAAAAAGCAGTTTGAAAAGGCTAAACAAATTTATCAAAGTAGTGAAGATATTCATGCTCTTGAAGAAACATTAACAACGGCTAAAACAACTTATGATGATGCTTTGAAAATATATAGTACAATGGGTTTAGACCCATTTTTAGGAATAGTTTTCCCTTCATATGAAAATCTTAAAGCATTGTTAAAACAAGATTATCAACAAATGGCTGAGAAATATAAACAAACAGAATATGCCAAAGCATTAAAATATTCTGCTGATGCTGAAAGTATGGTTTCTAATACTAATAACTTCTTGAACCATTTAGATAAAAATAGTAAGTACATTAAGACTACTGATGTTGAAAAACTTAAAACTATTGAAAATAACCAAAAAGATGCTTGACAAATAAAAAAATGTATGTTATGATACTCTCAAATTAAATGAGAGAAGGTGATTTTATGTCTAAAATGTATTTAGTAGGTGGAGCAGTTAGAGATGAGTTGTTGGGTTTAGAACCTCATGACCAAGATTTTGTTGTGGTTGGTTCAACTGTTGAAGAAATGCTTCAAAAAGGTTATAAGCAAGTTGGAAAAGATTTTCCAGTATTTTTAGACATAACTGGGAATGAAGTTGCTCTTGCTCGTAAAGAAAGAAAAGTTGGTGATAAGCATGGTGACTTTGAGTTTCAATTTGATTCTAATGTATCTTTAGCTGAAGACCTTTTAAGAAGAGATTTTACTTGTAATGCTTTAGCAAGAGAAATAGGAACTGATGAAGTTATTGACTGTGTTGGTGGTAAAAGAGATATTCATGCAAAATTATTAAGAGCGGTTAGACCTGAAACTTTTGTTGAAGACCCTTTAAGATTATTTAGAGCAGCAAGATTTGCAGCACAACTTGATTTTAATGTTGAACCTTTAACTAAACGTCTTTGTTGGAAAATGGCTCAAGAAGGAATGTTACAACATCTTTCTGCAGAAAGAGTTTGGAAAGAACTTGAAAAAGCATTACAACCAAATTATGCTTCTGAAAAGTTTATGGAATTCTTACTCGAAATTCATGCTTTAGATGATTGGTTTCCAGAGTTCGTTGATTTAGCAAATGCTAAAGAACAAAAGAAATTTCATTGGTCTGAAAACTCTTTTAAGCATACAATGATTGCTTTAAGAAGAGTTAGAGATTATTCTTCTAAAGTTAAGTTTGCTGTATTATGTCACGATTTAGGTAAAGGAAATACTCCAGTAGATATTTTACCTAAACATATTGGACATGATATGAGAGGTTTGGATTTAATTGACGCATTATGCGATAGATTAAAAGCTCCAAATGAATACAGAGATTTTGCTAAAACTTTCTGTAAGAATCATATGAGATGTCACAAAATGGGTGATATGAAATTAGCTAAACAGTATGATTTAGTTAGATGTTTATCTAATAATTTCAAAGATAAAGATTTATTAGATGATTTTTTAACTTGTGCTTATGCTGATACTTTTGGAGAAGAAGTTCCAAGCGAATACAATGATGATTCAAAATTCTTTGGTTTATGTAATAGAATGAGAAAAATCTTTGATATAATGCATGGAGTAAATCTCCAAACATTTGATGAAAGAACTCAGCAAATGCTTATGAGACATAGTGGAGAAGATTTTGGTAAAGTTTATACAGAAACTAAAATTCGCTATTTAAAATCTCAGTTAGATGAATGATAAATAGTTCTTGGAGAGATGCTTTATAAGGTCTTTCCAAGAACTAATTTTGCTTTATAAGGAGATTAAAATGGCTAATGATTTAGTATCAATTTTTGATGACTTTTTTGATAAAACACCTTACCTTATCGGTTATAAAGATTTTTTCCACGAACCAACTTTTTTAAATACATTTAAAACTTCTTTCCCGCCATATAACATTTTCAAAGAAGGTGATAAAACATATTTGGAAATTGCTTGTGCCGGATATTCTAAAGAACGTTTAGATGTAAACTTTGATGAATCATCTGGAATGATTACTATCAAAGGTGTAAGTCCAAAACAAGAAGAATTAAAAGATAGAACTTATACTTATAGAGGTATTGCTAACAGAGAATTTTCTTTGTCATTACCAATTCATAGTAATCTTGAACTCGAAGAATGTTCATACAGAAATGGTATGTTATTAATTGAGTTTAAAAACAAAGCTAAAAAAGATACAAAGAAATCCATTGAGATTAAAGATTAAAAAAAGGAGGTTTAAACCTCCTTTTTTTGAAATCCATATTTTTTAAGTTTGTATGGAGTTAACTCATTGACATAATTGAAAAACTTATTAAACTCATATTTTGTTCTTGAGACATTGTAAGGATAATCTTTAGTATATTGAAAACCTTCTTCAATAATGGATATTCTTGAACCATTTGAAAAAGATTTAATTGAAATACTTAGAGAATCATCCTTATAAAAATATGATGAGTTAGATGACTCTGATAAAATATTGTTAAAAATGATTGGTGTAATTGATTCTCTAAGGGTTGATTTTTTAACCCAATTAATTACCTTAGAATCCAAATCTTTCAAGAGATAATGATTGTTATCAATTCCCTCAACGACAAGTATATGTTTACCAAATCTTATATGATTGCCTATTTTAATCATTTTATTCTTGACTTTCCCAATATTTTATTATATAATGTATTTATGACAAAGGAGAATAATATTGAATATTAAAGGTGTTTTGAATTGGATTAATACAAGACCTTCAGCTAAAAATATTACTAAAGTTAGAAGAAAAGGTATTGACAACTCCCCAATAATAGTTTATGATATACATAAATCAGCGATAGATGAAAATGGATTACTTCATTGCTTTTCTAAAGAAGAAATGGAATCAAATGATTGGGAGATAGTTGAATGACATTTAATATTTGGATGATTATATATATCGCAATTATTGTTTGGATATACTATATATCATTTGTAGAATATAAGAATGGTAAGACGGATGGATATGGGTTATTCATAATTTTAATATGTGCACCAATATTTATTTTGATTTATATGTGCTTTTTGATGGCTTGTATGGATTATGGTAAAGGTGGATTTATTTTAGGTTTAGGTGTTGGTTGGTTTTTATATGATGGGTTTGTAAATTACTAATGTTTAAGTGTGAGTTTTGTGGAAAAGAATTTAAGACTGAATCTGGGTTTCAAAAGCATTGTTGTGAAAAGAAACGCAGATATAATGAGTTTGATGAGGTTGCTTTTAGAATTTGGAGCATTATTGGGAGTGTTTTTAATGTAAGGTATCCTAAGAACATCACAACTGAGGGTATTAAGAAAATGTTCATTAATGACAAGTCTTATAAAGCAATTACAATGTTTGCTCATTGGGCTGTTGATACTGGAGTATTAGACATTGTATCTTATTTAAAATTTCTTAAACATAATGTTGTTCCTATGAAGCAATGGTCTCAATCAAGGGTTTATAATGCTTGGTTAATTCAATTCTTAAAGAATGAACCATTATCTATGGCTACTAAAAGAGCAGAAGATTATTTGGAAGGATTGGGATTAACATTAGAAACAATAAGTCAAAATAGACTTTATTTAGCAATAAAATATGGAATTATTTCAGTCAAGTATTTGAAAAGTAAAGATTTTGATATTAAAGGTGCTTTAGAAGATGTTCAATGGTATGAAATAAGACCTATGGTAATGGCAAATGAGGTAATGGATTTTAATAATGCGATACACAATTCCTGATTTAGATTTGGATATGTCTCAAAAAACAATTGATGACATACTTGGTAAACTTCATCATATACCTGCTTCTAAATTGAATGATAAAGGTATAAGTCCTCATGGTGTTGGAAATTATTTTATGAACATTCCTTATGATAGATTAACAGGATTAGCAAGTATTGATTATAAAAGAGCCGAAGAAGAATTTGGTTATATTAAATTGGACTTTCTTCATAATGTTGTGTATGACCAATTTGATAAGAGAAGTGAAATGTTATCATTAGCTGATAAAGAACCAAATTGGAGACTTCTTTCAAAGAAAGAAATAGTTGAACAATTACCTCATATTAATAACTATTATACGTTACTGTCAAGATTACCTAGAATTATGGGTGTTGAGGATTTAGCTAAATTTATTGCTATTATAAGACCTGCTAAAAAATATTTGATTGAAGAAGTTCAGAACCATGGTTGGGATTCTATTAATGATAGAATTTGGACAAAAGAAGAAGATGGCTTCCAATTTAAAAAAAGTCATGCCATCTCCTATGCCTTTATGATTAAAATTGCCCTTCTTAAATTAACGCAATAATTACACCAAATATAAACCCATGAATCACTTCAGCTAAATTTTTGGGTTCATTTAATGTTAGTTTAGTCAATGTTTTGTTTTCAAACATTGATGGATGATTTAAATACAAATTATGACAGAAAAGATAGATAGGATACATTATTGGCATTAATAATAAAGCCCATAATGAATAAAAACATAAAGGTAGTGCTCCTATACCACATCTAATTAAAGAATACCAAAAGTCATAAAATCCAACATATTTTTCTTTTCCTAACTTATCATAAATCCAATCAAGAGGAATTCTAAACCATCTTGAATAGCTATTTTTATCTTGGTGGTGATTTAAACCAGCATCAATAATTTCACCGACACTTCTTGACCAATATTGAATAATTACCCAAATACCGGTTATTAATGATAATCCGGCACTTAACCAAGTAATTGAAGGAAGTATTTGAAATGCTAAGAATAGTGAACCACATATTTCTTGAATAGTTCTTGAAACAACTTCTTTGAACTTACCCTCTCCAAATAATCTTCTCCAAATTGACCAGAAAAATCCACTTAAAAACATTTTTTCTCCTTTTTTGAATATTTATACTTGACAAACTATTTTAGTTATGGTATAAATAAAATTACAGAGGGGAGGAACGGGTTAAATTCCCAATCTCGGAAAATCTATTATCAAAAATATACCGGTCAATGTTTTTGGATGAAATTTTTTCTGATGGTGTATATGTAGCAACACTCTGATTTGTTATTGGGTTCGTGGTGGAATGGTAGACACGTCAGACTTAAAATCTGATGAAGGTAATCTTCGTGTGAGTTCGAGTCTCACCGAGCCCACCAATATTAATAGGTAGATAAGTAATAGTACATATCTTTACCTATTGAGGAATTATAAATGAGAAAATATATGGATTATACTAAGGAAAGAAACAATGAGTGTATGTAAAGAACAACTTGGAAAAGGATGTATTAAAAAATACAATGGTAATTCTTCCTTTGTTAAAAAAGTTAAAAAGGGTTATAGCAAATATCGCCGTAGAACATTAAAAAATTACAAAATTGATTCAGTTAAATATAACGGACATACAGTATAAGGAGAAAGGTGATGGTAAAGCGTAAAGAAACAATCACATTCAAAGCTCCTAAACAAAGAAACTTTGAATTGTTTGAATTACAACTTAAAGGTTTGATGAGAACAAGAGTTGTAAAAAATAAGAAGAAAGAGGTTAAAAAGTTCAACCTTAACAAAGAAAAATCCTATTACTCAAACATTTATCAAATGAGTGCTTAAGTAATAGGATTTTTATTTTGACAAAAATCTCTAAATATGATATATTAATATTTGATATAAATTAACGGAGAAACATATTATGAAAAAATTATTTAGTGCTATTTTAGCTTTAACAATGCTTTCAGGATGTGCTATTTTTAATCCTGATTGTTCAACATTTGGTAAAACAGGTTCAGATACAGTTTATTTTGATTTTGATTCTTCAGTTATTCGTCCAGATGCTGCCGAAGTATTAAATCATCAAGCAACTGTATTGAATAAGAAAGATGGTGAGATAGTTGTTGCCGGTCATGCTGATGAACGTGGTACTAGAGAATATAATTTAGCATTGGGTGCTCGTAGAGCAAATGCTGTAAGTAATTATTTAGTAGCAAGAGGTGTTGATGCTGAACGTATTTCAACAATTTCTTATGGTAAAGAAAGACCAGCTGTTTTAGGTAATAATGAAGAAGCATGGTCAAAGAATCGCCGAGCAGTAACTATCTTGGAAGATTTGAAATAATGTTTAGGAGGAATTTTTCCTCCTATTTTTTTGTTTCTGATAAAGTAAATACGGTTGTACTGAGATAAAGTACAATAATTAAGATTATTTAAGGAGACAAAATATGTTTAAGAAAATAAAAAATTGGTTTAAGATGTTATTTAAAACTAAACCAACCACTGAATATTTTAGGAAAGAACCTAAATTAGAAAATCCATCATTTGATAGTTTTTCTGATATGACACAATCAGAAGATATTGAAAAAATGCTTAGTGATATTATGTATATTGCTGGTACTGAACAAAATAAGACACTTGATACAATGAATATAAAGGTAAGCGATTATAGCAATATTAAAAAAGATAATAGGAATTATTCCTATGCTCTTTATGATGATAGTAAGGCAGAAGAACTTAAATCCATAGAGGAATTGGCAGAAGAAGCAAAAGAAGCAAGTAGGAAAGAAAATAAAAAAAGAGAAGAAATGAACAAAGTATTTAACTATTTGGTAGATGAAGCAAATAAGGTTTATTTTCCAATTTCTAAAATCATCAATGAATGCAGTTCTGAGCGTTTAAAAAAGAGTGATATTTATAAGCGTATTAGAGATTACGCTTCTAAAACTCTTCCTAATAATATTGTTTATAAAATTAGTGAAGAAAAATCTTCTGACCTTTTGGATATGGTTATATTAAGAATGTATTTCGGATATGTTTTTAAAGATTCTAAAAATAGAAAAAGGGTGATAGAACCATTAACAAAAGTTGTTAAGACATTTACCTATATGGCTTAATTTTTTAATTCCCTTGTTAAATATAATTGACAAGGGAATTTTTTTATGTTAAAATAAAGCATAATTTAGGAGTGAGAGAATGATTAAAATCTTTGGATTGAATATTCTAACAGAAAAAGAACTTAACAAGATGAAAAGCGAATATTTTGGAGCATTAAGCACAATAAAAGAATTGAAGCACATTTACGAAATCGATTCAAGATATTGCCCACAGCCCAAATGCCAACAGTGCGACCAAAATAGATATGTTAGGGTTACTCTTCCTGATGGCACACAAACAAAAGTAAAATGTTCGTGTGCAGAACCTAAATACATGTACAAAATTAAAGAAAGTAAAGGGGTAGTAACCTATATAAAAAATGATTCAGGCAACCTAGAATATTATTGTGCAAACGGTTGGCGTTCACGTTGCAAACTTATTACAAAAAAAGAAGAGATAGATTACTGGTCATATACAGAACTATTTTCATCAAAAAAATTAGCTGAATACGCATTACAGTTGCATTTGAAACACGAAGAGGAGTAAGAGAATGATGTTTCTATTTGATGATTTTTTGGGAGTATATTCTGAAGAACCAAAGAAATGGTTTGGTAAAATGATTTATGAAGACAGAAAACTTAGAAATATGGATTCTCATAGGTATTATTATAAGAAATTCTTTTTTGGGTTTTGTTATGAAGAACGTTATAATTTAACTTTGCTAGAAGCAATCAATGAAAAATTATTTTTTTAAGGTTATGTAAATGGAAAAATATGGAGAACCTGTATCAATGGGTATATGTACTTGGTATCAAAAATTAATGTGGCTTATTATAGTTATGTTGATAGCAATAGGTATAGGGTATTGTTCTCAGCCTAATGTTTCAACAGCAAATACTCAAGTAACATTATCACAGCAATTAGAAATGCTTACAGAAGATGATTCACCAAATGTTATTGAAGGTAATGATGAAAGTGCTTGGTCAAAGAATCGTAGAGCGGTTGTAATAATTGAAGATGCTGAATAATATTTTTAAAATCCCTGTTAAAATACTTGACATGGATTTTTTATTATGTTATAATTCTAGTATTAACTGGTTTAGGAGAACTAATATGCACTATACACCATATAGACCAAATGACAAAAGTTGGATTGGGGGTTTAATAACATTTATAATTGGTATCATTGGGTTTTCTTATATTATATTTTCAATTTCTTCAACAGATGTTAAAGCAGTACCAATTCATACAAAAAATTCAAGGATTAGTTATTTGGAACAAACTGTAAAAGAATTGCGGGAAAAGAATATAGAATTAGAGGAGCGTTTAAATTATATGAGTGATGCTCTCTCTACAAATATTGAATTAGTTGATAGATTAGAAGCAAAGGTTGGATTATAATGAAAAAGATTATTGCTATTACTGGTTTAAAAGGTTCTGGAAAAGATACTACAGCAGATTACATTATTAAAAATTATGATAATTGGGAAAAAGATTCTTTTGCAGGAACTTTAAAAGATGCTGTATCTGCCATTTTTGGTTGGGATAGAAAAATGTTAGCTGGAGAAACTCCTGAAGATAGAGCTTTAAGGGAAACAAAAGATGATTTTTGGTCAAAAAAACTTGGATTTGATGTTACACCTAGAAATATTCTTCAAAAATTAGGAACTGATTGTATTAGAGAACATTTTCATAAAAATATTTGGGTTGATTCGTTGGAAAGAAAACTTATCAACAATGATAAGAATATAATTATTACTGATTGTCGTTTTCAAAATGAAATAGAACGTTTGAAGAACCTTGGGGCAATATTTATAAGAGTTATGAGAAATCCTTTACCTGAATGGTGGGGGGATGCCATTGAGTTAAATCATGCTAATAAAGGATTAGTTAAACTTTCTGTTGAAAGGTGGGAAGAAATAACTAAATCAATGAAAGATGTTCATGTTTCAGAAAGTAGCTGGGTTGGGGTTGATTATCCAGATTATATCATTTCTAATGATGGTACATTTGAAGAGTTGTATAAACAAGTTGATAACATAATGGAGAAAATTAGAATTAAATAATTCTTGACAAGTTTAAAAATATGAATTATATTAAGGCATGATTAAATAATAGAATTATGGAGAAACTTATGAGTGGAAGAATTGAAACAACTTTAAGAGAAATGGCTAAGAAACAGAAAGTAATGAATGTTTTAAAATATCTATTAAAAGGTAATGAGAATGGTACTCGTTGGATTTCAAAAGGAGTGTTTCCATGGCATAATGAAGAAAATTGTTCTTATAATTTATATTGTTATACAAGAGTTAAACCAATTACTAATACTGAAAATGAAGATACTAAAAAAATTACTGCCATCTATATTGATAATAATTATGGTAATATTAGAGCTATTCTTGGTCAATCAAATCGTTTTCCAATAAAGGTTGAAAACTTAACTGTTAATGACATTGAAAAAATTGTTGAGTCTCTTATATTATAAGGAGTAATTAATGGATTTAATAAGCGAAATAATATTAAAGAATAAAGCTGAACAAAAAATAGATGAATTATCTAATGCTTTATTAGAATCATTAAAAGAAGGTTATAAAATACTTGATGAAGAGTTACATTTAAAGGAAACTTTTGAAAATGGTTCAAAATATAATGATTGTAAAATTGCTTTTAATACTGTTGCTAAAAAACTAATTCAAGTTAAGCCTGAGTTAAAAGAATGGCTTGAAATGAATTTTAAGGAGTATTTAGATGGATAATCTTACATTTATAAAGATTAAAGATATAGCAGGCTATAAAATTTATTATGCAGTCCCAGAAGAACAAAGAAAAATACACATAGGACTTGCAAGAACTGCTATGTTTGTTATGTATGCAGACCAAATTGTTTTTATTCCAACAAAAAATATGAGAAGTCAATTTCATATGAAAATTGAGTGTGAAAATTGGATAAATCAACAAATAGAAAAAGATTAATTTTAAGGAGTATCTAAATGGCTGATATGAAAGATAAATTCAGTATTATTGGAAGAGATAAAGATGGAAATACTGTGTCTATCACCAATGTTGTTGGATGTACATTTAATGAATTAGAAAAACGTGCTGATGAATTTAGTGAAAAAAATGGATTGACATATGAGATACTTCATGATAAAACAATATTTGAGGTGATTTATTATTTTCAAAATAAAGAACAATCTAAATGGGAAGCTGATGAAGAAGATTGGCAACGACTTTATGATAAAGTTGATAATTTAGAATGGGAAGCAACAAAGATTCGTAACGAAATTGAAGAATATTTGGAGAAGCATAATGAAAGATAATGATTGGAAAAATAATGGTTTACCATATACTCCAAATGGAACAAAATTATCTGTTGAATTGGAAGATGGTGTAATATATCCTTCTGTAACATTTCATGCTGTTTTAAAAAAAGGTGGAATGAGAAAGAGCGACTTTTTTGTTATGACAAGTGTTGGCTCTTTGATACCTTGGACAAGAGTAATAAAATGGAAATTTTCTGAAAAAAGTGCTTGACATTTGGAAAATTTATGTTATATTACTCTCATAAGATAACTTGAAATTGTTGAAATTTTAGTCATCTAAGTAAATAAGTTTGTAATGTGGTTAGTAGCATAATGGTAGTGCGTCAGATTGTGGCTCTGAAGGGTGCAGGTTCAAGTCCTGTCTATCCACCCAAATGGTTCGGTATCCCAACTGGCAGAGGAGACGGTCTTAGAAACCGTATAGTGTGGGTTCAAATCCCATCCGAACTACCAATATTTATGGTGAAGACACGGATGTAAATCAAAAGTGGAGAGTAGGTTCAATTCCTACACTAACCGTAGAGGTACCTGTAAGCGTGTGTTAGTATGTGGAACTCCTTTTGATTTGGTTGTTCAACTCAACCCTTCACTCCAACGGGTCTGTGATGAAACTGGTAAACATGCTTGACTCAAAATCAAGTGCTTCGGCTTGGGAGTTCAAGTCTCCCCAGACCTACCAAAAGTTTAAAGGAAGTGTTATGAAGAAATTGAAGAAATGGTTGATTAATACTTGGATTGAAATAGAGACGTTTTTATGGTATCTTTGTCTATTGATTAAATGAATCAATGATACCAATGATAAATAATTTTATCGTGCTACTAAATTAGTGGCACTTTTTTAACGTTTGAAAATATTATTATATCACTTAAATTATTATGTTTTATGGAAGAGTTTTATACAATAGATGGTAAGCATTATACAATGCATGCTAACAGTTATGTTTTATTAAAGGATACAACCAGAGAATCGTATCCAAAATGTTATTATTGTAACAAAGGCAATGAAGCATCACATTATACTTGTATTGCTAAAGACATATTCTCTGCACCTGGTAGCTGGATATTATTAATAATTATTATTGCTATACTAGTTGCTTACATTAGAGATAAATTTAAGAAGCATTGATTTGCTTTAATCTGTAAAACTTTTGGGCATTGGCTGTTGTGAAACACCCTTTGCCTTTTTCTTTTCTCATAAATATTGGTATGATATATTAAGGAGATATTATGGTTAAAGTAGGTAATTTTATAGATAGAAAAACCATGAAGTCAATGGTTGACCAAGTGAGACCGATGATTGAACAAACATATGAAATGCTTGAATTAACTGAAGAAGAAATGAAAGATTGGTATTTAAATGACCAAAATAAAGAACTTAGTTTTCAAACTTGGGAAACTGATTTAGAAAAGGAAATTACTTGCCCTAGATGTGGAAGAACATATAAATTAAAAGAAGCAAAAGTTTGTCGTGGTTCATATAAAAATGAAACAGCTCATTTTTGTAAATACTATCCAGAATGTAAAGGCTCAGGTTTTGACCTTTATTTACATTTATTTGATGATGACCCTGAACCAAACAAATAATTAAATAATTATTGACAACACTTCATAGTTATGGTATTATTAAAACATAAAGGATAACCTTTATATTTAACCTTAATTATGGAGTGTTGATTTATGTCTAAGACAAATATTAGAAAAGTAAGTGAACCAGTATATACTCATGAAGGAGGACGTGCTTCTAAAATTTCTAAAATAAAGGAATTGGAGAGAACAGTTATGTCTTGTCTTCTTTGGGAAGATGAATTTTATGAAAACGGTGTTAGCATTGCTAATCGTATTCAAAATTTAATCAACGATTGTCATGAATATGAGGTTATTGAACTTATTAAAAAGGTTAAGTTTGATATGCGTATTCGTCACTGTCCATTATGGATGATTGTATGTTTGATTAAAAAAGGGTCGATTGGTTTGGGAGATTTAATTGCTTCTGTTTGCCAAAGACCTGATGATATGGGTGAACTTGTATCATTATATTATAAAGTAAATGATTCTAAAGCACCATTACCAAATTCTATTAAGAAAGGTATTGCTAAAGCATTTACTAAATTTGATGAATATCAGCTTGCTAAATACAATCGCAATGTAACATATAAATTGGTTGACTTAGCTAATCTTTGTCATCCAAAATCAACTGAAGCATTGAAGAAATTGATTAATGGAACTCTTTCTACTCCAGAAACTTGGGAAGTAGGATTGTCTAAAGCTGGTCAAGATAAAACTTCTAAAGCTGATGTATGGAATTCTTTGATTGCTAGTAAGAAATTACCAGATATGGCTTTCTTAAAGAACATTCGTGGAATTCTTGAATCAGGAGTTTCTCGTGAAACAGTTACTTCAAGAATTGCTTCAATTAATCAAAAGAAATTGCTTCCAATTGATTTTATTAGAGCTGGTCAAATGAATCCTTCTGTTGAAAATGAAGTAGAACAAAAATTGTTGAACTTTTATGAATCTCCTTCCCTTAAAGGTCGTACAGCAATTTTAGTAGATGTTTCAGGTTCAATGTATGGTAACGGCTGGGTTCGTGATACTAAAGGAAGAGATTCTTATGCCAATGCTTTAGCTATGATTGGTCGTGAAGCATGCGAAAATGTTGATATTTATTCATTTTCAAATGAGGTTAAAATTGTTCCAAATAGACGTGGATTTGCTTTATCATCTGCTATTAATGGTTCACAGGACCATCGTGGAACATATATGTGGAAAGCATTATCTGAAGTTAATGCCAAAGGTTATGACAGAATTATTGTAATTACTGATGAACAAACACAAGACAACTCTAGTTCTTGTAAATTAAATGGCAAAGTATATATTGTAAATGTTGCTTCTTACCAAAGAGGTGTTGGATATAATCAAAATATCACACACATCAATGGAACAAGTGATAGAATTTACAACTACATTGAAGCATTGGAAAATGAGTTTTAAGCATCATTTTCTGTCTCCTTTCTTAACAAAATAAAGAACTGGTTTAAAATCAGTTCTTTTTTTATTGACAAATTAAAAATATTTTATTATAATAATATTACAGTATCAGTGTACCGGAGAAAATTATGTTGAAATGGTTATATAAATTAGCAATAAAATGGATTTAAAAAGAAATATCATTCAAACATTTAACTCCTTTTAATGGAAAAGAGAAATCTTTTCCATTTTTTATATTGACATTTGAGATTTTTGTGTTATATTATACTCAAAAGAAATGGAAGGCGGTAAAAATGTTAAAATCAGAGTCTTGTAAAATAATTGTTGAGAAAGAATGTGATGTTCTTTATCATGCAACTTATCACAGAGTTTGTAAAAATTGTGGTCATGAAGATACTAAAGACAGACATTTTACAATGATTATGAAAAATGGTCATACAATGGATATTGATAATTGGCATTGCCCTAAATGTGGTCAATTAAATATGACATCTATTATTTCGGAGAATTAATAATGGATGGTTTTTTTGTCAATATGAATAATGAAATCATATCCCCTATATTTTCCGGTATTAAATGGGTATCAAATAATTATCATAAACACCGTAATGTAATTTTCAAAAACTCATTAGCATATGATTGGTTTTATGAAAATTCTTACACTAGTGCTGATGTAAAATTTATAATTAAAGAAAAGGATAGGTCATTTTATGAATATGTTTATGTAAACCCATATCATAGAAATGAAACATGTTTTCTTTGTTATTCAAATAGAAATTATCGAAGAATAGATTATTGGGGATTTAATAAACTTGAACAACAATGTAAAGTAAATGTATTAAGTATGGTTAATACACAATTAAATGGAGATGATTAAAAATGAGTTTAATAGCAAGTATTTATGGAGATAGGTTATTTGAAAATTGGTATGTGTGGGATTCTGAAGAATTAACAAGTATTGATAAAATTCTTGAACAAGGTTACTTTGATATACATGCTTATACCAATACGAGAATTATTGATTACAATGATACATTTAATATAACATTAAGTATTAATGGTAGTATTATTGGCTATATTGAAGAAGCTACTTTAACAACAACACCTTGTGAAGATGATGAATTTTGTTCTACTTCTGGAAGAACCAATTATCATTTTGAATTTACTAAAGGTTGTGATAGCCATAGAAACAGATATGATAAATTTGTTTATGACAATAAGATGGTTTTAACTATGATTAATTCAGTTTTAGGAGAATCTAATGAGCAATTTTAGTGTTTCAATATATAATCATAATAATTCAACTGAATTAGAAGATTGGTATTTTTTAGAAGAATATTCATCTATTAATGAACTCTATGATAAAAAAGAAATTACAATTGTTGCTTATCCGTCTCTACATGATTTAGAAATTGGTAAAATATTTGATATGAGAATAAACGGTCATTATTATGATTTAGATAGCGAACTTGTTGGGGTAACATTAAAAAATGTTTATCTTGAAGAAATCGAGATAAAAGATGATACAACTTGGATTTATTATTTTAAGATAATAGGGTCTATTTATGATAAATGGGGCAATGAGATTATTCGTAGAAATGAAGATATGATAAAAAATATAATTCAAGATATTTTGTCTGAGGAATGTTAATAAATAACCTTATAAGGATAAGTTATAAGGATATTAAATGTTGTTTCAAGATATTTCTCAACCAAAAATTACAGGTCATTTGAGAATTTATGAAGAAGAATCTGGAAAAGTATTATTAGATAAGCATAATGATATTCATGCTGAAAACTTTTCATTAGCATTGGCATCATCATTAGCAAATTCTGGAGGAACTATCAAAGAATTATGCTTTGGTAATGGTGGTGTTAGGGTTAATGCTTCAAACGAATTTTTATATCAAACTCCAAATATTTTAAATAGAGCTGCAAACCTTAAAAATCAAACATATTCAAAAATAATTGACCAACATTTATCAGATAATCCTGACCCAACTAGAAATTATATTACAGTAACACACGGTAATGGAAATAATTATACAGACATATTATGTCATTGTACATTAGAAAAATCTGAACCTTCTTCACAAAATGTTGTTTCATCATCAACTGATATTATTTCCGAATATACTTTTAATGAAGTAGGGTTGAAAACAACTGAAGGAGATTTAATTACACACCTTTGTTTTTATCCTATTTCAAAAAATTCAAATATTGTATTGATTTTCAATTACTTATTGAGAATAAAAATTGTTTAATTATACTTGACAATCATATAATTATATGATATATTACACCATATATTAAAATAATTTATGGTGATAATATGATTGGTTGTTTTATATTGGATGGAAAAATTCTAAATATTTCTGAGTATTTTTATTCATGGATAATTAAAGAAGAAAATATTAATATTGACTCTAATACTGTAACAATTTGTGGTTGTTCTAATGATGAACGACTTAATGTAAGATTTCATGAATTTATGGATTTGGGAGCTTCATTGAGAATTTATAAATGTTATACTCGTCAAGATTTTATCTTTAATAGGGATAGAATATTTGATTCTCCAGAATATGAATTCTTTAATATTACATCTATAACAAGAAATACAGATGGGTATGTTGGACAATCTAATGCTGATTATACATTTAATTTTAGTCCATCTAAAGAAAATATGGAAAAAATATCATTATTAATTGATGAGGTATTGAAGGAGTTATAAATTGAGAACAATAACAATAAAAAGGTTCAAATATAAAGATAAGAATTATAAGTTCAAGGAACCATTAAAAATTGTTTTTGATACCTTTTTGTGCTATGATTTAAAAACAAAGAAGTCAGAAATATATATTCCTGCTGTAAATGATGGATATTCAACTAATGAAGTAACAAATCCAGATAAAGAAATCAAGGATTATTTGACTCTTATATTTGATGAATATTTGACAAAAAATGATGATGAATTAATTGATTCTGATAGAGATTATAAGCATCGTTTTTTGAATCTTTTAGTTAATCCAAATGGATAACTTTTCTTTTGATTCTTTTGTCAGAAAGGTTTTTAAGTTTAATTCCCTCAAACCCTTTTAGAATGATATAATTATTGTTTTCTAAACACTTTTTACAGTAATCAAACTGGTCAAAAATTCCTTGATAATAAAGGGATATAGGTAATGTTGGTTCTTTTTTCCACCAATTTTCGGTTAGACGAATAAATCTTTCTCTATCCATAGGAAGAAGTTCTTTAACATCATAATATGAAATGAAATTCTTTGAAACTGATTGAATCAAACAAACAATGTTAGAGTCAGTCTTTTTATTATACAGTTCTGTTAAAAAGTCATATTTTAATATCATCTTGTGTCCTTTAAATTCTGAAAATATTTATACTTGACATTTGGAGAAAAATGATTATAATAAAACTCATAAGGAGAAAAGTTATGAAAAAATTGTTTATTGGGATATTGTTTTCTTTTATAATTATTAGTAATGCTAATGCTGGGTTTTTTACATTTGCTGAAGCAAATTCAGCTAATGCCAATGCTAGAAAGGCTGTTGAACAATCTAAAGAGGTTCAAGTCGAAATAAAGGAAGTGAAACAAGAATTAATAGAGATTAAAAATCTGTTATATGAAATTAAAGCAATGGTGGAGGAAAAAGATGAAAAAAATTAGTGTCGGTAATGTTTCTTATGATGTAAAATTGACCAATCAAAAGGATTCTGATTTAGGTGATGATTGTCGTGGAAGAGTTTGGTATGAAAGATTATTAGTAACATTAGATAAAGAGTTACCTGATGCCTTATTAATTCAAACATTTTATCATGAGATTGCTCATGTGCTTTGTGAAAGCACTTCTTTTAATAGTATGTTAATGGACAATCTTGGTGATAATGGTTATGAAATTTTTGTCGATAATCTTGGAAAATCATTGTATAATCTTATTCATAATCAAGATATGAAAAAATATGAACAGTTGCTGCTAAAGGAGAAAAATAATGTTGAGACAAGAAGCAAATAAAAAAATTCTTGAAATACTTTCTAACCAAATAGATAAACATCCTGATTGGAGATTTGGTCAATTATTAGTAAATCTTAACATTGTTCAGACTGATTATGAAGGAAGAATTATGGACCCATTTTATAAAGAGTCTGTAAATATTCTTGAAGATATAAATAACGCTTTATAAAGAGATTGGTTATCAATCTCTTTTTTATTTGGTAAATACTCATATATGGAGTATAATAATGCAACGAATAAATGTGTTCATAAAGAAAGGTTGGTATTACAACCTTGTTGATAATCAAGGAGATAATAGAGCGATGTTTAATCCACCTATGTATAATTTACAAATTCATCTTTATAAAGGGATAGATAACAAAATTGAATTCTGTGTTAGAGATAATGATAGAAAAGGTGTTCAATGTCGTGATAAAGATATGGTTCTTACTTTGATTAATGATAAACTTGGAACAAAGTTAGTTAAACATCTTCATTTAGTTGATGCTTATAAAGGTATTTTCGATACAGTTATTACTGAAAAAGAAATGAGAGATTTTGAACCAGCAACTTATCAAGCAAGTGTTGTTTATAAAGATTTAGAAGGTGATGAAACAATGCTTTATTCATCTATTAATTATGACCCAGTATTTTATGTAACAGTTGAAGAAGGGTTTAGAGAGGTGTTTAAAGATAATGTTGAATTAGACCCAGAAACATTTATTCACAATTATTACACTTCCAAAAAGGATGGACAAAGATATGATTATTGGGAATCATCAAGAATAAAATCAGATGATACTGATTATCATACAGCTTCTATAACAGTAATTGATAATTTTTTAGGAAAGGTTGTTATGGAAGGTTCAATGGAAAATGAGCCATCACAAGATGAAAATAGTTGGTTTGAAATTGATTCTTATGAATGGAATGATGAGAATAAATCTGAGGGAGAAACAATTCAATTTAACCATCACTTAAATTGTTTATGGGTAAGATTCAAAGTATATATTAAAGCTGCTAATCAACCTACTGGTAAAGTTAAAGAGATACTTTATAGAAACTAAATCCAAGACTTTGTTCTGATATTATTCATATTTCCGGCTAAATTTCTTCCGTGTCTAAATACAAATTTTGCTCCACGATTATATGTCATATAAGTTTGTTGACCTAATGTCATAGCCATTGCTGTGTCATAATAATTAGGAGCAGGTGTTTTAAGCATTAAACGACAATTACCTTTTTTTGTTCTTATATACCAAGCATCATTCTTTTTAGAGTAAAATAATGTTCCTCTATCTTTTATTCCCTTTGTTAATGTAATGGTATGAGATTTAATTGTAGGATTTGTTTCTTTATCCTCGATTATAACAGAATTGCTTGATGTTTTATCTGGAACAGTAATTGATTCTTTAGCATTACCAAAAATTACAAAGGGTTTTAATGTTAAAATAGCATCAATGGTTGCTATATCACCATTTTCACCAAGTTCTATTGATGGTTCTTTGGAAAGTTGATGTAAATAATTTGGTATTTCTTTCCAATATCCAGTTGGATAAGATGATATTGGATGGGAACTATCTGGAGACATTTTTTTCCAAAGATTAGTAAATGATAAAGCTGTAGCATATTTGCTATCTGATGATAAGTAATTTTCCAAAGTAGAGTTTTTAGATAATTGTGCTCCATTGATAAACAAACCTTTTTTATCATCTAATGGTTGAAATACTTCATTACCATCATTATCTAAGAGTTTGATTGAAACTCTTATATTAATGGTGTCAAGAATGATTCCTGAAACTGATATACGATAGACATCATTTGAATCATCATATATAGAACAAGTTCCTGAATAATTTTGACATCTGTTAGGATTACCATATGTTTCAATATTAAATGTTCCATCAAGAAGATTTACAGTATTTGAGATACCATCTTCATCAGTTGCGTTTCCTAAACTAATTTTTATACGATAGAAATCATTTGACTTGACAAATATGCTAAATGTATGAGGAGCATTTTTAGTACAATGAAACATATGGTACATAAAATGTTTTGAATTATCTGTTGATGCCCTCATTTTATAAGGGTTAGCATTCTCAGGAAACCATAACATAGGTTCTTGAACAAGGTTTATTTTTGATTTATTCCATACATCAACTTCTTTTTTAGTGATTGGGTCAAGAATTTTTTTAGTAAAGTCTTCTGAATATTGTATGTAATTATATCGTCTGAAATACTTCGCATAATAATCTCCAACTTTACCTAAATCATTACTTGGTATTTCATTGAATTCCGATTTATATAAATTGGCAATAATAGGATACCAAGCTCCTTCTCTTTTTTCATAAAAACGTGAATCATTAGTTGTTGCTAATAATGGCTTAGTATGGTCGATATGTATTGCTTCGTTAGTCATTAATGTACCTATGTTTATCCAATATGTCTAATACTATTTATACGAATATTTTTCTTGACAATCATGAAAATATGTGTTATATGTATAAATAGAATTACAACAACTTTAAAAGGTTATATGAAAATACTGAAATTGATTGGGTTTGTTGTTTTACTAGGATGTATCTTATTATCCGTTGTTAATTCAGCTAATGGAGCAACAACAAAAAGTGGTAAAAGTAATATCCAAGTAAGTGACCTGCAAACACAAAAGAAGACAAGTATATTGAGTCGCCTTAATAAAAGTGGCTTAATATCAACCAAAATAAAGAAGTTGAGGAAAGATAAGCAAGATGATGTGGTATGTCTCGCTTTGAATATATACCATGAAGCAAGAGGTTCAACTGAACAAGATAGAATTGCTTCATCGTATGTTGCTTTCAATAGATGGGAAGATAGCAATTATCCTCTAACTTTGAGAACAAAAGAGCGTTCATTATGCAACATCATTTTCGACAGATACCAATTCTGTTGGACAAATGATAGTTATGTAAAATTGCCTAAAGAAAAGACTTCTTGGGAAAATGCTCAAGAACTTGCTTATGAATTATATACTAATCCAATTCATAAACAATTAGCAAAAGAGTTTGCTTTACAACATTATGTTGTAACTCCTTTGGTGTATGCTAAAGGGAGACCAAAATGGATTAACAAAAGAACAATGACAACAAAAATAGGAGCCCATTCTTATATGTCATTGGTAAAAGGTGTTAATGCTAAAGTTCAAGCAAATAAAAGCCAACAAGCAATTAATAAGGCAATGAAAATTATACATAAAACTGAGCCTAAAAAACTAAAGCCATTGATTACCAAAATTAAGTAAATACCATTATAGGTAATTACTTAAAGGTTATTCAATGGCTTTACGCAAATATCAGTTTCAAATTAAGCCAAACCGCTTATACATTGTTAAGAAAATGGATACTGTGGTTGCTAATGAACAAATACAACCTAACATTATGGTTAATGGTTGTGTTGATGTTTATGGCTTAAATACTGCTGATGCTATTCCAACAATCATTGACGAATTATGCCTTCCACCTGTAAATCATAATATTTCTGGATTTGCTACGTTTGAATGTATTCCAACGTATTTGTATTGTCGTGGAGAAGCCCTTGAAATCATCTTATCAGGAATTCAACCATTAAAGGATTTAGGTCCTTTAAGAGACATTGGATATATTGAAGACCCTGAAGAATTAGCAAGAATTATTGCTGATGATAAACCTGAAATTGATAATAAACCGTTTAAAGACGAAGATGAGTTACAAGGATAACAAATATGCCAAAACTATTTCAGTACATAAATTACATTGATTATAATGAGTTAATTCACAAGCCAATTATTAATGGTGTAATTCTTGAAGGTAAATTGAGCCTAGAAGATTTAGGTATTCAACCTGCAGGAAGTTATGCTCATTTAGTAAATGGTAAAGTTCCTTTGGAAGAATTACCAGATGATGTATTTGGTCAATTACAATATCAAGGAATTTGGAATGCAGAATTAAATGAACCTTTACTTCCTAATATTCCTGAAGTAAAAGGTCAATATTGGATTGTTGCTAATGGTGGAACACGTTTTGGTCAAGATTGGGAAAAAGGTGATTGGATTATTGCTGGTGAATCAGTTTGGCAAAAAATTGATAATAGTGATATTGTAACATCTGTAAATGGAATGATTGGAGATATTGAATTAGATGCTTCTAATATTCCTTATGACACAACAAAATCTATTAAAGAAGCTATTGACCAAGAACATCAAGATTTTTCCGGAGATATTGCTCAATTAAGAGCTGATTTAACAACAGAAATTTCAAGAGCAACATCTGCTGAAGATGATTTGGATGATAAAATTAATGCTGAAATAACTAATAGAACTCAAGCTGATACAACATTACAAACAAATATTACAACTGAAACAACTAGAGCATCAACTGCTGAAGGTGTTTTAGATACTAGAATTACACATGAAATACAAGATAGAACTAATGCTGATAATGCTTTTCAATCAGCTTTGGAAAATGTTATTGATGGGTTAAATACAGAAATATCAGCAAGAGTTAAAGAAGTACAAGATAG
>Ga0247609_10001924_pt1 | contig 23136 bp, 26 predicted proteins | sample 172DNAGHGlowgp2_FD_193487 | JGI IMG/M metagenome (GOLD analysis project Ga0247609, IMG submission 193487) | Sheep rumen microbial communities from Palmerston North, Manawatu-Wanganui, New Zealand - 1728 DNA GHGlow gp2 | ecosystem: Host-associated > Mammals > Digestive system > Stomach > Rumen ...
AAAAAAATATCAAATTATGATGGTACTATGTCAGTTTGGAACGTTCCTACTAAAATTAAAGATAGTGCCCTCATGAATGACAAATGCGGTATAGGTAATCTAGTCATATTAAACGATTTTGATTCAATTAAAAATCAATTAGATAGCGCAAATTCAAGTAGCGATAGTGGATATACTGATTATTACAATATGATTCAATCTGCTTGTACGTTTGATGATAATATCTACAATAGTTTTATTAAAGTAGAAAACACTGCGCCATCAATATGTAATTCTCTTAATATTGAAAATATATCATCGTTTGAATTTGAAGGTAATAATATTAAAGTTAGCGACCATGTATATAGTAATAGCAACATAAGTGGGTTTGCATCGGAGGCAAAACAGAAAACGTTTACCAATTATACCATAACAGAGCTATTTCCATATATGTATGTTGATTCTAGTAATAAATCTAAAGGATATAAATTAGATTCAAATTCGTCATTAAAGCTTGTTGACTCATCAGTAAATGCGATAGGAGAAAGTGGAGGAAATACACTTACATTAAACGATAGGCGTACAACAACGCTTATTATGGGTATTAAACTCAATACTAATTCATTGGGTGATTACCTTAAAAAAAGGAAAACAGTATCATATATTCCTAGGTTAGCTGCACTACAAATTGGGGCTATATTGTTTGCTAGCGGTGGAATACATTCTTCACATGGTAAAAATACCAAAATAGTTGCTAAAAATTATTTACCAATAGGAGAATATTCAAACTCATTATTTCAATATATAAATACAATAAGTAAACCAGCCAAAATAGCTTATATTAAGTATTATCTTGATTGGTGTAAATCACATTCTCAATTTGCAGCAAAACTTATAAGTCATAATGGAAAAGAAAATGATAAACATTATGTTTTTGCAAAAGAAGGCGTAACTACATCTAGGATACTTTTGAAAGAGAAAGACGAACTTGTTAAGGAAATGACAAGCGAATTGCTATCTCCAGTTGCAATAGTTAATATTTCTATAAATTGTATGATAAAAGAGAATCTTAATGAATCTAACTATAAATTGAATAAAAGTAAAGCGAAAGCTTATTTAGAGGCATTTATTGGTAGATTAGAAGAGATTTACAAGATAAATTATACAGAGGATAGTAATGGAAACCTTATAAAGACAACTGATGAACCTAGGAAGACAACGGATGACATGAAAGCTGAATTGTATAGATACATGAAGCAAGTATATGACAAATGGCTTCCTATGTCTTCATTTGAAGAATGGCAGCTTAAATCATTTTTTATAGATGAATCTGGTGAAGAACAAGGACATAAATTCTATTTTATTGATTCGTATTACAATGAGATAGGACATAAGTTGTTGTTAAACCCTAAGATAATATCTGAGAAGATTGATGCACTTCTTAACTATCGTGACGTTAATGCTATGATGCTTGGATTCATGGCAGATATATATGGAGCAAATAGGTGTATGCTTATGTCAATTCAAAATTTTGCTGATTTGAAGAAAGAGCATAGTATGGATGAAATGTTTACAACAGTTCCATATAATAGCATCGACTGGTCAAGTCTTAATAAATACCCTAGTTTCGTTGTAGTTTATCCATACGAACCATCTAAAAATCTAGATATACCAAACAATGAGTATAATAATGATGGATTCATGTTAAACGATGAATTTGAAACACCAGAGGCAATTAGGACGAAATCTGATGTTAAAGGACAATATAGAATACCCGCTTTTGGCGTGTCTTATGGTAAACAATATCAAAGTTACTTTAAGTCAGTTAATGTTGATATGAAAAGTCCTATTGCGACACAGCAATCTATTATGGCTAAACACTTCATTATCAGAGAACAAACATCCACTAAAGAAAAGGGCGTAGCTGCGCAAGATTTGTACGATGTATATTCAACACAATCATACAATTGCAGTGTTGAAATGATGGGTTGCGCATGGGTACAGCCATTGATGTATTTCGTGCTGTTGAACGTTCCAATGTTTAGAGGTTCATATATGATTATGAAAGTGAAGCATTCAATCAAACCAGGAGATATGACAACCACATTTACTGGCTGCCGTATGGCAAATGTATCTAATAAGCTCGTTGAAGACATTTTCACAGATGAAGACTTCTTAGGTGATGATAGCAGCATTTCAGCATACGAATCAGAGAGGGAGTTGAAAGCTGACATAAGCAATGACTGCCCATATAAGATTTATCCTTTATATGAAAACAATAATTTGGATTTCGTTGGTGATGAGAAGGATAAAGCAAATTATATAATGCGTAAGTTAGAACCACATTTCGGCAAGGCTGGCGCTGCTGGTGTTGTAGGTAATATGAAATCTGAAAGTAGGTTCGACCCATTCGCAGTTAATAAATCGGGTTCATTAGCTGTTGGGTTAGTTCAATGGAAAGACAATTATTATTGCCTACAAGATATGCTTACAAATGACTATAAAAATTACGGTCATAATCCTTCAAAATACAATAAAAAATATAAAGGAACAAATGCTGATGATGTTATATCTAAAATGAAGGCTGAAAATAAAGGGTTAGACTATCAAATACAATTTGTGATTGATTCAATTTCTAATAACGACCACAATGATTTGAATAAAATAAAAGGATTGCTTAAAGCTGAAAAAGACCCTAGAAAATGTGCTAGTATTTTTAGAGAGAAATATGAAAAAAATCAAGATTTAATTTCTCAAAGAGAAGATAATGCTGAAAAATATTTCAAAGCATATGATGGCTCTAATACTGCGGCATCTTCACAACCAACCAATGCTGACCCAAATAACAAAAAAGATATTTCCACAGCATTTTTTGAAGCTGTTGATAAGTCAGCGCAATATACACCTTCAATCGGTATTAAGTTAAAGAATTTAGGCGTTACTTCTGATGGATACCTAAAAATCAAACAAAATGATGGTAAAACTGATAAACTTGGTGTTGTGTTCGATATGATTCTAAACAGTGAATATTACGATAATATTCAAGAATTAGGATACGTTTATCCAAACGGAGGGTTAGAAACTGATTTACCACCAGATGTAATATATTGTAAAGTTGCAGAAAAAGTTGATGGAACTAAAAAGCGTGTTTGGGCTGTTAAATATGGTGATAAACCTAGCAATGCAAATAATGAAATACCGACAACAGGTGATAGCGTTAACCATAACCTTCTCAAGTCTTTGGGTAAAAAATATGCAAAACTTGGCGCTGATAAATTTAATAAAGAAGTTCCACAAGTCAATGATGTAAAAACATTAGATTCATATAAACCAGAAGACTGTAATAACTTGTTTAGTTCTAATGGTGGAACAAATAATGCAAATCCAAGTGAAATTAGTCCTAATGACGCTGGCTCTATTGACGGATGGGATGTTGGAAAAGCTTGTGCTTGGATAGTTTCGCACAACCAAGGATGTAGAACTGTTGGTGGCAAAACTAAGTGTGGCATTAGTAAATGTGCTTCTTATGTTGAGGATGCAATTGCAGCAGGTGGTGGTCCACTAAAAAATAGAATGTCTTGTGGTGGTAGTCCTACAGCTGGTGGTCCAGCAACTAACTTAAGATATGGAGGAATACTTGAAAAAAATGGATTTGTTCAAATTGACTCAGGAACAGTTGCATCACGTGGTAATCCAACAATTTCTTTACAAGCTGGTGATGTTGCAATACTAGGACCAAAGAGTGGTGGAAAATTCCATGCTTGTTTATATACAGCATCAAGAGGTTGGTGTTCTGACTTTATACAAAATAATATGAATGTATATGGGTCATCACAGCCATACGCAATTTATAGATTCCATAACAAAAAGAAAAGTTAATTTTGTTTTTTTAACATTTTTTATATATATTTGCAAATATTAAATTAAAATGTTATGAAAACTTTAGGATACATTGTTACGGATAGAAAGCTTAAAGACATAGATGGGTTTGTGGAACAAGTCAATGACATATCGTTGACAGATGCCACTAAGCCCATCTTAGTTGTTGGTTGGAAGAATGCAAAGAATTACGATGGATATACCTCAATATTGGAAAAACAGCTTGGAGATAATATATATTGGACATTCAGTAAATCAGAGAGCCGTTCAGATTTTGAGGAAGATTTGCAAAATTTCTATAATATTATATATAATAATATATTAAAAGATATTAACTATAGTTATATTAATATATTTAAATTAAAATATAATAATATTAAAAAATTATATAATATTTTGTTTTCTAAAGAGAATAAAAGTATTTATATTAGTAGTGGTATGGTTTATATTCCGTATGAAGGTAACATTATTGGCTTATCGTTATCTGTTTTAGAATATTGCGGGATAAAAACTGAAAAAATCCTGAGAAGGATTAAATCTAATCCAAACAATAACGTTTTTGAAGATAATAACAAATTTATTTTTAAACTTACAAAGCGTTTGGGTAATAAGAAATACGCAGTACCGTATTTCATTTCAAGTTAAATAAAAATGAAACAATGAGCGCAAATGGAATTATAATAGGAACATTCGTAAAGAAAAATAAGATTCTATCATTTTTGGAAACTCTCAAACATGGGTTCAAGGTAAACTTAGATAAGGTATTTGTATATTCAATTGATACAAACAAGTATGAATATCTAGTTACCTTCAAGACTTATGATAAGGAAAGATTTATCAAAAATCTTAGCAATGCAACAGTAATGCACGTCAAGAACGGTTGTCTATTCTCCATCAATGCTCTCAATAAACTTATCGAAAAAGAGAACTCAGACTCTGATAAACCTAATAACGAATACCTCATTGATTGGGATAAATACAAGGATAAACTGATAATCCAGACAAATGGTGAACTTTCCTTGTCAAACCTCTCTAAAATAGAGGATTTTTCAATATTTTTTTAAATAATTAGATATTTATAGCAAATAATGTTATAATATTATGAGTAAATTTATTATTAAGCACATTGACAACAGAAAGCCACAAGTTAAGGCTTATCCAAGTCATGCACAGAAAACTGTTACAGAAGAAAATAAAAAAAAAGTAAATGAGCAAGTTATGACAACAAGTGAGAAAATTGCAATGGCTCAGAACGTTCTAAGTGGCGCAGACCAAGCAGCACCTGTAAAGAGAGTTAAGAGAGATAAAGGTCTTATTGAGAGAACAGAGAGTTCAAAGACTATTTTGACAGAAGATAATAAAGAATTATTGAACGATTAATATACAAATGGCAACTAACATTAAGTATCTTAAAGAAAATAATTTGTTAGAGGCGCATAAACATTTTATGCGTCTCAGCGAGGCATATATACCAACTGTCTTACCAGAGGAAGAGATAGAGGAAGCTGGTGAGGATACGCAAGACCCTAACGCTATGGGTGGAGACCCAAATGCAATGGGAGGTATGACTGCTGACGGTGGAATGCCTCAAGACCCAAATGCAATGGGCGGTGGAGACCCAAATGCAATGGGAGGACAAGACCAAATGGCAGGAGGTGCTGACCCTAACGCTATGGGTGAAGACCCTATGGCTGGTGGAGCAGACCCAAATGCCCAAGACCCTATGGCTGACCCTATGGGTGGTGATATGGGTGCCGACCCAATGGAAGACACAATGGGTGAGGAACCAGCAGATGATGGCGAAACAATTGACATTGATGGTCTAACACAAGCAGAAGAAAAACTTAATGTTAAGCAGAATCGCATCGGTAGAGATTTATCAAAGGTTGATAACAGAATTACAACACTTATTGATACCATCAATAACCTATTAACGAAGGTTGATAGCAATAATAGTGAAATTGAATCTCTAAAAGCTGAGTTCGAGAAGAGAAATCCAACCCAGACTGAGAAATTGAATCTTCGTTCATTAGATTCATATCCATTTAATGTGAAGCCAAATGAGTATTGGGCAGAGAAAGCAAAAGAAGGTGGATATGAGGCTTATGCAGATAATGACGAGCCTACAACAAAGGAGTACGTCATCACCAATGACGATGTAGATAATCCGTCTGATGATATTGCAAACACATTCTTCAAGATTGATGACGATGACATTCAGACACTAGAAAAAATGTTCAATATTTAATGAAAACAATTAAGTTATCTGAAGAGTCATATAATAAACTTAAAGATAGACTCATCAACGAAATAAGCTATGGTACTGTTGACCATGCTTATGATAGGGCAAATGGCCTTTTCTGGGAAGTTCGTTCAACTTTTGAAGATTTCTACAGCGCTCTTGATGAAGCGATGTTCAAGGCTAAGTATGACAGTCGTGAAGGGGAACAAACAAGCAATCCATATCTAGAAAAGATTAAAGGATGTGCTGACATCATCTATGATATGTTGAATAAGAAGAAAGAGCAACAAGACAAGTTCTTCGATGCCGCAACTGGTAATATTGACCATAATAAGTTTTGGAATAGCGAAGAAGGTCAAGAAAATGATATAGATGATATGGATTTGAATTATTTACAAAAAAAATTTCCAAAATGAAAACAATGAGATTAACAGAAAAAGACCTTCACAACATCGTGAAAGAATCTGTAAATAGAATTATTAAAGAGGCTGAAAGTGGTGGATGGGTTGTTGATTCGTCTGAAGCACAAGAGGCTTATAATCTAGCTGTTCAAGAAATTGGAGAGGAAACAATTAACAGTGCCATTGTAAGATGCCTTGGTGATGAGACTTTGGCACAATGTCTTGCCTACATATTCAGACAATATGATTTTAGACAATGGCAGAGTAGATTCGAAGACGGAATCTAAACTATATATTTCCCCAATTATGCAGGAAAATAATTGGGGAATTTTTTGTTTTTTACATTTTTTTTATATATCTTTGCAATATACTTTAAGCACGTGTTGACGTGCATGTAAAATAATTTTTTAATAACATTCAATTTATGAACAACAAAAATTTTAGCGTTAACATTGACGCAGAAGCTGTGAAAACTCAGTATGAACAAGAACAAAAAACTTTTACACCTAAGAAGACTCAATTTAACGAGAAAAACTATTTACAAGCTAGATTGAGCGACAAGGAAACATCAAAAACCTTAACAATTCGTTTGCTACCCTTCTCCCCAGAAGGTGGTAGTCCTTTCAAAAAAGTTTTTATGCACACCGTAAAGGTAAATAAAGAAGTCGCACCTAACGGCTGGAAGACTTTTGTATGCCCTACACACAACAAGAAAGATGGTGAGGCAATGGGTGATGGCTGTCCTTTCTGTGAAACATCAGCAAAGGCAAAGGAACTAAAGTCAAAGGCATTAGACGAGAGCACAAAGAAAAGATACGGTGACATCGAATTCCTTAATAAAGTTAAGGAAATGTGGATTGTTCGCTGTATTGAACGTGACCACGAGGAAGACGGTGTTAAATTCTGGCTCTTTAATTCTTCAAAGAAGAAGGACGGAGTTTACGATAAGATTATGAACCTTGCGAAGATTCGTGCTGAAGCTGCTGCAAGAAAGGGAAATAATTACAGTATTTTCGACCTTAACAATGGACTTGACCTTATTGTTACACTTACAAAGACAGCAGACAATAAGACATCAATCCAGATTGTAGATGACGGATTCCCATCACCTTTGACTGACGATTTCGACCTTGGAATGAAATGGATTCAAGACGATAAAAACTGGTATGATGTATATACCGTTAAGTCTTATGACTACATGGCAATTATTGCACAAGGTGGTATTCCAGTGTTCAACAAAGAACTTAACAAGTATGTTGACAAGGAAGAAATGAATAAGATTAAGGAAGAGGCTGAGAAAAAGAGAATTGAAGAAGAACTTACAGAGGAAACGAAAGATTACTCAGCAATTGCAAATGGTAGTGAGATTATTGTAGATGGAACAACCATGACAGCAGAAACTAAGGTAGAGGAAACTCAAGAGGAAGAGGATTTACCTTTTTAGAACTAAGCAATGTTACGATTAATATGAACAGATGAGTAAATTAAAATTTTTTTGGGGACCAATGGCTTCAGCGAAGACGCTGAAGCTATTGTCCACAGCCTATAATTTTGAAGAAAAGAACGTACAGATAATGGTTCTGAAGTCAGCACTAGATACTAGGGATGGTGAAGGAATTATACGTTCTAGAGCAGGTCTTGAGCGCAAATGTGTAATGATTGATAAAGACATGAATCTATACAAGGCAATCAAGGCTTATAAGAATGTTTTGGCTGCACAGTTTGAAACACTTAAATGGGTTATCATTGATGAATGCCAATTCCTAACTGAAGACCAAGTTAATCAATTATCAGATGTGGTTGATTTTCTAGATGTAAGTGTTATGTGTTTTGGCTTGAGAACCGATTTTAAATCACAGCTATTTCCAGGTTCAAAACGCCTTTTTGAACTTGCTGATGATATTGAAGAGATTAAATCAACTTGTGAATGTGGTGATAGAAAAACATCAATAAACGCAAGGTTTGACGAGAATGGTGAAATTGTTACAGAAGGTAGTCAAGTTGAAATTGGTGGAAACGATAGATACAGAGCCATTTGTAGGAAATGTTGGAAAGATAAAGTTAGAGATAAAATCAGTAAATAGATATGGGTGATTTTTATAATAAACATACAATATATGATTTATTTGAAGATTTCTTATTAACAGAAAGTGGCGTTTTTAAAACTGAAACGCCATCATTAAAATTTTTAAGAGAAAGCCAAGGAATTATAGACAATTATTATATGATAATTGACGAAATTTATGGTGAATTAATAAAAGTAAAAGGAATGCCTTATGATTCTAACATTTCATATCTAATTTATAGATTGAGGAATTATGAAATTAAAACAGAGTGCTTTATTAAAACGGTTAATGTTAATGTATTGGCTGGTAAAAAAGGTTTAAATTATCATGGAAGTTATTTTATCAATGATTATGACAATGCTAAAATTTCCAAAGATTTGAAATTAGATGATGTGAAAATAACAATTGGGATTACAAATGATGATTTGAGAACAAATGAAAGTAAAAACGAATTTTTTATGGGCATGGCTCATGAACTTCATCATGCGTTTAGGTTCTACAACATTTGCATATCAAATAATAGTTATATTGCCAATGAAAAAGAAATATCATCAAAATATGGCAATTGGATAAAATTAATGGCTTTTGGTAATAGTTCGGATGATGATTATAAAATGGCTTATTCGCTTTACAATATTAGCAAAAATGAAATTATAAGCGAATCTAATAGGCTTTATGAATTTATAAGGCAGAACGAAAAAATAACAAGAGATAATTTTGTTGATTATTTAAAAGATTTTCCTTTATATGATAAATTGGTTTCAGTGCAAAAATATCTTAGCTATATTGATGATATAATTTATAATAAACAAGATAAAAACAAAGAAATAGAATTAGGATTGATATATATAAAATTAGCAAAATTGGGGGATATTAATCCAGAATCAGCATTCGTTAAGTTGAAGTTCAAAGTATCATCTATGTACGAATACATAAGGCGTATCTTTATGAGAACGATTAATAAGGCATTTGACGATTTTGGAAGAAAAAATAAAATCTATGACATAGATGCAAAACAAATAATAGAAAGAGATAAACATTTTGCACAATTAAAGGAAATTTTAAATAAATGTTAAAAACAAAAAATGAATAATTTACGTAAATTTATAAATAGTTATGAAGCAACCTATTAAGAAAAAGGAATTTACAAGACCTAGTATCGCTAGTATTAAGGAAAAATTAAACCTAACAAGAAAGTCTGAATCAGACCTAGTGAAGTCTGTTGCAGATAAACCAACAGATTTTATTCCACTGCCAGAGGCATTCTCAGATGCAATCAAGTTACCAGGAATTCCAATGGGTTATCTTACAATCGTAACTGGATGGTCAAATACGGGTAAATCAACTATCAAGAACTGTCTTATTGCATCTTGTATTAATAATGGTATATTGCCTGTCATCTATGAGACAGAGAATAACTTTGATTTCCAATATGCTATCGACTGCGGAATGAAAGCAACTCCAGTTTATGGTGATGTTGATGTTGAGGACGTGGATGAGGAAACTGGTGAGATTACATATCATAAGGAGAAGAGAATTATCGACTACGATGGACCTTTCCTTTATTATGATAGCAAGATTCTAGCAGAGAATTATGGTAACAGAGACCACTCAACTGGTAAGGAGACTAAGGAGAAACGTAAGGTTGCAGTTCTTGAGGATATTGCCTATTCAATGAATGAGATTCTTGATGCACAAGATAGGGGTGACATTCAACAGCCAATATGTTTCATTTGGGATTCAATCGGCTCAATTGGCTCTTATAAGTCATACACAAGTAAGACTGGTAACAACATGTTTGATGCAGGTGCTATCGCTCAAGCATTCAATAGCATCATCAATGATAGAATTCCATCTTCAAAGAAGATTAGTGAACCTTACACAAACACATTCTTCTGCGTAAACAAGATTTGGAATGACTCAATGAACTCAATGGGTGGCGTTCCATCAATCGAGTTGAAGGGCGGTAAAACAATGTTCTACGGAGCAAGATTAATCATTCACCTTGGAGGTATTGGTAAAGCAGCTACAAAAAAGCTTGATGCAACTGCAAAGGGTAGCAAATATCAGTATGGTATTACTACTAAGGTAAGAACTACAAAGAATCAGTTGCCTACACCTTGGAATGTTACATATGAGGGCGAAATGTCATGCGTACATAATGGACTTATAAATCCAAATAGGTTAGATGAATATAAGAAAACATATATGAAAGATATTCTAACTAAGTTGGAGGAAGTCAGTGGAGGACAGCTAAATGCTGATGAATCTGACATCAAGTTTACTGAAGAGGATACGACAGAATAATAGAAAATCAAGTGGGAGGATAAAATTCTTCTCACTTTTTTTTGTTTTTTTAACTTTTTTTTATATCTTTGCAAAAATTAACAATTCAAATATGGCTATTAACAACAGAAAAAACGATTCAATTGTAGAAAGGGAAATCGCAAAGTTTTTAGACGAAAAGCTTTATTCAAACAAAGATTTGTTTGCAGAATTTGTCAGAACGGATGATAAAGAAGAACAAATAAAGGGTTCTGACCTTATTTTAAGCACTTCTGACGGTGTTTTGTATAGGGAGGTGATAGATGAGAAGGTAGCATCAAGATATGCAAATACAGAGCTTAATACGTTTTCTTTGGAGTTATCTTTTATCGGTAAAAATGGTGATAAAAGATGTGGATGGTTTATAGACAATACAAAGATAACCAAGTATTATCTTTTTGGATGGATTAAAAAGGCTGATATACCGTATAACAAGGAATGTGATAGGTATAACACTGATTTAATTACAAAGGATAATATAAAAGAAATAGACTGGGCATTAGTATCAAGGCAAAAGATAATGGATTTTCTAGAAGAAAGGGGATGGACATTAGATAAGTTATCCTTACAAGATAAAAAGATTAGAGAGCAAGGAAAGGTTAAAACAAAGGAATTTATCAATGATGTGTCATTTAGATACAGCGATTCCTATATTGAAAAACCAATCAATATATTATTGAAGAAGGAAACATATATGGTACTAGCACATATGCATGGAACAATTGTATGCGGTGAAGAACAAAATATCTGTGAGAAAAGGAAAAAATATGATGGCAATAAAATTATATTGGAAAGTAAAATAGCCAATGATAATTATACCCAATTCTTGTATGATAATTATGACATACAAAATAAAGATTTGACAATAACAGAAGTTCCTATACCATCAAAGGAGGATATGGAAGAAATGAATTCTAACCATTGGAACATAATGTTAATATGCGGTAAGAGTGGTAGCGGAAAATCGACAATTTTAAGGGAGATAGGCAATGTTAAACCAATCGAATATGACTATAATAAAGCAGTGATTAGCCAATTCGATGGTTACACTGAAGAAGAAGTATGTGACCTATTGGGAGGTGTAGGACTTTCCTCAGTTCCTACGTGGCTTCGTAAACCTCAAGAATTATCTAATGGGGAAAGAGCAAGGCTAGACCTATGCAAAGCCATCTATGACGCAGGAAAGGGGCAAATAATATATGTGGACGAATTTACTAGTGTTGTTAACAGAGACGTAGCAAAATCAATGAGTTATGCGCTCCAAAGGTACATAAGACAGAAGGATTTGAAGATAGTGATTGCATCGTGTCATTTTGACATTATTGAATGGCTGCAACCAGATTACATATTTAATTTGAATCATAAGGACGAGAATGGGAATGTAGAATTGGAGAAGATGGTGTACAGTGATGATATTGACTATAATTCGAATCAAGGTGTACTTTGGGAACAGATATTAAGTGAAGCGATAGAAATATGAAAAATAAGAATAATTTTCAAAAACAGATAGAAGATAGTGACAAATTGGCAATTGAGCCAAGAACAAAGTTTAGAAATGAAATAACAAGGGATTTACCTTGGTTTTATAATGTTGAATAAATTATGGATGCACAAGAGGCACTTAGGCTATTAGAGCACCATAACAAATGGAGAAAAGGTGCAGACATTCCAATGATACAGCCAAAAGTATTGAGTGAAGTCATTGATACAATTGTTAAGAAATTCAAAAAATGATTTTGTTTTTTCAAAAAATATCTATATATTTGCCATATGGAATTAAAATGGAATAAAATAGGTGAATTGCCAATGAAAGAAGAACAGTATAAAAAAGTGTTAATTCTTTCAGAAGGCAGATTAAGCGGTAGTACATCCTTATATGTGTCTACTGATTATTGGCAAGTATTTTTTGATGATAGAGATTTTGAAAAAGAAAGCTTCTATGACAAGAAAACAAGGTTAGAAAATGGCATTTTTTCATATGGTAGATTTAGTGAAAGAAAAATACCTATGGATAAGATTAAAGGGTGGATGTATGCAGATAACTTAATAGATTTGTATTATGGACAAGAAAAAATTTGAAGAGATTAGAGCAAAATTTCTAGAAGAACGTAAAAACAGACCAAAGGTAGAGCCAAAGTGGCCTTATGAGCTGTTTGGCATAGAATGTGGCAAAGGGTGGGAAAAGTTATATAAGCCTATTTTGGATTATGCAGCCGAGCATAATATCGAAGTTCATCAAGTGAAAGAAAAATTTGGACAACTTAGAATATATTTGTCTTCTTACGATAATACTGTCAGAAAAATGATTGATGATGCTGAAGAAAAATCATATAATACTTGTGAAGTTTGCGGCAAATATATAGATAAACCAATTGTAGAAAACCATTGGATATATCCGCAGTGTGAAGAATGTCACACTAAAAAATAATGAGAGAAAAATGAATAATATTAGTGAAAACTGTAAATATAAACCATAAAAAAGGAAAGAGACCTAAAATAAAACTTACAGTTAGAAGGGTAGAACCAAGCGTTTGGTATTTGTTCAAACATCACCATTACTTGACAGCTGAAATGAATAAGTCTTGCAAATGCTTGTTGTTTGAATGGAATGGAGTTCCAGTTGGATTTGTTGGAATACTTAATACACCAAGAAAAGGAATACCATATGGGTGCTCAATATCAAGGATAGTTATATTACCAGATTATCAAGGTTTAGGGCTTAGTACGCAAATATTTAACTTTTGCGGTGGTATTGTGAAGTCCTTGTCTGATGAAGACCATGAGTACAGATTGTACATTAAGACAGCACATAGGAAATTCGGTGAAGCACTTGGTAGGAATCCAAATGTCCGAGCCACAATGTTTGACGGAAAAGGACGAGATAAAAAAGCTATTGAGCACGATAATCACAGATACCGAAATAGACTCCAAAGAGTCAGTTATTGTAAAGAATATGTTGGTGAGCCTATTGATGGATACCAAGACTTGTTAAGACCAATAAGTGAAATGAGAAAGGAAAAGAAGGGAAATTAATTCTCTTCTTTTTTTGTTTTTTAACAATATTTTATATATATTTGCATAAAGCAATTAGTATATGGAAAATTTTAAAGTTATTATCGCTGGGTCACGAGGTTTTTCAAATTATAAGCTTCTAAGGGAGAAATGTAATGAATATCTTCGTGAAAAGAGAAAAGATTATAATATTATTATAGTAAGCGGTCATGCGCGAGGTGCAGATTTATTAGGTGAAAAGTACTCTTCAGAAGAGGGCTTTGACTTGGAAGTATACCCAGCGAACTGGAATAAGTTCGGCAAATCTGCTGGCTTTAGACGTAACGAGCAGATGGCTGAAGTCGCTGATGCGTTAATCGCTTTTTGGGATGGAAAATCTCACGGAACTAAACATATGATAGATATAATGAATGAAAAGAACCTATTAGTTAGGGTAATAGAATATGAAACAAGTAACAAAGCACAACAAGAAGGATGAATCATTTTATTCGGTGATTGTAGATGGGAATAACCTATTAAAAATATCTTTAGTTGATAAGACAATGAACAGCAAAGGGGAGGAATATGGTGCTGTTGTGTCTTTTTTGAGAATGTTAGGGTCAATATTGAATAAGAAGGATTTCAACTATTGTATAGTATGCTTTGATGGTATTGGTTCTGGCGTTTTAAGGTGGAAATTCTATGAAGACTATAAGGCAAACAGAGGTAAAAATTATGAATTGCATGACCCTAATATGAGTGATTATGATAAAAAATTGATTGCGTTCCAACAAAAAGTGCTATCACATTCTAGAAAAATAAAGAATAAGGATGAAGAAAATGACGATGAGATTTTTGAGAGGGAAAAGGGTATAATTAATGCAATTCTTGAGGAACTTTGCATAAGGCAGTATGAATTTGAAAATGTTGAGGGTGATGATATTATAGCATATTATGTAAAGAATAAGAAACCGAATGAGAAAGTTGTCATAGTATCATCTGATAAAGATTTAACCCAACTTATTTCAGATACTGTTATCGTGTATAATCCTAGACTAAAAGATTTTATTACAAAAGATAATTCTGTTGATAAGATTGGCATAACGCATGAGAATGTTGTGCTTGAAAAGATACTATGTGGAGATTCATCGGATAACATCAAGGGTGTAAAAGGAATGGGCGAAACAACATTGCTGAAGCTGTTTCCTCAGATTAAAAACGAGAAAACTAATTTAAAGGCTATTATAGAGCGTTCAAAGGAGTTGCTTGAAGAGAGGAAGGCAAACAAGAAAAAACCTCTCAAATCGCTTGAAAACATAGTTAATGGGGTTACAGATGGATGCCAAGGCGATAGACTTTATGAGATTAATCAAAAAATAATAGATTTATCAGAACCATTACTAACAGATGAAGCTATAGAGTCACTTACAGATGAATTATATGGCATAATGGATACTAGCGATAGAGACATAAAGAATGTATATAAGCTCGTAAATGAGTTTGACTTGACAGAATTAACAAATGAAGATAAATTTAGTAGTTTGTTTTCTCCTTTTGGAAGAATTATTATGATGGAAAATAAACGTTTTAGGGAATATGGAGAATTTAAGAAGCATAGTAGAAAGGGCTAAAGTTGATAAGTTACTGTTAATTGACGGTGAGCCGAAGATTTATGATACCTATCAGTTATTGATGAAGTTTAGGAAAGAGGATATTAGGAAGTATGTAAGATTAAAGACCCTAATATATTATTTCCCTAGTATAGCCAAGTTTGATTCATACTTATTAGAGATAGCTTTGAATAATCCAGAGACTGTAAGACTTGTATTAGATGAAGATGAATACTCCTATAAGCCATTGGATGATTTCTACAAGAAAAAATATGGAACAGAGCCTTATTCTAATGAGTTTTTGACTATTGAGGAATTTTGTGAGGTTTATAGTATTTAAAAAAGTTTAAATTATTTTTTTTATTTTATTTGCATTTTAACATTTTTTTTCATATCTTTGCATTGTGAACGAGAAATATAACACAAAAGCTTTTAGAAAATTTGCAAGAAAGCTTAAAAAAGATAAATTATGGAATAAGTTTAAGATATTGGAATATTATTTTCATATTTATGTTCCAAATAGAGTGATGGATAAAAATTATCATAATTCTTTTGTTCAATTATATGATTGTTTAAAACATCCAGAACTTTATTATGTAAAAAATGATAAATATACAATTTTTCCAATGGATAGAGAAATTTATTTAAATGAAATATTAGATTATTATGGCATTTAAATTTATATATGTTTAACTTTTAACAATTTATTTTATGGAAATTAATAAGGAAATCAAAGATTACAAAGAAGAGAGATTTGAGTTTACAGTGTTTGTAAATGATAATATCATTTGTAAGAGAAATTTCAGAATCTACAATTTCATTGAAAACAGTATGAATACCTTGGAATTCAAGGAGAAAGTAGATGAGATTGTCGGCATTATTGATGACGATTTGAAGTCAAAGAGTAGGGTTTATACGTGGCATTACTTTAATCCACAATTCCCAGAGGACAACGAAGAGTTCATTAATCCACTGATTGAGCCTTGGGCTTGTACTTTTAAGCTTGTAATCTCTGATAACAAGCGTGATGTAATCACGAAAATTTGGGATGGATATGCTTATCCGAAGTATGTCCGTGAAAAGGTTGACCTCAGTAATAAGAATGTAAAGGTCACAAACAAGGATGGTAGGACTTATGTATACGATAAGGAATCATTCTTCAAGGAAAATGCTGACAGACTTTCATTTGAGCATGAGGTGTTGAGGGGCATGATTATTGATAAGCCAGATGTACTGTTACAAATCACAAAGAAAATATGTGAAGCTTGCTCACCAACAAAGGATGAGATTAAGGACAACAGCCAAAAGGGTTATTTCGACCCACGTGACAACAACAAGTATCTCAGCAAGTACACTGTCATTGATGAGTACGGCAATGACAAGAAGTTTGAAAAAGCAAATGGCAAGAAAGTGAAGCCAAAGAAGTATTCTTACAGTCTCTACCTAGCTAACAAGAAGATTGAGAGAGACTGGGAACGTGCCGTACAGAAGAAAACAAATAAGTATTTTAAAGACTTATATTAATAATTGAATTAAAAGTGGGTTTCAATGGCTCAGAAAAGAAGTGATTTAGGATATTTAGGTGAAACATTCCAATACCGCCTTATACATGAGTTTATGGAAAACCACACTTTTTTCGAGGACTTGAGCAGTATCATAGACCAAAATATGTTTACTGACCCAAATCTCAAAACACTTGTCGGTGTTATGAAAAATTATTATGAGAGGGAAGGTCATGTTCCCTCTTATGATATGCTAGAAGTTGAATTGCGAGATATTTCACACTCAGATAAAGAGATTGAAACATATCTCGCAATTCTTGAAAAGGTTCGTAACTCAGCAAGTGATGGTGTGGAGAGAACAAGGGAATTGGCAGAGAAGTTTTTTAAACAGCAGAATATCATTAGGACAGCGAATGAAATCCTAAAGATAGCTGGAAATGGCGATACAAATCAATATGAGGCTTGTGTTGACCTTTTAAATGATGCAATGACAAAAGGAACACACAATGACTTTGGAGAGGGTTTGTTCGACCATATAAATGAAACACTTTCTGATGATTATAGAGTTCCAATTCCAACAGGTATTGGAAAGATTGATGAGGCACTTGAGGGTGGACTTGGTAAAGGTGAGTTAGGTGTTATTATTGGTCCTACATCTTTTGGTAAGACTAGTTTAACGACTGCAATGGCATCCCATGCAGCTTGTAATGGATATAAGGTATTACAGATTGTATTTGAGGATAGAATTAAGCAGATTCAGAGAAAACACCTTGGTCGCATTACAGGTATTGAAGCAAAAGACCTTTCAAAACCAGATGTAATTGACTTGGTTAGGCAGACAATTGATGCTTTTCCTCAGAAAGAAGAATTGGAAAAGAACTTGAGGATTGTTAAATTCCCAAGTGGTGAGAAGACAGCAAGGCAGCTTGAAAGGTTCATTAAAAAGCTTATAAATAGTGGCTTTAAGCCAGATTTAACGATTATTGACTATTTTGAATGTCTTGAGCATGAGCTAGACAAATCATCGTCAAATGAGTTCTCACAAGAGGGTAAGACTATGCGTAGGTTCGAAGCGATGGCTGGTGAACTTGATATGGCAATTTGGATACCGTCTCAAGGAACAAAGGACTCAATCAACTTGGAGTTGGTTACGATGGATAAGATTGGTGGCTCAGTCAAGAAAGCTCAGATTGCTCACGTAATCATGTCTATTGCAAGAACAGTTGACGATATTGCAAATAATAAGGCAACAATTGCAATTTTGAAGAACAGAGCAGGTAAGAGTGGTAAGGTCTTCAATAATGTAGAGTTTAACAACGGCACATGCCGCATTAGTACTGATAATGTGGATGAGTTGGATAGCTTGTTTGAGCTTCAGCAGAAGAAGAAAGACGCATTGTTTGAAACACAGAAAGAAATAGCAAAGAGTCTTAATAAAAAGCACGACTAAATATTCAGAAAGAGATTTTTAATGGTGTAAAAAGGGGTAAAAATTTTACTTAAAAATATTTTTCATCTAGACATATTTGGTTATCAGAGGTTTATGTTTTTGGTAGCCAAATTTTTTGTTTTTTAGCGAATTTTTGCCTGATTTTCATATATTTATTCTTACATCTAGATTAAAAAAATAAAGGTTAACCGACTGAGTATTAAAATAATAAAATTAAAAAAAGTTTTGCTTTAATGGAAGTAAGAAAAAGCGAAGGTTACTTTGAGGAATACAATCCTTCAAAGGTAAAACACGGCATTTGCGAAGCGTACACAGCAGTAAATGAAGTCTGCCCTGATGGCCTAATCGAATCATTAATTAAGAACCTTTTAATTTATGATAGAATTTCATCATCAGAGATTAGAAGGCAAGTCGAAGAGGCTTTAATGTCAGTCAACAAGAAAGTTGCAAGGGCATATATTAAAAAATATGAAGAAAAAGAGGGAAAGGATAAGACACTAAAGACAGATAGCGACTTTATAAGGGATTACATCAATGCTTCAAATGCCTCTACTGGCTCGAAGTACGATTCCAATGCAAATGTTGAAAACAAAAATGTTGTGACTCTAGGTCAAGAGTTGCATAAAGGCAAAAACATCCAGCAAAATAGATACATCATGCAAAATAAGATTAAAGCATTGTATTCTAAGAAACTTGCTGACCAGTATATAAAAGACCTTGAGACTCATGTATTGTACAAGCATGACGAAAGTGGAACACCAGGATACCCATATTGTGTGGCAATTACAATGTATCCATTCCTAATAGACGGTTTAAAGAATCTAGGTGGTCAATCTAAAGCCCCTACAGACCTCAAATCATACTGTGGGGAGTTTATTAACTTAGTTTATTCTGTATCATCACAATTCATGGGGGCTGTGGCTACACCAGAGTTCCTTATGTACATGGACTATTTTATCAGAAAAGACTACGGAGAAGACTACCTCGATATACTTGATAAACAAGTCGAAATCAATAGGAAAGGAAGAACACTAGAACAAGTTATTGAGAACTGTTTCCAACAAGTAGTACACTCAATGAATATGCCAGCTGGTAACAGAGGCTACCAAACAGTATTCTGGAATGTTGGATATTTTGACAAGAACTATTTTGATGGTGTGTTTGGAGAATTCAGATTCCCAGACGGAACAGCACCAAAGTGGGAAACACTTTCTTGGCTTCAGAAGAAGTTTATGAAGTGGTTCAACGAGGAAAGAACAAAGTATGTATTGACTTTCCCAGTTGAAACAATGGCAATGCTTACAGATGGTCATGACATCGTAGATAAGGAATATGCCGATTTCACCGCAGAAATGTGGTCTGAAGGACACTCATTCTTCTGTTACTTGAGTGATTCACCTGACTCATTAAGTTCTTGCTGTAGACTTAGAAACTCTCTAAAGGATGGTGAGGAAGATGATGAACACAATCACACCACACACCAATTCTCTATGGGTACTGCATCCGTAGCAACAGGTTCAAAGTCCGTAATGACAATTAACCTTAATCGTGTTATTCAGAATGCTACGAGGAAGTATTTTGAGGAAGCAGAGGGTACTCAGCTTGAGAATGGCGTTCAAGTAGACATCAATAAAGTTAAAGATAAGGATTTGCTCTATACCTATATCTCTAGCGGTATTACTGAAATGACAGAGAGGGTACACAAGTATCAGAGAGCATTCAATGAGATTGTAAAGGATTTCCTTAACGCAAATATGTTGGACGTTTATAGAGCTGGATTCATCAACATGAAGAAGCAGTATCTTACCATCGGTGTTAACGGCTTGACAGATGCAGCAGAATTCTTATCAATTGAGCCAAATCTTAACAAGGACTACGAGGAATTTGTAAACAACATTCTTGAAACTATCAACATTTCAAATAGAAAGGATAAGACAAGAGATTGTATGTACAATACTGAGTTCGTTCCTGGTGAGAACCTTTCAAACAAGAACTATAATTGGGATAAGAAAGACGGATACTATGTGTCACCAAAGCATGTAATGTATAGCAGCTATTTCTTCAATCCAGAGGATACAGAGTTATCTCTTCTTGATAAGATGAAGCTACATGGTGAAAATTTTGTTAAGTATCTTGATGGTGGACAAGCAGCACACTTGAATATCAATGAACACCTTTCATTTGACCAATATAGGCAGTTACTAAGAGTTGCTTCAGAATATGGATGTAGTTATTTCACATTCAACTGTAAAAACACAGTATGTAATGATTGTGGGTACATTAGCAAGGACACTCTAGATGTATGTCCTAAGTGTGGAAGTCACAATGTAGATTATTTAACAAGAATTATAGGCTATTTGAAGCGTGTTAGCTCATTCAATGAGGCTAGACAAGTAGAAGAGCATATGAGAAGTTACAGACAATAACATAATTGGGTACTTTAGTAGTACCCAATTTTTTCTAAAAGTTGTATTATGATAGAAATATTACGTAAAGAAGGGTGGAAACTTAATCCTAATGATAGGGCTGTAAACGCAATCTTGAGAAGATGCGAGAAATGTGATGGCTTATGTCCGTGCACACATGATTCAGAAGATTATGAGGGTAAGGATTTGCATTGCCCATGTACAGACTATAAATTAAAAGATGTATGCGAATGTGGATTATATGTAAAAGATTCAAATTGGGATTACATAACAAAAAGGTAAATTTATGGTAAAGTATTATAACGCAATGGTGGTATTTGAGGAAATACCAGATGAAATAACATTGGCAATCAATATCACGAATTGCCCTTGTCATTGTAAGGGATGCCATTCAGAATTTTTATGGGAAGATAAAGGAATTTTACTAACGTCAGAAGAGTTAGATTTGTTAATAGACAAGAACGATGGTATAACCACCGTGTGTTTTATGGGGGGTGACGCAGAGCCTGAAGTAATAAATGTTTTAGCAGAATATGTGCATAAAATTAAACACCTTAAAGTAGGGTGGTATAGCGGAAGAGATTCATATTACAAGAACATTAATTTTAACTATTTCGATTACATTAAGTTAGGGCATTACGATGAGGATTTAGGTGGACTGAATAAAGAGACAACAAATCAACGTTTATACAAACTTACCCACACAAAATTGGACGATGGGGTAAAAAAGATTGACTTTGAAGATATAACTAGTAAGTTTTGGAAATAAATTGTTAAAATAGGTTAAAATTGGGTTGATAATTTTGTCAGCCCAATTTTTTTTAGTATCTTTGCAAAAAAAAAAATTAGAACAGTATATTTGCATTTACCTAGATATTTATATAGGAATTAAGATGATTGATAAATGAAAAAAATACATATCAACGAGGAAAAATATTTAATGATACTTAAGGAATCAGTGACTAAACCAATGAATGTCTTAATTGCTTGTGAAGAGAGTCAAGCTGTTTGCCTTGAGTTTAGAAAACTTGGACATAATGCTTATAGCTGTGATTTACAAGATTGTAGTGGAGGACATCCAGAATGGCATTTTAAGGGCGATATGTTTAAAATCCTTGATAATCACGGTGGAATAACGCAAGGAGGAAATAAAGTAGTTGTAGACAAGTGGAATCTACTTATAGCGCATCCACCTTGCACATATCTTGCTGTCTCAGGTGCTCGTTGGCTATATAACAAAGATGGTTCAGTAAATGCAGAAAGAATGAAAAATCTTGAAGATGGTGCTGCGTTCTTTATGAAAGTTGCAAATGCTGACGTTGATAAGGTTGCAATTGAGAATCCAGTTGGTGTGATGAATAGAAGGTTCAGAAAACCAGACCAAATGATACAACCTTGGCAATTTGGAGATATGGCAAAGAAACTTACTTGTCTTTGGCTTAAAAACCTACCTCCATTAGTTCCTCAAGTGGATGTAGAACCAAGCGGATTGGATGTGAGCTTAAATAATGGGAAATATAAGTATTCCGAATGGATGTATAAGGCTTTACAGCAAGCAGCAGAGGAAACTAGCCAATGGGTAATAGATAATGGTATAGACATATCAGCAAAAGAAGGAAAATTGGCTAAGAAAAAATATTATGATGAGGCTAGACGCAGATTAAGGTCGAAAACATTTCAAGGAATTGCAAGGGCAATGGCACAAACTTGGGGATAAATTGTTAAACAAAAAAAAATATAAGAAAAAGTGTAAAGAATTTGTTTCTTTACATTTTTTTTTATATATTTGCAAAAAAATATTAAATATGGTTAATATAAATGATATTTGGAATTTAAAGGAAAAAAACGAAATTACTTTTGTTGATTTGTTTTGCGGTGCTGGTGGTGTGTCAAAAGGATACGAAATGGCTGGTTTTAAACCAGTTGCAGCAGTTGATTTTTTTGAATCTGCTTGTGAAACTCATAGAAGAAATATTGACTGTGAAGTTATAGATGGTGACATAACACTTGATGAAACAAAAGAAAGGCTGTACGAAGTTGTTAAAAACAAATTAAATGGAAACGAACTTGATATACTCCATGCATCGCCTCCTTGTCAAGGCTTTTCAATGGCTGGCAGAAGGATGATTGATGACCCAAGGAATGTTTTATATAAAGAAGCTGTTGAGATAATATCTAAACTTAATCCAAAATGGATTACAATGGAAAATGTTCCAGGTATGGTATCAATGTCAAATGGTGATATTGTTAAGCAAATTTGTGAAG
>Ga0247609_10001926_pt1 | contig 23122 bp, 20 predicted proteins | sample 172DNAGHGlowgp2_FD_193487 | JGI IMG/M metagenome (GOLD analysis project Ga0247609, IMG submission 193487) | Sheep rumen microbial communities from Palmerston North, Manawatu-Wanganui, New Zealand - 1728 DNA GHGlow gp2 | ecosystem: Host-associated > Mammals > Digestive system > Stomach > Rumen ...
ACATTTATTGCAACTTGCAATGCACTTAGTTATATTGGTGCATATCCTGTCTTTATTGATGTGGATAGGGATACGATGGGACTTTCTCCTGTGGCTGTGAAGAAATGGTTGTCCCATAATTCTGAGATGAAGAATGGGGTTTGTTATAATAAACGGACGGGCCGGCGTGTGAAGGCATGTGTGCCTATGCATACATTTGGTCATCCTGTTCATTTGGATGAGTTAATAGCGGTTCTTAAAGAATATAATATAGAATTAGTGGAAGATGCAGCTGAGAGTATCGGTAGTTATTATAAGGGAAAACATACAGGTACTTTTGGAAGAGTTGGAGCCATAAGTTTTAATGGTAATAAAACAATCACAACAGGAGGCGGTGGAATGATGCTCTTCAATGATGAAGAATTGGGAGCCTATGCAAAACATATTACGACACAGGCTAAGATACCACATCGTTGGGAATTTAAACACGACCATATCGGTTACAATTATCGTATGCCCAACATTAATGCAGCCTTAGGGTGCGCTCAGTTGGAACATATTGAGGAATATGTTGAAAGTAAGCGTGAAACGGCTAAGATCTACGAAAATTTCTTTAGAAATATTCCAGACATTGAATTTTTTACTGAACCTGAGAATTGTCGCAGTAATTATTGGCTTAATGTTGTGATTCTTAGGGATAAAGAGTCTCAGCAGGAGTTCCTACAATATACGAATGATAATGGAGTTATGACTCGTCCGATTTGGGAGTTGATGACCCGTTTGCCAATGTTCGAACACTGTGAACATGATGAACTGGAGAACACTATATGGTTTGCGGATAGAGTAGTGAATATACCTTCAAGTGTTAGAATAAAATGAAACCTCTTATTCTTATAGGTGGTGGCGGACATTGTAAATCTGTGATAGATGTCGCAGAAAGTGCAGGTTATCGCATTGCGGGAATATTGGATAGACCGGAAGAGTTTGGAAAAAAAATTCTAAACTATGAGGTGATTGGCAACGATGGTGATATACCTAAATATGTGAGAAGTGCTGAGTTCATTATCTCCGTTGGTTATATCCGTAACCCTGATCTTCGCATTAGATTGTATGATTTGGTGAAACAGCAAGGTGGGCAGTTCTCTACGCTGATTGCTTCTACCGCCTATGTTTCTCAGTATGCAAGTTTGGACGAGGGAACCGTGGTGATGCACCATGCCTTTGTGAATGCAGAGGCGACGGTTGGAAAGAATGTGATTCTTAACACCTTCTCAAATATCGAACATGGATCTATTGTGGGCGATCAATGTCATATTTCCACAGGTGTGATGGTCAATGGGGATTGTAAAGTAGGTAACAACTGTTTTATTGGTAGTGGAACGGTACTCTATAATGGTGTGACTATAACAGATGGTGTGATCGTTTCTGCAGGGTCTGTCGTAAGACGTTCAATTTCTATAAAAGGAGTTTACTCAGGTAATCCTGCTGGATTAAAAATAAGAGGATAAAGATGTTGCATGTTCTGATTATTGCAGAGGCTGGTGTTAACCATAATGGATCGGTCGAAACGGCTAAGCGGATGATAGATAAGGCCGTTGAGGCGGGTGCTGATGTTATCAAGTTCCAGACCTTCAAGTCAGAAAAATTGGTTTCTAAGTCTGCCAAGCAGGCTGAGTATCAGAAGAGGAACATCGCCAATGCAGAGAATGATTCCCAATTGGATATGCTGAAGAAACTGGAGCTCACTGAGTCCGACCATAACGAACTGATGGATTATTGCGCTAAAAAGCAAATACGGTTCTTTTCTACCGCTTTCGATATGGAAAGCATTGATTACCTGCACTCTTTGCATGTTGGTCTTTGGAAAATACCTTCAGGGGAGATTACCAATTATCCATATCTCAAAAAAATAGCACAATTTGGTGAACCAGTGATTCTTTCGACGGGGATGTGTGAAATGGAGGATGTTGAGGCTGCGTTGAAGGTATTGACGGACAACGGTTTGAATAAAGATAAAATTTCTATACTCCATTGTAATACCGAATATCCGACCCCCTTTAAGGATGTCAACCTTTTGGCTATGAACGAATTGAAAGAACGTTTCGGTGTTAAGGTTGGATATTCTGATCACACAAAAGGCATTGAGGTACCGATTGCGGCGGTGGCGTTGGGGGCTGAAATTATCGAAAAACATTTTACTCTTGACCGCAATATGGAAGGCCCTGATCATAAGGCGTCGCTCGAACCTGATGAGCTAACAGCAATGGTTTCGGCAATAAGGAATATTGAACTTGCTCTCGGTGATGGTCATAAGACAATTTCGGAATCGGAGCGTAAAAATATCGCTGTTGCACGCAAAAGTATCGTCGCAGCAAAAAATATAAAGGCAGGAGAAGTTTTTAATGAATTTAATTTGACCGTCAAACGTCCTGGAAATGGTGTTTCTCCGATGAAATGGGAAAATGTAATTGGGAAAGTGGCCAAAAAAGATTTCCAAGAGGACGAATTGATTGAATTATGATGAAACGTAAGATTTGTTTTTTTACAGGAACTCGTGCCGAGTATGGAATCATGAGCCGTTTGATGAGGTTGGTTAAAGAATCTGAAGATTGTGATATTCAGATAATTGCGACTAATATGCATCTATCACCTGAATTTGGACTCACCTATAAGGAAATAGAGGCAGATGGTTTTATTATCAACAAGAAGGTTGAAATGTTGCTCTCTTCTGATACTGCTAATGGCACTGTAAAATCGATGGGATTGGCAACAATTGGCTTTGCAGATGCGTTGGAAGATTTAAAACCCGATTTGGCAGTGATTCTTGGCGACAGATATGAAATGTTGGCGGCGGCGCAATCGTGTTTGATTTACAAAATTCCTGTGGCACATCTTTACGGCGGCGAAATCACATTGGGAGCGTATGATGATGCCATCAGGCACGCAATCAGTAAGTTGAGCCATCTCCATTTTACATCAACGGAAGAATATAGACATAACATCATCCAAATGGGCGAAAATCCCGACCGAGTTTTCTATGTTGGCTCACTTGGTGTTGACAATATAAAAAATGAACCGATAATGAGTCGCGAACAATTGTCGGAAAGTTTGAATTTCAATCTGTTAGACAAATTCATCCTTGTAACATACCATCCCGTTACAATGGAAAACTTGACGGCAGAGCATCAAATCGCAGATTTGTTAAAAGCTTTTGAAAATATAATAGGTGATTACAAAATACTATTCACTCTTCCAAATTCAGACACGGGAGGCAGAATAATAATTTCAAAAATAGAGGATTTTGTTAATCAACATTCCAACAGAGCGTTTGCGATAGATTCGTTGGGCAAAAAGCGTTATTATTCGGCGTTGAAATATGCCACCGCAGTAGTCGGCAATTCGTCAAGCGGCTTGGTAGAAGCTCCGTCGTTCAAGATACCTACATTGAATATTGGCTCACGACAGGAAGGCAGGGCGAGAGGCGCAAGTGTTTTGGATGTAAGTGCTGATTATGATGGAATTTCAAAAGGCTTGACGACTGTTTTATCGCTAGAATATCAAAATATTGCAAAAACTTCTACTAATCCATACGAAAAAGCAGGAACACTTGAAAGTATTTTTGATATAATCGAAAAATATCCGTTGGAAGGATTGGTAAAGAAAGATTTTTATAAGGTATGAAATCTCTTATAATTATTCCTGCGCGTGGTGGTAGCAAAGGTATTCCACACAAAAATATAAAACTATTGAATGACAAACCTCTCATTCATTATACGATTGATGTTGCGCGAGAAATCGTAAAAGACGAAAATATCTGTGTGTCAACTGATGATATGAATATCATCAAGTGCGTTGAAAATTACGGGCTTAAGGTGCCGTTTGTGCGTCCGGCGGAATTGTCAACCGATACAGCGGGGACATACGAAGTTCTACTTCACGCATTGAATTTTTACGAAAAACAAGGGAAAAAATTTGACAACATAATCCTTCTTCAAAACACTTCGCCGTTCAGAACAGTAGAGAATGTGAAAGAGGCTTTAAACCTTTATTCTGAGGATATTGATATGGTGGTTTCTGTTAAAGAAACATCTTCAAATCCATATTATAATTGTTTTGAAGAGGATAACAAAGGTTTCCTGAAAATTTCAAAAGGCGATGGACTATTTACGAGGCGTCAAGATGTTCCAAAAGTATACGAATTTAATGGAGCCATTTATGTCATCAATCCCGACAGCCTAAAAAAAATGCCGTTGTGTAGGTTCACAAAACGTAGAAAATACGTTATGGACGAAATTCATTCCGTCGATTTAGATAATATGATTGATTGGAAATTTGCTGAATTTATCATAAAAGAAAATTTGATTTAGAATGGACAATTATTTGATTTCCAAGGAGAAAACACTTCTTGAAGCGTTGTCGCAAATCAATGGGATGCAGCAAGGCCCTTTGGTACTTTTTGTAATTGATGGTGACGGCAAAATGGTTGGAACGTTGACCGATGGAGATTCGAGACGAGCTTTGATTGCTGGTTTTACGGTGAATGATAAGGTAGAAAAAATCATGCACCGGGATTTTAAATATCTATCGATTGACGATATAAATAATGTACAAAAGATAAAAAAACAGAAATCATTGTTGATGAAGCTCGTTCCTGTATTGAACAAGGAAATGCAAGTAGTTGATGTGATTGATTTACAAAAATATATAACGCGATTACCTGTCGATGCTGTATTGATGGCGGGAGGAAAGGGAGAGCGACTTCGCCCATTTACAGAAAAAACGCCTAAACCATTGCTTATGGTTGGTGATAAGGCGATAATTGACCATAATGTGGATCGACTTATCTCATATGGCATTAAACACATATCCGTAACGGTCAACTACTTGAAAGAACAAATAGAGGATCATTATGCAACGCTTCGTGATGGTATAAAAGTCAATTGTTGCCGAGAACCCAAATATCTCGGAACGATAGGTTCTGTGAAATTTGTTGAACAGTTTTATAATGATACGGTTCTGGTAATGAACAGTGATTTGTTCACGAATATCGATTACGAGGATTTTTATCTTCATTTCCATGAAAATGAAGCGGAAATGTCGGTTGCTGCGGTCCCATACAATGTCTCAATCCCCTATGGGATTTTGGACTTGGATGGACGAAACATAAAAGGTCTGATGGAAAAGCCACAGTATAATTATTATGCTAATGCGGGAATTTATTTGGTTAAGCGTCAAGTTCTGAATGAAATCCCTGAAAATCATGTATTTAATGCTACTGATTTGATTGAGAAATTGATTTTAGAAAAAAAGAAAGTAATCCGTTATCCATTGAATGGAACGTGGATTGATATAGGAAATCCGCAGGAGTACCAGAAAGCGAATGATTTAGTGAGACATTGGTAATCTATAGTTCTCCAATTTTATATTTGGTGATATATCTTATATTATAATATGTTTATAAAAAATAGTATAAAATCAGAAGATGGTCAAATTTTTGAGTCTTATAAGGACATAAAGCAAGTATGTATATGTTATTCTCTCTATCCCTTATTGCAGTATTTGTTATTAATGGATGAGGAAATCATAAAAAAACATACGTACTATTTTTTTGGATCTGAAGTTGCATATAACATTAGGTGTCATCTGCCGAACTCTTGTTTTGAAACTAGACCAGCAGAGACTTTGTTAAAGAAAATTAGAAGAATTATAAAAAAGTTATCTTTACGAAAATTTAAGGATTATATATACCCTTTTTTGAAAAATGCAGAAATTTTTGCTCAGGATTTTGGCTATCTCTCTATTTTGATAGGAAGTCGGTCATATTCGATGTTGCAAGAAGCCCCTAATCATTTGAACTACGTTGGACAAGAGGATAGTGCTGAATTTCAGAGATTAAAAAGGAAATCTAAATCATTAAAGGGGCGGATAGAGTCATTTTTATACGGATCGATTGCTACAGGATATGATGGTAATAATAGTCAATGCAAAGCTTTGTTCCTCACGGAGGAAACTAGTGCTGTCGTGACTCAAAATAAAATCATACAAGTAGATAGTCTGAAATCATTATGGGAAAAATCATCGGAGTCAAAACGAAAATTTATTTTGTCTGTTTTTGATTTAACAGACGATGATACAGAATTTTTGGCAAAGTATCCGATTCTATTTCTTAGTCAGCCATGGGTGAATGACCACCTTATAAAGGAGGATGATTATGTGTCGTTGCTAAAAGAATCTTTTGAATATTATGATCAGAAAGAGATTATCATCAAGTGTCATCCGAGAGATACGTTTGAGTATGAAAAATATTTCCCAGATATTCATGTGTTTTCAAAACCTATCAATATGCAATTGTTGATGTTGGTGGCTTTTAATACAAAAAAAGTAGTGACGTTTTCTTCTTCTGCAGTCGATTGTTTGCCTGAAAATATTGAAATAGATTGGTTCGGTACTCCAATACATAAGCTAGAGAGGGAAATAGATGATATACCATTTATTTTTAATCGTGCATATAATAAGATTAATTGGAAAATATGAATATTCTTTTCGTTACGCATCGTTTTGTTGATCCACATATTGGAGGAATAGAGCGTATTACATATAATTTAACTAATTCCTTAAAGCAGAATGGTTATGGGTGTTATTCTTCTTATTTTGAGGAGTACAAATCTGATATGGCGGACGAAAACGTGTTTGACGGCACAAAAAAGATATCGGAGGAACATGTATTTGAAAGTATTCGCTCTTGGATTATAGAAAAAAACATACAAATCGTTATCGCACAAGGATCTGATGAGAGTGTGAACTCCATTATGCTCGAATTATCAAAAGCAGTAAAATCGGTAACCAAATGTAAATTGATATTCGTATTTCATACTATGCCTGGTTTTGAACAGGTTGATTTGAATAAAAATGTCCTTTTGTATAGAATTTTTCATGGGCAGGATTTTATTTATAATGCAAAGTATTTGTTGTTCTGTTTCTTTAAACCAATTATAAAGAAAATAATTGGCTCTAAATGGACAATGAAATACAAACTTCCTTATCAATATTCGGATAAGGTAGTGGTTTTGACAGAAAAATATCGGGAAATATATGCGGAATGGGCGAATGAGAAAAATTTAGATAAAATATGTTCTATCCCGAATATGTACTATTCTCAGGCTAATGCTGATAAGAAAGAGTGCGGGAAGGAGAAAATCATGTTATGGGTTGGCCGTTTTGATGATAGGTCTAAGAGATTGTCTTTAGCATTAGAAGCATGGAGACTTCTGGGTGATGAGGTGAATGAATGGAGGTTCTGTATTGTTGGTTATGGTATGGATGAGAATTATTATAGGTCATACGTAGAAAAATATAATTTGAAAAATGTGTCTTTCGAAGGTTTCCAAGATCCGTCTAAGTATTATGAAAAAGCTTCGATTTATTTAATGACATCTGCATTTGAGGGGTTTCCTATGGTGTTGTTGGAAGCCATGGAAAAAGGTACCGTTCCTGTCGTTTTTGATAGTTTCGCATCATTGCATGATGTGATTGATGATGGGGTAAATGGCTTTGTTGTAGAGAATAATCAATTGAATACATATTGCTCTAGGATAAAACAGTTAATGATGAATGAGGAGTTGCGAGCAAGAATGTCTTGTAGCGCAATATCATCGCTTAATAAGTTTAGTTCGGATAGGGTAATAAAAAAATGGATTGATTTGTTTGATAATTTGTTGAAAGAATAGTTTAATGAAAATAATGACGATAACTAATATAAAATGATATATGAAAAATAAGGTATTTTGGACACATGTAGGAAGTGTTCTGTTCTTTGTAATTATCACATTTGTTTTTTTTCTTCCGCAATTTCAAGGAAAAGAGTTACAACAGGGGGATCAGACGAAGTGGAGAGGAATGGCGCAGGAGGAAAATGTCTATTTTGAGAAAACGAATAATAATGTTGCTTGGTGCGGTAGTATGTTCTCGGGTATGCCAGGATATACTGTTAATATGAAGCATCATTATTCTAATGGACTGGAATTGCTTAGGGCTCCATTTCTTCCTTTTGATACTCGTACGGGTGCAATCATATTGTTCGCTTTGGTATGTGGATATGTTTTGTTCCTTTCGTTGGGCTGTTCCATCCCTATATCTATCTTGGGAGCAACTGCGTTTGCCTTTTCATCTTATTTCCCGATTATCATAGAGGCGGGGCATGTCACCAAAGGGTGGGTGATGGCTACAATGCCGTTGGCTCTTGCTGGCTTGTTTTTGACAATAAGGGGAAAAAGACTTTTGGGAGGTGTGTTGTTTGCATTTGCTCTCACGGAAAATATACGTCATGGTCATATACAAATCACATATTATCTCTTTTTGTTATGCTTATTTATTTATCTTGGCTTTGTCTTTATAAAGATTAAGGAGAAACAAGCAAAAGACATCGTTCATCCAACGTTGATAATGCTTCTTGGTTTAGTCGTGGCTGTTGCACTTAATTCAAGATTGCTGTATTCCAATTATGAAATGAGTCAGACAAGTATCAGAGGCAAGTCAGAATTGACATCTAAAGTGGATGAAAAACAAGATAAATCGTCTGGTTTGGACAAGGATTATGCTTTTGCATGGAGTTATGGGAAAGCTGAAACAATGACATTCCTGATCCCTAATTTTTATGGCGGTGCTTCAGGAGGTGAACTTGGTAAGGATTCACATATTGCTAAAGCATATAAAGAAAACCATATCCAAGCACCAAAGTCTATTCGAACTTATACCTATTGGGGAGATCAGCCATTCACATCAGGACCTGTCTATTTAGGTGCTATTATATGTTTTTTGTTTGTTTTCTCTCTCTTCGTTGTGAAGAGCAAATATAAATGGTGGATTGTCGCTGCTACGGTTTTCTTGACCATTATGAGTTGGGGGAAAAATTTTGATGTGGTCAATGACTTTTTGTTCCACTACTTGCCATTCTATAATAAATTTAGAACTCCGTCAATGGCATTGGTTATACCACAGTTGACGTTTGTGTTGTTGGCATGTATGGCATTGAAAACAATTTATGATGATAGAGCAAATAGCGAATCATATATCCGCCCGTTAATGATATCTGCAGGAATAACAGGTGGACTCTGTCTTATTTTCTGGTTGTTCCCATCTTTGTTGTCGTTCTCATCTCCTATGGATGCAAATCTTCAATTGCCAGATTGGTATCTTACAGCTCTTCAGGAAGATAGAGAAGCACTTCTAGTATCGGATGCGGGACGTTCGTTCCTCTTAATTGCATTGGCTTTTGTTACTCTTTATCTGGTGTTGAAGAAAAAATTCAATAAACACATTGGTCTTGCAATTTCGTTGGTCGCTGTTCTTTCATTTGTTGACTTATGGACGGTGGATAGAAGATACCTTAACGAAGATAATTTCGTTAAAAAAAGTAAGAATAATGAGTTCGTGAAAACGAAGGCTGATGAGTTCATATTACAAGATAAGAATCCATCCTATCGTGTTTTAACATTAAATAATCCATTCAATGATGTGAATGTATCGTATTATCATAAATCGATAGGTGGATACAATGCTGCTAAGTTAAGAAGATATCAGGATCTGATTGAGTTACATATAGAGCCTGAGATGAAACAGATTATTGCTAATCTTAGAAATATAAGTACATTGGCTCAGGCTGATAGTGTGGTGACAAATGCAAATACACCAGTGTTGGATATGCTGAATATGCGCTATCTAATCATTAACGACGATGTGCCTGCTGCTACAAATCATCGTGCAAATGGTAATGCATGGTTTGTCAATAACGTATCTTATGTAGAAAATGCAGATGAAGAGATGTTGGCATTGGATCGTATTGATCCTAAGACGCAAGCGGTTGTCGATAAAAGATTCTCTGATGTCATCTCTGCTGGTGATTATGCAATAGATAGTACTTCTGAAATTAAAATGGTTAGTTATGAACCGATTAAGGTGACATATACCTCAAAGAGCCAAACGGATAATGTAGCATTGTTCTCTGAAGTGTATTATCAGCCAGGATGGAATGCATATATTGATGGGAAACAAGTGGAACACTTCCGTGCTAACTGGATACTTAGAGGGTTGAAAATCCCTGCTGGTTCACATGAGATTGAATTCCGTCATGAACCAGATACTTTCTGGAGTTTGGTTAGATTCTGCTCTTATGCTTCATATTTGTTTGTAATAGTCTTTATAGGTATTCTGGCAGTTTGTCTTTTCAGAGATAAAGAAGGTAATTCTTTGTTGCTTCAGAAAATCTCTGGAATGATAAAAAGATAGGTTGTTTTACTAGCCGTTGATAAGAATGAAGGATGTTGGTAAATGTCTGATGGCTATACTTTTGATAGTATTGGAATCGTGCATTCCCTCATCTCGGGATGTGAATGTAGAAACTATTGATTCTCTGCAGATGGTTCTGAATGAGGGGAATATTGATAGTGCATCTATATCTGAAAAATCATTCTGCGAAATAATAAGGGATAATTTAGCGAAATATCTGTTGAATGATACAATTTTTCCTGATATCCGTGGATGTTCAAAAATAGGAGATTATCATTTGTTGTTTTTTACAGAAGGGGAAGATTGTGAACGCAAATATTGTTATCGAACGATAAATAATCGGTTTGAAGTAGTTGATTCGCTTAATCTCTATGGCGGTGGATGCCCTTTTGTTACTACTCCTGATGAGGTATTTGGTGTCGGTGGCGAATACGATTATTTCAGAAAGGATACGATAAGAAACTATTGTTATGCAACTACTTCGGAAGATTTTCAGACGCTGATGGTCAACGATAGCATTTTGTATATTTCGAGTACGGAGTATATGGTAAAAGATATGATTTCGGAGAAATATTATACAACTGAATTTATAAAAAAGGAAATATTCTCGATAGATAGTAAAGGCTATTTTTATCTCAAACGTGAAGTGCCTGATTCTTTCAGTGTTGATTCCTTGTTCGCTCGAATAAAGTAAAATCAGCTGTAGTCATAAAAATAATGAAGGTCGGTTGCCTAATCAGGAACCGACCTTCATTGTTTTTTATTATTGCCCGTTTAAAATTTTAATGACAAAAAAACTGAAATTCGAATGAGGATTCTGTCTTTTCCGTGTATTTATGATTTCACCATTCGTCACTTCCATTACCTACTTAGTGGTGGCAAAAGGCAGTCTGCATAACGTATTTATACATCTTGCTGATTGAATTTTTATCCTTTTTGTTTTTTGCTGACAGTAATGATTATTAATGTATTATTAGTGATAAGTTGAAAGAACGGGAAACCGTTTTTTTGCACTCTAATTTCAAGATTCTTTGTATCTTTACACATTCATCCGTCCCACGCCGTGCTGTTGATCTTACTAGAGAAAACGGAACGGTGAAGAAGGGGGAGGAGCACTACATATTAGGATGCGTTTGCTAACGCTTGTTTTTGGCTTTTTGGAACGTAGAAAATTCGTGTATTGTAAATCAGAGACATGCAGGAGTAGATGCTACGGGTTGGTTTATAACCGTTTTTGTTGGTGCGCCAATGGCTATAAAGGTCATCAGGCACACCTTTTCGGGTGTATTATATATCAGCGGTGTAGGTATCAATCTGCTATGTCTATTGTTTGGGTTTCCTATGACAGCAGAGAGCGGACAGGTAGAGTCCAGATACTTCGTTTTCCTTTTGTGTAGTTAGCGAAAAGAAATGAACCGCCCGTATTAGGGTGTCAATCGGACGATAATTCAGATAACAGAAGGACCTTTATGCTTTTCAATTCTTTCGAGTTTTTGGTGTTCCTACCAATAGTATTCCTGCTCTATTGGTTTGTGTTTCGTGGCCGATGCTGGCAAAATCTGCTGGTGGTTGTCGCAAGCTATGTGTTTTATGGTTGGTGGAATTGGCGTTTCTTGTTGCTCATTGCACTTACTTCACTATGTAGTTATGGGAGTGGACTTTTGCTTGAAAAGTATGAAAGGCGGAGACGAAAACAACAGGTGATTAGCGTAGCAAATATAGTGTTGAACCTTGGCATTCTTGGAGTGTTCAAGTATTATAATTTCTTCGTGGAGAACCTTGATGCTCTTCTCGGCATGATGGGGTATCATTTGGATTGGGTTACGATGAATGTTATTCTGCCAGTTGGTATCAGTTTCTATACTTTTCAGGCCCTCAGCTATACGATTGATGTCTATCAGAAGAAGCTGTTAGCTACTCATGACGTTGTGGAGTTCTTCGCTTATATCAGTTTCTTCCCGCAGTTGGTAGCTGGTCCAATCGAGAGAGCCACGAACCTGTTACCCCAGTTTCAACAAAAACGGCAGTTTGATTATGCCAAGGCTGTGGACGGTATGCGACAGATGCTTTGGGGATTTTTGAAGAAACTTGTTGTTGCCGACAACTGCGCCACGGTAGTCAATGACTATTGGGATCATTATCAGGACTTGCCAGGTGTTTCGTTGTTCTTGATGGGTGTATTGTTTACGTTTCAGATTTACTGTGATTTCTCTGGCTATTCAGACATTGCCATCGGTAGTGCCCGTTTATTCGGTTTCAATTTGATGCGCAACTTTAACTTTCCATATTTTTCGCGGAGCATTCCCGAGTTTTGGCGGCGTTGGCATATCTCGTTGACCACATGGTTCCGTGATTATATCTACTTTCCCTTAGGTGGCAGTCGATGCGACAAGTGGAAAATCATTCGTAATGTCTATATTGTTTGGGGAATCAGCGGTCTGTGGCATGGTGCCAACTGGACGTTCGTGTGTTGGGGGGTGTTTCATGCAACATTGTTAGCCGCCTACAACATCTTCGGCATCAACACGAAGTATAAGCAGGCGGTGGCATATGGCAGACTCTTACCCAGCATCAAGGAAACCATGCAGATAGCCCTTACCTTCTTCCTTGCCGTCATTGGTTGGATTATCTTCCGAGCTGAAAGTATGAGTCAGGCTGTTGATTATCTGACTGCAATGGTAAACAACAGATTCTTCGATGTCTCAATGTTATATGGTAAAGGCTATTTTCTTCTCGGTCTTGTACTTTTAGTTGTTGAATGGTTACAGCGAGATAAGCAACATGCCCTACAATTACCTGACAATTTTCTGTTTAAGTATAAAGCAGTAAGGTATTCATTATACATATTTATAGTATTATTATGCATGACCTTCTATGGTGAAAGTCAAACCTTTATTTATTTCCAATTCTAATCAAATCAGATGAAAAAGTTCATAATTAATATAATCTGTCTAGGGGGCATTCTCTTTGTGTTCAGTATAGGTTATTATTGCTTGTGCATGAAAACACTCAACAAATATGGTATGTCTACTGCGAAACAAATTCAATTGCAATATGAGAATCTAGAGGCAGTTAAAGATTCCGTTACAACTATAGTTTTTGGTAATTCTAGGACATATCGAGGTATCAATCCATACAAATTATCAGGATATGCTTATAACATGTCTCATGATAATGACACATACAATCAGATGTATTATAAAATAGAACAAGCAATAGCCAAATGTCCGAATCTTCACACCATTATTATTGGGTATGAATACTTCCAATTCAGTTTCTTATCCGATACGAGAAATTATGTATATTGTCAATATATGCCTCAAGAATATTTAGAAGACTATGAGCTTTCTCTTATCCCTATTAGCATACAACCGTATATGCATTTTGTTAGAAATAATAAAAATTACACAAGCCAATTTATTGAGACTTTATTAACAAGAAAAAGTAACGGCAGATTATCAGAGAGGGGGCAATATACGTATGAGGGTAAGGCTACTCCTAATGATATTGTAAAAAGGGATTCTAATATACTCCCTGTTCAAGACTATTATTTTAATAAGATTTTTTCCCTGCTAGGGAACACCAAATATGATGTTATTTTCATAACTATGCCAATACGCAACAACGAATATAATTGTTATACAGCTGAGACAATCGAATATTTTCAAAAAAAGATAGAAAAGATATGCTCTTCGTATAAGAATATTAAATACCTTGATGACTCAAGAAATAGTCAGTTCATAGACTACAAACTATTTACAGATATCACCCATTTTAATTTTCACACAGCTGATATTTATACACAGCATGTTGATAGTATAATAAAAAAGATGTTAAGAGATAACAGTGAGTCAGTTTTCACTCGAGATTATGCAGAGCCAGGTTTCTAACCATTACAGGTAGACTCGGTTTCTAGAACATTACATGTGAAAATTGTAGTGATAAAAATAACGAAGGTCGGTTGCCTAATCAGGAACCGACCTTCATTGTTTTTTATGTGTTGTGGATTTAGAAGTTTCTGAATCCCATGATCTCTCTCACATCCTTAATTGTCTTTGAGGCACTCTCTCTGGCTAATTCTTTTCCTCTGGTAACCGCATTGTGTAGAATCTCAGGATGTGCATCAATATAGGCGATACGCTCTCTGATAGGTTCTGTTGCTGCAATGATGTCAGCTGCCAGTTGTTTCTTGAGGTCTCCGTAGCGGATCTCACATTTGTTCCATTGCTCATCAAAGTAAGCTACTGTATCTGGTGTTGATACCACTTTCATGATGGTGAACAGGTTCTCTATGTAATCGGGTTTTACCTGATTCATTTCAGTCGGACCTTGGTCTGTCAATGCTTTTTTGACTTTCTTTTCAATGGTTTTGGCATCGTCGGCTAAATAGATACAATTGCCTTCTGATTTACCCATCTTTCCACTGCCATCTAGACCTGGAATTTTGATTGGCTCTGTTCCGTCGTTATAAGCAACTGGTTCTTTGAAATAATCTACTTTATAGAAATTGTTGAATCGTTTGGCAAAATTACGTGTCATCTCCAAATGTTGCAGTTGGTCTTTCCCCACAGGCACTTGGTCTGCATTGTGGATAAGGATATCTGCAGCCATCAAGGTAGGGTAGGTGAGAAGCCCTGCGTTTACATTCTCTGGTTGTTTCCTTGCCTTATCCTTGAATGAAACGGTTTTGGTTAGTTCTCCTAGATAAGCATGCATGTTGAGCATCAAGTAGAGTTCAACAACTTCTGGCACATCACTTTGAATAAAGATGGCTGATTTCTCTGGATCCAACCCGCATGCCAGATATTCAGTTAATACACTCTTTACATTTGGATATAGAATGCTCGGATCTGGATGAGTCGTTAAAGAGTGGTAGTCGGCTATGAAGAAGAAACAACGATTGTTCTCCTGCATGCGTATGAAATTTTTCAAGGCTCCGTAGTAATTGCCAAGATGTAGGTTCCCAGTTGAACGGATGCCACTAACAACAGTTTTCATTATGTTTGAATTTATGTATTATAAAACTTTGCAAAGGTAGTTAAAAACTATAATTTTTGGAAGAAAAACACATGGGCTTTACTGCTTTTTTATATGACTTGTTCGGAAATTTTGTACTTTTGTGAAAACAAAAATGAAGAAATGGTTAAAGTTTCAGTTATACTTCCCGTTTATGGTGTTGCTCTCTATATTGAGAAGTGCGTGGATTCACTATTGATGCAGACATTGCAGGAGATGGAGTTTATATTCGTAGATGATCATGGTCCAGATGATAGCATAGAGAGGGTAAAACGTAAAATAGAGAATCATGTACGGAAAGATCAGTTTAAGTTTGTTAAGCCGGAACATAACCTGGGTGCTGGAATGGCTCGAAACTATGCTTTCCAATATGCAACGGGTGAATATATCGCCTTCGTTGATAGTGATGATACGATTGAACCAACTATGTTTGAGGAGCTATATAATGCGACGAAGGGGCATGTGAATGTTGATTTGTGTTATTGTCATGCCTTCAAGGATTATGAGGACGGTCGGTCGAGTGAGATTTTGAAAAACCCGATTGTGGATAATGGTGATTTCACAAGAGAAAAGAAAAGCTATTTCCTACAAAACTATGTATCTCTCTTTTGGACGTTCATATACAGACGGGAATATTTGGAGAAACAACAAATCCGTTTCCCAGAAGATCGTTCGGCGGATGATAGCTTTTTTGTCTTCTGTAGTTTGATTTTGGCAGAGTCGGTTGCCAGTGTGGATAAACCTTTCTATCACTATTTGATACGTCCAGGTTCTGTGTGTACATCTAAAGTGAGTGATAAGTATAAGAAGAGACTCTCGACCTTTAGTAAATTATTGGATTTTGCTAAACAACGGGGTGTTTATGATTTATATAAGGATGAGGTGGATTATATCTACATAAAGAAAGGGTATCTGACCTCAGTGTTTAGTTATTTGTATAATTCGCTGAAGCCCAATAAGAGAACGTTAAAAGAAATATTACTGGAGATAGAGGATAAGATTCCTGATTTTCGGAAAAATCCTTTTCTGAAGAGGAATGAGAAGTTGTCTTTTGTGATGAATTGTATTGAATATTTTCCATTCCTTTGTGTGAAGATCCTTCCTCCTTTCGTAAGACGTTCGAACATGATATTGTAAATTAAAAAAAATAGTAAACGGTTAAATTGATTAATATGCTGCGTTTCTTTCGAGTGTATGGTATGTCCGTACTTTATTCTTTGTTCGTTTTTTATATGAGCATTGTGCCAGATGTTCCAGATTTTAAATTGCCGGATTTTGATCTGAAGGATAAGGTTATGCATGGAGGGGCTTATGTGGTATTGTCTCTGATTATATGTTTTGAACTTTATCGTCAGCGTTATTTGTTCCGAGAAAAGAAAATGGTTGCATGGAGCATTGGCTTCCCTATTTTGTATGGAGGACTCATTGAACTATTACAAGAGAATTTCTTTCCTCCTCGTTCGGGAGAATGGAGCGATTGGTTGGCTGATATTATCGGTGCTTTAGTTGGCTATTTTATAGCTAAATATATCTTCCCGAAATATGTAAAACCAGAGCCACAGGGTATTTCTTGTAGATAGTATTGTATAATGATCAGTTAGGTAGGTAATCATGAAGATAACAATTGTAGGAACGGCTTATCCTTATAGGGGTGGATTGGCGGCTTTTAATGAGCGATTAGCAAAAGAGTTTCAAACCGAGGGTGATGAGGTGAATATTGAAACGTTCATCTTGCAGTATCCCAACTTTCTTTTCCCTGGTAAAACGCAATATACTACAGATCCAAAACCTAATGAATTGACTATTGATAGAAGTGTTAATTCTGTAAACCCAATTAACTGGGTGAAGGTCGGAAAAAAGATAGCCCAAAGTCATCCTGATGTTGTTATATTCGCCTATTGGATTTCATTTATGTCCCCTTCGATGGGAACCATAGCTAAGATAATCAAGAAAAAATCGAAAGCTAAATGTATTGGTTTGATTCATAATATGACTCCGCATGAATCGTCTCTGATGGATCGGATTTTGCCTTCGTGGTTTTTACGAAGCATGGATGCATTTGTTTCTTTGTCTGATTTTGTCATGAGAGATGTCATGAACTATTTAGGGAAAGAACTACCCAATGTTGTTTCCCCTCATCCTATTTATGATGTGTATGGAAAGACAATGAGTAGAGATGAAGCGATTGAAAGATTAGGTTTATCGAAAGAATATAGATATCTGTTGTTCTTTGGCTTTATTCGAGAATACAAAGGATTGGATCTGTTATTACAGGCAATGGCGGATAAGCGGGTGTCTCAACTCCCTGTGAAGACATTGATTGTTGGTGAGTTTTATGGAAACGAACAAAAGTATAAAGAGATGGCTTCAACGCTTGGCTTGTCAAATATAATCTGGGTGTCTGATTATGTGTCTGATGATAAGGTGGGATCGTATTTTTGTAGCGCAGATGTGATTGTTCAGCCCTATAAGACAGCAACGCAGAGTGGGGTGGCTCAGATCGCTTATCATTTTGAAAAACCTATGATTGTGACCAATGTGGGTGGATTGCCTGAGATTGTTCCTGATGGAAAGGTCGGTTATGTGGTATCTCCTGATTCTTCATCTTTGGCGGATGGTATAGTTCGTTTCTTCGATCAGAATGAATCAGCCGATTTCTCTGCTAATATAAAGGAAGAGAAGAAAAAATATCAGTGGAACGTGTTGACGGGAAAGATTAAAAAGATGATTGAATCCATTTCTAATGGGAAAGGACAGAATTAAGTTCGGTTGAGTTTTCCCGTCTTTAAAATAAATTTAGTTTCTTTTTCTTTGCCTCTTCGTATTCGATAAGACTTTCTTCTTTCTTCGCATTCTCTTTTCGAATGTTTTCTTGTTCGATCTTCAAGTTCTGAATAAATTCTTTTTGCGTCTCTTTTCCTAACAGACGAGCAATTGCATACGTGTTTTGTGATGCATCGCGCATTCGCATGACAGTCCCACTATAACAGGGAGCAATCTTGACAGCTGTGTGTATATCCGAAGTAGTCGCCCCACCAACTAATAGTGGCATCTTCAATCCTGCTTTTTCCATCGCTTCTGCCACATGACACATCTCCTCGAGTGAGGGTGTGATCAATCCGCTCAGACAGACCACATCTACCTTCTCTTGTATGGCAGTGTTGATAATATCTTCTGTAGGTACCATCACACCTAAATCAATCACTTCGTAATTGTTGCAGGCTAGGATGACGGATACAATGTTTTTTCCAATATCATGCACATCACCTTTGACAGTTGCAATCAACACTTTACCCGACTTCTTGCCGGAACCTTGGTTTTGTGCCTCTATGTGCGGCTGTAGAATGGCGACGGCTTTCTTCATGGTTCGTGCAGTCTTAACTACTTGTGGAAGGAACATCTTACCTGCGCCAAATAGTTCGCCCACCTCATTCATGCCCTCCATCAGCGGTTTCTCAATGATTTCAACGGCAGATGAATAGGTTTTCAATGCCTCATCCATATCCTCTTCAAGATAGTCACCGATGCCTTTTACAAGACTATAGGCAATTCTTTTTTCAAGAGGATAGGTTCTCCACTCTATTTGATTCTGTGCTGTCTCTGAGACTTGTGAATTTTTTATCTCATCAGCCTTCTCTATCAGTCGCTCGGTGGCATCTTTGCGTCGATTTAAAACAACATCTTCTACCAGTTCAAGTAAGTCGGCTGGAATCTCTTCGTAAACCTGCAACATTCCTGCATTCACGATACCCATGTCCATTCCTTTTTTGATAGCATGATAAAGGAAAACGGAGTGCATCGCTTCTCTGATTGGATTGTTACCTCTGAAGGAGAAAGAAAGGTTGCTGACACCTCCGCTGATCTTTGCATAAGGGAGGTTTTGACGAATCCATTCCGTTGCATTGATGAAATCAACACCGTAGTTATTATGTTCCTCGATACCTGTTGCTACGGATAGCACGTTAGGGTCGAATATGATGTCTTCTGGAGGGAACCCATTTTGGGTTAGTAGATCGTATGCCCGTTTGCATATCTCGATACGACGTTCGTATGTGGCGGCCTGACCTTGTTCGTCGAAGGCCATCACCACGGTTGCTGCTCCATATTGCTGAATCTTTTTGGCTTTCTCCAAAAACTTTGCTTCGCCCTCTTTCAATGAGATGGAGTTGACAATGCATTTGCCTTGTACGCATTGCAATCCAGCCTCAATCACCTCCCATTTGGAGGAGTCGATCATGATGGGCACTCTTGCCACGTCGGGGTCGGAGGCAATCAGATTTAGAAAGGTGACCATCTCCTTCTTGGCATCCAGCATGGCGTCATCCATATTGACATCGACCACCTGTGCACCATCTTCTACTTGTTTCCTTGCGATAGATAGAGCCTCTTCGTAGTTCTTCTCGTTGATGAGACGAAGGAACTTTTTTGAACCAGCCACATTGCATCGCTCTCCTATGTTGACAAATAGGGAGCGATCTTGTTTCTCGTTGAGGCTTGCATTGATGGATTTGATTTCCAATGGTTCGAGACCCGATAGTTTCAAATGATAATTGGCAACCTTAGGAACACGAGGCTTCGCATTATTGACAAACTCTTGGTATTTGGCAATGTGGGCAGGTGTTGTTCCGCAACAGCCTCCTATGATATTGACCAACCCTTCTTCTACGTATTCGATCACCTGTTCTGCCATCATCTCTGGTGTCTCATCGTATTCTCCGAACTGATTTGGAAGACCTGCGTTAGGGTAGGCACTGACATAACAAGGAGCTACATCGCTTATTTCTTTTAGATATTTTTTCAAATCTCTAGCTCCGAAAGAACAGTTCAATCCGATGGATAGTGGATGGGCGTGCATGACAGAGTTCATGAATGCCTGCATGGTTTGACCGGATAGTGTTCTACCACTGATGTCTGCCACTGTAGCAGAGAGCATGATATAGACGGTACGTCCGCAACGAGCGATACATTCGTTGGCAGCCGAGATGGCAGCTTTCGCGTTGAGGGTATCGAAAATTGTCTCTATGAGAAGTGCATCGACGCCACCCTCGATGAGGGCATCCATTTGTTCGATGTAAGCCTCTTTCATCTCGTTGAAGGAGACGTTTCGGAAGGCAGGGTTGTTGACGTCTGGCGAAATGGAGCAGGTCTTGTTGGTAGGACCGATGGAACCCGCCACGAACCTTGGTTTGGTTGGGTCTTTAGCCGTATAGATATCCGCGGCTTTGCGAGCTAATTGAGCAGCTGCGAAGTTAAGTTCGTGGATATGACCTTCCATTTTATAATCGGCCATGGAGATTCGTTGAGAGTTGAACGAGCAAGTCTCGATGATATCAGCCCCCGCTTCCAGGTATTTGTTATGGATATCGGATATGACGTCGCTTCGTGTTATACAGAGTAGGTCGTTGTTTCCTTTCTGTTGCACGTCGCTGTTGGGTACGAAGTCACCGCGATAGTCTTCTTCCGTTAATCCATATTGTTGTATCATGGTACCCATACCACCGTCGAGTACGAGTATGCGTGAACTTAATTCTTTTTTTAGATCGAACTCCATATATGTCGTAAAATTTTGTGCAAAGATAGGATTTGAATTTTGAATGAGGAAAAGAGAAAGAGAAAATGGATATATTTGTTGAAGGAAAAGAATGAAAAGGTGAATTCGTAGAATTCATTTCAAGGAATCATGGACATATTTTGAAACACTTATATAGAATGATTATGCCGAAACAAACCATTGTATTTGAAAATCCAGCGAAGTCTCTCTTGAATACAATCAGATAAAAATTGTTCAGGGAGAACAGATGTATTTGCGTCCGATAGAAGATGTGAGATGTCTTTTGGTGGATCATCATTCAGTTCATTTGACAGTTCCGTTGTTGAATAAATTGGCGGAATCCAATGTGTCCGTTGTTTTTTGCAATGAGCGACATATACCGACTTCTATGCTTTTTGATTTAGAATCAAATGGGATGCAATCCAAATATATCAGAGGTCAGCTTGCATGTCAGGAACCATTAAAGAAACGTATATGGAAATAGATAGTGGAACATAAGATTTTAAATCAATCTCTATTGCTTGAAAAACTAAATATTGGAGTTGGTCTGCTGAAACCATATTATTCGAATGTAAAGTCGGGGGACACATCAAATAGAGAAGGAGTGGCGGCAAAAGAGTATTGGAAAAAACTTTTCGGGAAAGAGTTTATACGAGACAGGATAGGGAAGGAGCCAAACAATTTTTTAAATTATGGATATATGTTGTTACGATCGTTCATGACAAGAGCCATAATGGATGCGGGTCTTTTGCCATTGGTGGGAGTTTTCCATAGAAATTATTACAATTCTTTTCCGTTGGCAGATGATTTGATGGAACCGTATAGACCGTTTGTGGATGAGAAGGCTTTTGAATTACATTCAGCCAAAAGAATGAATATTGACAAATCGGTCAAACAGGCTTTTTTGCAACTTCTATATGACAAAGTAACTTATGATCAAATGATATCGACTGCGAGGACGTTAGCAGGGGTTTATGTTGGAGAAGGAAAAATATTGTATTATCCTAAATATGAGTAGTTATGTGGATATATGTTATTGTGAATTTTTCAGAGCGGACGAAGATTGGGCGACATTCACGAACCGAATTTTGCAGGGTATTAGCGAAGGATGGCTTTCAAGAGATTTCAAAAAATCTATATGTAAGGTATTGTGGCACGCAAAGTAATGCATTGTCGCATAAAGAAAGGATTCGTGAGAAAATTTTGGAAAGATACCCGATAAGTATTATCTTAGTTGCGGATAAACAGAACGAGTATTCATATCATTATTACGGTCGAAGGAAATGCAAGAAAACGCAAGGAAATTTCTTGAAACAGCCCGAGATGGTCGAATTTTTCTAATAAAAATTCTTTGTATTTTATTGAATGTGAGCGATGTATGAATTACTGGTTTTTAACATAAAGGGAATTATAGTACTTGAAAACAATATGGAAAGTAAAAAAGAGACTATTTTTGACCACAATCCGACAGACGAAGAGTTAAAAAGGTGGGGAGGGCGAGAGACATTTGAATATTTTAATTCTAAAGGTATTGATATTCTCTCTGATGACAATTCTAACTATTATATGATCGGGATTCTTTATGCGAGCCGAGGGGACGATAAGACGGCGGAGAAGTATTTCTCAAAGATAAAGCACAAAAAAATGCTATCGACGTTAGTCGAAGATTTTTAATACTGATTCATAGTATTTTGGCTCTATTTCAATAAAACGGAATGCATATACTATATCAGATTTTGTTTTTAACATAAAGGGAATTATAGTACTTGAAAACAGAATTATAGTACCTAAAACCTATTCCAACGCATAGATTCAAAGGAGTGTCCTTCGGACAGAAATCATACAAATCTTTACAAATCCTACAAATATGAGTTGCATTAAAAGCGATTTGTGAGATTTGAACAGATTTGTAGGATTTCTCGCGAAGCGACTCATAGTAATACTAAACAACACCGTTATAGATTATGCCATCATGTATGCGCTGTAATTATGTGTCACCCCTTTGGGGTTCCAATTACCGTATGCCCTGTTTCATACACGGGCTCACACCCGTGCCTATGATATATCACCCCTTTCAGGGGTTAGCGGCATCACGTTATGGAGGAGTGTCGCGTTGTCCCCAATGTATCCACCCGATGGAATTGGACACCATCCAAATTGTAGGGGGGTGTATCAAAATTCGAATTTTTGATGCACCCTTTTAACTTCCTGAGAATCGAGTGGGGACTCGCAGAAACGACATTTTGGGTTTTTCAGTCAAATATTCGATTCTCACGAGCCAGGGAACGGAGA
>Ga0247609_10001927_pt1 | contig 23118 bp, 19 predicted proteins | sample 172DNAGHGlowgp2_FD_193487 | JGI IMG/M metagenome (GOLD analysis project Ga0247609, IMG submission 193487) | Sheep rumen microbial communities from Palmerston North, Manawatu-Wanganui, New Zealand - 1728 DNA GHGlow gp2 | ecosystem: Host-associated > Mammals > Digestive system > Stomach > Rumen ...
TACCAACGATACGACCCGGCATCTTGCGGATGAGTTTCTCCGTGCAGCACATATAACCCACATAAGGTCCGCCAAACAGCATGGGAATGCCCAACGACTGGCCATCGCCCACAGCAATATCGGCACCCCACTCGCCTGGCGTCTTCAGCAGGGCAAGGTCGGCAGCAACACTGTCCATGATGAAGAGCGCCTTCTGCTCGTGACAGGCTTCAGCAAAACCAGTATAGTCTTCAATGATGCCAAAGACATTAGGTTGCTGCACCATCACGCCAGCCACACCATCGAGAGTTGAGAGTTGAGAGTTGAGAGTTGAGAGGTCGGTGACACCATCCTTCATGGGAATCGTCACCAGCTCGATGCCCTGATGCAGCGCATAAGTGTCGAGCACCTCACGGGTTCTGGGATTCAGCGTTTCAGAGACAAGCACCTTGTTCTGCTTTTTGCCTGCTGCAACAGCCATCATCATGGCCTCAGCAGCAGCAGTGGTACCATCGTACATCGAGGCGTTCGAGATGTCCATACCCGTCAGTTCAGTCATCATCGACTGGTACTCGAAGATATAGTGCAGCGTACCTTGCGAGATTTCTGCCTGATACGGAGTATAGGAAGTCAGGAATTCGGAACGGGAAAGCAGATTGGGAATCACAGATGGCGTATAATGGTCATAAACGCCATAGCCTGCGAAACAAGTCAACTGACTGTTCTGCGAGCCCAGTTTCTCGAACAACTGACGAACCTCCATCTCACTCATCTCCGAGGGAATCTGATAATCACCCCGGAAACGGATGTTCTCAGGAATCTGGGCATAGAGGCCATCGAGGTCTTTCACCCCAGCCTTCTCCATCATGGCCTTCAGATCCTCCTGAGTATGGGGAAAAAACTTATACATTTCTTACGATTTTTCGATATTTCGATATTTTGCTATTTCGATATAACGTTATACCGTTATAACGTCATTATAACCTTATTTTTCGCAGAAAGCGGCATAAGCCTTGGCATCCATCAGGTCGTTCAGTTCAGCCTTGTCAGCGATGGACACCTTGATAATCCAATTCTCGTAAGCATCGCTGTTGATGAGTTCAGGCTGATCTTCCAAAGCCTCGTTCACCTCGACGACAACACCCGTAACAGGCGACATCAAGTCGCTGGCAGCCTTTACGCTCTCAACGGCACCAAACTCCTCACCAGCACTGACTTCATCGTCCACGTCGGGCATATCGACATATACCACATTACCCAATGCATTCTGGGCATAATCCGTAATACCAATGTAACCGAAGTCACCTTCAACACGTACATACTCATGCGACTCACTGTAATAGAGTCCTTCTAATACTTTTGCCATAATTCTTTTTGTTTTTTATTGTTTATTTCTTGTAATGTTTGTCATAGAAACGCTTCTTGCAGACGACTCCCGGGAAAGTCTTCTTGCGAATCTGAATCTCCACCTCCGTATCGAGGGCAGCATACTGCGCATCAATCAGAGCCATACAGACGCTCTTGTCCGTCGAGATGGTGTGATAGCCCGTAGTCACCTCACCAATCGTCTGTCCGTCCTTCAGTACTGCATAGCCATGACGGGGAATGGCCTTGTCCTTCAGTTCAACACCAACCAGCTTCTTGGCAGGCCCCTCGGCTTTCTGCTTGGCAAGTGCTTCCTTGCCAATGAACTCGTCTTTGTCGAGTTTGACGAAGATGCCCAAGCCAGCCATGATAGGCGTAATGTCTGCCGACAGTTCGTCGCCATAGAGAGGCAGTCCCACCTCGAAGCGCAGCGTATCGCGGCAACCCAGTCCGCAGGGCTTGCAGCGTCCGGAGGCAACCAGTTTGTCCCAGCATTCATTAATATAAATAGGTGAAGCGTAAATCTCGAAGCCATCCTCGCCCGTATAACCAGTACGGCTGACAATGACGTCGCCAATCTGCTTGAAAGTGTAGAACGTCAGTTCTGCACAAGGGATTCCAAGTACTTCCTGCATGACAGCCTCAGCATCAGGACCTTGCACAGCCAGCTCGCCATACGCATCGCTTTGGTGCTCGAGCACGACATCGTAACCCTTAGCCTGTTCCTGTATCCATACCCAGTCCTTATCGATATTGGCAGCATTGATAACGAGGAAGAAACGGTCGTCAGCCATCTTATAGACCAACAAGTCGTCGACTACGCCGCCATCCTCGTAGCACATCATGCCATACAGGATTTTCCCATTGGGCATTCCAACCACATTATTCGTAAAGATGTGGTTGACATAGCGCTCTGCATCACTGCCACTGATGAGCACCTCGCCCATGTGGCTGACGTCGAACACACCACAGGCCTGGCGCACAGCTTGGTGTTCGTCTACAATACCACTATACTGAATAGGCATGTCGAACCCACCGAAGGGCGACATCAGCGCTCCCAGCGCCACGTGTTTGTCATAGAGACAGGTACGTTTGTTATTGTTTTGTTCCATGATCTGTTTATTATAATAAATTGATAAATTCTTCTTTTAAGTATGTCTGTTCTATCTTCTCTATTTCCGCCACTTGCGCAAGCGTCAGCATGAGCTCATCATCGCAGAGCGTATCACGAATCAAGGCTTTCACCTCCTCTAAGCTTAGTGATGTATAATCTTTCAGCAGAGTGATGCGCTGACGAACACTCTGAATACCTTTCTCCTGTAGTTTTTCAGCACTTGGGGTGATGGCGTGGAGCATGTAATCCATATTCGTATCGTAGAGCATGGTGCTGTGGACGATGCTTCGACCCGGCAACTGATAGAATGCCGTACCACACACTTTCCGGTCACCAATCAGAATGTCGTTACGACTCGTGCCCGTTGCCTCGATACCCATCTTACGCAACACCAGCAAAATCATTTGCACGAACCTGTTAAACGTTAAACCCACTTGATAACCATCGCTGATATACGACAACATTACATTATCCATATCAGCATAGACACACCCTCCCCCACTCTTCCTGCGGTACATCTGAATGTGGTGCGAACGACAGAAATCCTGGTTTACTTCATTCTCTATCAGCTGGTTACGCCCAAAGATAACGCTAGGCTCTACCTGCCACATAAAGAAATAGTCTGCAGGAGCCATTTGGCGCGCCACATACTCTTCCAGAGCCAGATAAAACGAAAGCCTTCGAACTTCGTTGTCGGGTAATGAGACGTAAATCATTGCGATTTTAGTTATTTCCCTGCAAAGATATAAAGAAAATATGCAAAAACCAAGAAAAAGCCATAATTATTTTGTAAAAATAAAAAAGACCGCTTTTTATTTTGTACTTTGCTCGCTTATTCGTACCTTTCACCCATGGTGAATGTACTTTCGCTCGAAAGTGCAAAAAAAAAGTATTTTTATTTTGTACTTTGCTCGCTTATTCGTACCTTTGCACATAAAATACGAACTAACGTGGAACTATTAAAGGAAATTAAATACCCTGAGGACCTGCGGAAACTAACGGTCGACGAACTGCCCGAAATCTGTCGGGAGCTTCGCGAAGACATTGTCAAGGAACTTTCCGTCAATCCCGGCCACCTGGCTTCAAGCTTGGGCGCCACCGAGATTACGGTAGCCTTACACTACGTCTACAATACGCCCTATGACCGCATCGTCTGGGATGTGGGTCACCAGGCCTACGGACACAAAATATTGACAGGTCGCCGTGAGCAGTTCAACACCAACCGCAAACTGGGCGGCATCCGTCCCTTCCCCTCACCGGAAGAGAGCGAGTACGACACCTTCATGTGCGGCCATGCCTCGAACAGCATCTCGGCAGCCTTGGGAATGGCCATTGCCGCCAAGGGCACAGACCGGAAAGTCGTTGCTGTCATTGGCGATGGAGCCATGTCGGGCGGACTGGCCTACGAGGGCCTTAACAACGTATCAACAACGGACAATGATATCCTGATTATCCTCAACGACAACAACATGTCCATCGACCGTGCTGTCGGAGGTATGCAGGAATATCTGCTGTCGCTCAGCACCAACGAGACCTATAACGCAGTGCGTTTCAAGGTGACCAGTTGGCTGCACAAACGGGGCTTGTTTGAAGACGACCGCCGCAGAGGTTTTATCCGTCTGATGAATGCCTTCAAATCGGCCATCTCGCACCAGCAGAACGTGTTCGAAGGAATGGACATCCGCTACTTCGGGCCCTTCAACGGCCACGATGTAAAGGAGTTGGTACGCATCTTACGACAGCTGAAGGGTATGAAAGGTCCCAAATTGCTCCATCTGCACACTCAGAAAGGGCATGGCTATGCCCCTGCCGAGAAGGATGTCACCATCTGGCATGCCCCTGGTAAGTTCAATGTCGAAACAGGCGAACGACAGGTGAAGGACGAATCCAATAAGCCTCCTCGGTTCCAGGACGTCTTTGGCGAGACACTACTGGAATTGGCCAAACAGAACGAGAAGATTATCGGTGTCACACCTGCCATGCCTACTGGCTGTTCGATGAACATCATGATGCACGAAATGCCTGAGCGCACCTTCGACGTAGGCATTGCCGAAGGACATGCCGTCACCTTCTCCGGAGGTATGGCCAAAGAGGGACTGTTGCCATTCTGCAACATCTACAGTGCTTTTGCCCAGCGTGCTTTCGACAACATCATTCACGACCTGGCCATCCTGAAACTCAACGTGGTATTGTGCTTGGACCGAGCTGGACTCGTGGGCGAAGACGGCCCCACTCATCATGGAGCTTTCGATCTGGCAGCTCTGCGCCCCATTCCCAATCTTACCATCGCTGCTCCAATGGACGAGCACGAGTTGCGCCGCATGATGTACACAGCACAACTTCCCGACAAGGGCCCCTTCGTCATTCGCTATCCACGAGGCTGTGGCTCACTGGTCGATTGGCGTTGCCCGTTAGAAGAAATTCCTGTCGGCAAGGGACGTCGTCTGCGCGACGGCAATGATTTGGCTATCATTACCCTCGGTCCCATTGGCACTCAGGCAGCCGCAGCCATCGAAGAATGTTCCGTTTGCGGCGACTCAGTCGCAACAAACAAGACCATCGCCCACTATGACCTGCGCTTCCTGAAACCCCTCGATGAAGACCTCCTGCACGAAATCGGCAAGAAATTCACAAAGATTATCACCGTCGAGGACGGCGTACGCAATGGCGGTATGGGCTCTGCCGTTTTAGAGTGGATGAGCGATCACGGCTATCAACCCGTCGTTCGTCGCCTCGGACTGCCCGACCATTTCGTTGAACACGGAAAAGTCTCTGAGTTACAGGCTATTGTGGGCATCGACAAGGAAAGTATCAAGAAAGAGATAGAAAGCATATGAAGATTATCATTGCAGGGGCAGGAGCCGTAGGTACACACTTGGCTAAGCTGTTTTCACGCGACCATCAGAACTGCGTATTGATTGACGAGGACGCCTCCAGACTGGGCGACCTCGACAACCGCTACGATATCATGACCCTGCAAGGGCGCACCACCAGCATCAACACCATGAAGGATGCCGGAGTGGAACATGCCGACCTTTTCGTTGGTGTCACGCCCGATGAGAGCCGCAACATGACTGCCTGTATGATTGCCCATGCTTTGGGTGCCAAGAAAACGGTAGCTCGCATCGACAACTTCGAATACCTCGACCCAGCACGCAAGGAGTTTTTCAACCAAATGGGCATCGATTCGCTTATCTTCCCGGAAGTCTTGGCAGCAGCCGATATCACCAACGGGCTCAAGATGTCGTGGGTACGTCAGCGCTGGGACGTTCATGGCGGCGACCTCGTCATGCTGGGCATCAAGTTACGCGAAACCTGCGAAATACTGAACCAGCCCTTACGCGAGCTCTGCGGACCAGACGATCCCTACCACATTGTAGCCATCAAGCGCAAAGGAGAGACGCTCATCCCTGGTGGTAACGATGTTCTTGAGGTCAACGATCTGGCCTACTTCATGACCACCCGCGAGTATATTCCCTATATCCGCCAGATTTCTGGCAAGGAACACTATGCCGATGTTAAGAACGTCATCATCATGGGAGGCGGGCGAACGGCTGTCCGTCTGGCAAAGGTGGCTCCCGACTACATGGACTTGAAGATTATCGAGATAGACGAAAACCGTTGCGAACGCCTCAATGCAAAACTCGCTGACCTCGATGTCATGGTGATTCACGGCGATGCCCGCGATATAGGACTGCTGCAGGAGGAAGGCATCCAGAACACGCAGGCCTTCGTGGCGCTGACAGGTAATGCCGAAACCAATATCCTGGCCTGTCTGACGGCCAAGCGACTGGGCGTACGTAAGACAGTGGCGATGGTCGAGAATCTCGATTATGTGGAGATGGCCGAAAGTCTCGACATAGGAACCATTATCAACAAGAAAACCTTGGCAGCCAGCCATATCTACCAGATGATGCTCGATGCTGACGTATCGAATGTTCGTTCGCTGATGCTCGTCGATGCCGATGTTGCCGAGTTCACAGCTGCCGAGGGTTCGAAGGTCACTAAGAAACCTGTGAAGGACTTAGGTCTGCCGACAGGAGCCACTATTGGTGGACTGGTACACGACGGGCAAGGCATCCTCGTCAATGGTAACACACGCATCGCGGCTGGCGATACCGTCATGGTGTTCTGCCACGAACAGAATCTGAAGAAAATTGAGAAATACTTCCGCAAGGACACTCTATGGTAAACTTCTCGTTGGTATATAAGATTATCGGCTCGCTGCTTTTCCTGCTGGGGACTATGCTGGGCATCTGCGTAGGAGTATCGGCCTACTATCAGGAGGACGACCTGTTGTCGTTTCTCATTGCAGCTATCCTCACCATCAGCGCAGGCTTCATCTTCAAATACCTGGGAAGAAACGCCAACAACAATCTGAGTCGACGCGACAGCTATTTCCTCGTCACCTCGGCATGGATTGTCTTCTCGCTGTTTGGCATGCTACCCTTCCTCATTGGAGGATTCATTCCTAACGTGACCGATGCTTTCTTCGAAACCATGTCGGGATTCACCACCACGGGAGCTACTATCCTTGATAACGTGGAACGCCTGCCCCATGGCATCCTTTACTGGCGAACACAGACTCAGTGGATAGGTGGTTTGGGAATCGTCTTCTTTACCATTGCCATTCTGCCATCTATGGTGGGCAGCGGAAGCGTGAAGGTGTTCTCTGCCGAGGCTACGGGACCTATGCGTTCGAAGATGCACCCACGACTGTCAACGATGGCCAAATGGATATGGACCGTCTATCTGGGACTGACACTGGCATGTATCATTTCATTCTATCTTTGTGGCATGGATTGGTTCGACAGTATCAACTACGCCATGACAACCACTGCCACAGGAGGTTTCTCTACCCATAACGACAGCACGGCTTATTTCCAATCGCCAGCCATCGACTATGTCTGTGTGCTCTACCAGTTCCTGGCAGGTATCAACTTCGCCATGCTCTACATGGCTATCTTCAAGCTGAAAATCGTCGAACTATTCAAGAGTTCCGAATTCAAACTCTATCTCTTCCTCGTTACGGTAGCCACATTATTTATCTGCTACCTGTTGGTATCGCGCAATGGATACGAATTGGAGCTCGCCTTCCGTTCGGCATTATTCCAAGTGGTATCCTTCATGACGACCACAGGACTTTTCAACGACGATGTGGCGCAATGGCCTCACATCACATGGGTCATCTTGGGCTGTCTAATGTTCATCGGAGCTTGTTCCGGCTCTACGACGGGTGGTTTCAAATGCATTCGTGGTGTGATGGTGTTCAAGGTGCTGCGCAACGAGTTCCGTAAGATTTTGCATCCTAACGCCGTATTGCCCGTGAAGATTAACGGCCAGACTGTATCCCAGCAGAAACTGTCTACCCTATTGGCATTTTTTGCCATCTTCAGCATCATGGTACTCATTTCAGCCACTATCATGATTGTCTCTGGCATCGACAATACCAACGCCATTGCCATTGCCCTGAGCTGTATGAGTAATGTGGGCCCCTCGCTAAGCACGGAGGTCGGTCCTTCCATGACATGGAGCGAAATGCCGGACTACATCAAGTGGACATGTTCGTTTCTCATGCTCGTAGGACGTCTCGAAATCATGTCAGTCCTCGTGCTCTTCACACGTGCTTTCTGGAAAGAAAATTAACAACTACTATGAATTATTATAAGTTTACACCCCTGCCCAAGACACTCATTTGGGGCACAGAAAGCTGGCAGATATCTGGAGTTGCCGGCAGCGAGACATTATGTTCAGTAAGTGGTGATGGTAACACTACAAAAACCATCAACGACCTGGTAAGCGAACAAAAAGCTGCCCTGCTGGGCGAAGCCAACTACCAGCGCTTTGGCAACGAGTTTCCGCTACTCATCAAGTTTATCGATGCCCACCGCGATCTGAGCATTCAGGTACACCCAACAGACGAGATTGCCCGTCGTCAGGGCAAGCCTCGCGGAAAAACAGAGATGTGGTACGTCCTCGACTCTGAACCCTGTGCCAGTCTCTACAACGGTCTGAAGCAACAGATTACCCCCGAACAATACAAGGCGATGGTTGAAAACAAGACCATTTGCGATGCTTTAGCCAAATACGCTGTCAAGGACGGCGACTGTTTCTTCATTCCTGCCGGACGCATCCATGCCATTCTCAACGGCTGCTATCTGGTGGAAATCCAACAGACCTCTGATGTCACCTACCGCATCTACGACTACGATCGTCTTGACAAGGACGGCAAACCCCGCCAGCTGCACATCAAGGAAGCCGCCGAATCGATTGACTATACGGTGCTTTCCGACTATCAGACACATTATACGCCACGACTGAATGAGAGTGTATCGCTTGTCGAGTGTCCCTATTTTAATACCGCCGTATACGATTTGACCGAGCCTATGGAGATAGACTACTCCGAGCTCGACTCGTTCGTTGTGCTGATTGGTCTGAAGGGAGAATGCACGCTGACCATCGATGGTGAGGAAGTCACCTTCCATGCTGGCGAGAGCATCTTGATTCCCGCCACAGCAAAAGAGGTACGTACAGAGGGTACTATGAAGTTTCTGGAGACTTACGTGCTGTCGTAAAATACTGCTCCACATCCTGCTGTATCTGCTGGAAATGGGGCGACAGCTGGTAACCCGCGTTCTTTTTCAATGTCTGCTTGATGTCAGGCAACGAGTGTTCGTAGCACGACATCTCGTTTTGTCGTTGCATATGGTGTCGGGCAGTACTATTTATCTCGTCCTGACGTTCCTGGCGCAGACGGTTACATACCTTATTTAATATAGGTACAACGACATTATCAAATAGGTGATGGCCCTGTATGTAGAGGTAAGTCGTTTGCGGTGTGACGCCCAATTCCTTGATGCTATCTTTGGTTTCCAGATATGCTTCCTTATTGTCAGGGTATTCTTGCTGCAACTGGTGCACCTTGCTATTTACCTTCCTTCGCAGATGGTCTATAGACTTCTGAGGATCCATCACGTTAACGTGTCCCGGATCGGCCACGCGGTTGAAATCCTGTAGCGAAAAGCGGTTGTGATTCCCCGTGCGGTAGGCCCACACCGACCAGACAAACAACGGGAAGATAGCTTCAGAATACTGCTGCATGAAGTCCACGAAGTCGAACAGGCGATGGTCGTTTAGCGTCACAGCCACACAAACGTCATGCAACGATGGAGCATAGCACTGCAGGTTCTCGATGGCATAGGCATAGGTATGGAACACATAAGGACTCTCGAGCACCTTCTGCGACTGAGCCGTAACACCCTGCAACATATAGTCGTAGTCGGCATCTACACAAGCTATCATGTCCGGACCAATTCGTTCGCCTACGAAATTCATCAGCACCGACTTCTTTCCTCGCTCCAGCTTCTTATGCGAGGGCAACATGACCTCGAAGTAGCGCCGTTCGTTCTCGAAGCGCGTCAATACCGTCCGCCAAAAGTATATATCGTCATAGCTCTCGACGTAGGCAACTATCCTACGACGGGCCGACTTCGAGGTCAGTCCGTTCGCCGCCTCAAAATACCGGCTATTGAGATTATCTTTCAGTCTACTAGGCATGCAAAGAAATCATAATTACTAATTACTCATTACTAATTAATAATTAAACTGTAATATCGCTCACCTCCGTCACGCTGTCCACCCAGCCGTTCATAATCACTGCTGGCGAATGTGTCGTCAGAATAATCTGTACGTTGGGATTCAGCTCCACGATGAGATCAATGAGTCGTTTCTGCCACTCGATATGTAGGCTTACCTCGGGTTCGTCCATGAAGAGCACATACGGCTGTGCGTCCTCTACCAATACCGTCAGCAAGATGGCCAGCATCTGTTTTTCACCACTCGACAACTGGTAGGGCACCAGTGTTTCGCCAATCTGCGAGAAACGGATTTCGTTCTCCGTGCGGACAATCTTCTTGCCCGTCTCTGAAAACAAGTCATCTACCATGTCTTGAAAACGTGCCTTCGATTGTGACAGTTGCTGAGCCGCATCAGTATTACCCTGCTGCAGTTCAGCAATGATGCGGTTGCCGATGTTCACCTGATAGTCCAGATACTTTCGTTGTAGATGGTAAAGCTGAAAGTCCAATGCAGACCGGATGCGTGTGTCCACCATATTCAGCGTCTCGTTGTCCAGCATGGGAGAGTCCAGCGAACGGATGATGTCAAAACGCACGTGGGTAGCATCTTCCGGCTCCGCAGTGATATGCACGCCTTTCAGCAGGTGGTTCACCAAGTCACCATTCGTACAGATGCTTTTAAACACCTTATTTAATATCGTACTCTTACCCACGCCATTGATACCGCTTAGAATATTTACATGAGGGTCCAGCTGCCACAGAATATGCTTTTTGCCGCTCCACAACGAGTCGATTTCTATCTGTTTAATGTAGTCTGCATACTTCATAGTCGTAAGTTTTGGTGCAAAGATACAAAATAATTCATAATTCATAATGCATAATTCATAATTATTTTTTATTTTTGCACCCATGAAAGATAATAAAGCGCTCATTGCGCACTTAAGTATGTTCGGAGCCTGTGCCGGATGGGGGCTGATGGCTCCCGTGGGCAAAGATGCCATGACACATGGCTTCGACGGCATCACGATGGTAACCTTCCGCGTGGTGGGTGCCTGCCTGCTGTTTTGGATAGCATCGCTGTTTGCTCCCAAGGAACACGTCCCAATGAGAGACAAACTGATGTTTATCGGAGCAGGTCTGTTCGGACTGCTGTGCAACCAGTGCTGCTACACCATCGGACTGAGCATCACGTCGCCCATCAATGCATCGATAGTCACCACCTCGATGCCTATCTTCGCCATGCTGTTGGCTGCTCTTATCCTGAAAGAGCCTATCACAGGCAAGAAAGCATTGGGTGTGTTGATGGGGTGCTCGGGAGCACTGATACTGATTCTGACAAGTGCGGCGCACAGCAGCGACAAGGTGGGCGACATCCGTGGCGACCTGCTTTGCCTGTTTGCACAGTTCTCGTTTGCCCTGTATCTGTCGCTGTTCAATCCACTAATCCGCCGCTATAACGTGTTCACCATCAATAAGTATATGTTCTCGTGGGCCACACTCATGCTGCTGCCCTTTACGTTCAGTCACGTCAGTGGGGTGTTGGCTAAACCAATACCTACAACAACATGGTGGGAAGTGGCCTATGTAGTGGGCATCGGGACCTTCTTCGGCTATATTCTGACAATGATTGGCCAGCGCACGCTACGGCCTACGGTAGTCAGCGTCTATAACTACGTGCAGCCCATCGTCTCAGTGGCGGCATCACTGCTGATGGGTATCGGCATTCTGAAGCCAACACACGCTTTAGCTGTAGTGCTGGTGTTCAGCGGTGTCTGGCTGGTGACAAAGTCAAAGTCCAAACGCGATATGGAGGCAGAAAAAGAAAAGGTGACCGATTAATATCGGTCACCTTCTTCTTTATTCCAAAAATCCATTAGGAATATCTCGAAGACCAGTGTACTATAAGCAGGAATCACACCCGATTCGGTGGTACCATAGCCCAACTGGTATGGTATCGTCACAATCCACCCCTCTCCGCGGTGCATGTGCTGCAAGGCCGTAGAGAAACCGGGAAGGATGCTTCCACTGACCTTGAAACGGGAAGGAACGTCGACAGCAAGATTAAAATTGTCCGTAGACATATAACTTCGGTCAAATTCGTAGCCCTCCGGATAATGAGGCGAAGGAATCAGTCGACCGCGATAGTGAACGGCCACAGAGTCTGTATACGCCGGAGTATTGTCAGTCCACAGTAATTCGGTCTTCGCGACTTTCTCAACCAAGATGCAATTGGTCGGAGCTATCAATTCAAGAAGAGTTTCACTGGGCATCGACCAAGCAGGAATAACCACCTTAGAGGAAGTCTCTCCCTTAGTCTGATATTCCAGCAAGTAGCTATTATATTTCTCCAGAAAATAGCTCTCGTTCTTGTTTTGCCAGTTTTCGAACTCCGCACTGGTTTCATCGCTCTCACTGCACGACACCATGCCGAACAGTGAGAGACCAATGAATAGATATTGCTTGATGTTCATTTTGATGATTTACTGCAGTTTCTTCAGTAAGGATGCAATGCTTACCTTGTCCTCGATGATTGAGTTGAGATCGCTGATCTTCACACGCTCCTGCTCCATGGTGTCACGGAAACGCAGGGTGACGCAACCATCCGTCAGGGTATCGTGGTCAACGGTTACGCAATATGGCGTACCAATGGCGTCCTGACGACGATAACGCTTACCGATACTGTCCTTCTCGTCATACTGGCAATTGAAGTGGAACTTCAGCTGGTCGATGATCTCGCGAGCCTTCTCGGGCAGACCGTCCTTCTTTACCAGCGGCATCACAGCACACTTCACTGGAGCCAGGGCTGCGGGCAACTTCAGCACTACGCGAGTCTCACCGTTCTCCAGTTTCTCCTCCTCGTAAGCGTGACACATAATGCTCAAGAACATACGGTCAACACCAATAGAGGTCTCAATCACATACGGAGTATAGCTCTCGTTGGTCTGAGGATCGAAGTACTTAATCGACTTGCCAGAATACTTCTCGTGCTGCGAAAGGTCGAAGTTCGTACGAGAGTGGATACCCTCCACCTCCTTGAAGCCGAACGGCATCTTGAACTCGATATCTGTAGCTGCATTAGCATAGTGAGCCAGTTTGTCGTGGTCGTGGAAACGATAATTCTCAGCACCAAAGCCCAGTGCCTGGTGCCACTTCATACGGGTCTCCTTCCACTTGGGGAACCACTCCAGCTCTGTTCCTGGCTGTACGAAGAACTGCATCTCCATCTGCTCAAACTCGCGCATACGGAAGATAAACTGACGAGCCACAATCTCGTTACGGAACGCCTTACCAATCTGGGCAATACCGAAAGGAATCTTCATACGACCAGTCTTCTGCACGTTCAGGTAGTTCACGAAGATACCCTGAGCGGTCTCCGGACGCAGGTAAATCTTCATAGAAGCATCTGCGCTGGCACCCATCTCGGTAGAGAACATCAGGTTGAACTGACGAACGTCGGTCCAGTTGCGAGTACCACTAATGGGGCAGACAATCTCCTCGTCGAGGATAATCTGCTTGAGTTCCTCGAGATCTGGGCCCTGCATGGCAGCAGCGTAGCGGGCATGGAGTGCGTCGCGCTTCTCCTTGGTCTCCTTCACGCGCTCAGAAGTCTCCAGATACTTAGCCTCGTCGAACGAGTCGCCAAAACGCTTGCGAGCCTTCTCTACTTCCTTTTGGATCTTCTCGTCGTACTTGGCAATCTGATCCTCGATCAGCACGTCAGCACGATAACGCTTCTTCGAGTCGCGGTTGTCGATGAGGGGATCGTTGAAGGCATCTACGTGTCCTGAAGCCTTCCATATCGTCGGGTGCATAAAGATGGCGCTATCGATACCCACGATATTCTCGTGGAGCATCGTCATGGCTTTCCACCAGTACTGTTTAATATTATTCTTCAACTCAACACCGTTCTGACCATAGTCGTAAACAGCGCCTAAACCATCGTAAATCTCACTGCTGGGGAACACAAAACCATACTCCTTACAGTGGCTCACGATTTTCTTAAAAACATCTTCTTGTGCCATATTTATAAACTTTAATCTCTAAACTCTAATCTCTAAACTTTAAACAAAAATTGATTTTGGGTGCAAAGGTACGAAATTCAAAAGAGAAAACGGCAGAATTATCATTTTTTATTATTTTGGGGCATTACTTGATGTTGTCAATAATACCTCAATCGAAAAAAAAGCGCTAGAGAAAAATTACAAAAAATTTGGTTTTCTCCTCACTTATTCGTATCTTTGTCCCGCAGATTGGACTTAATACTATCAATTCATATGGCTAAAGCAATTAAAACAATGGCGATGCTGGCCGTCGCTGGACTTGCAATCCTAAGTGCTTGCACGCAGAAGAAGGGTGACGATGTCACGCTTCAGGTAAATACCCAGTATGGAATCCTCGAAGGTTTCGAGGAGGACGGAGTGAAGAAATTCTTAGGCGTACCGTTTGCCCAGGCTCCTGTCGGCGAACTCCGCTGGAAGGCTCCCCAAACCCTGCAGCCATGGGAGGGCGTGCGCGAGGCTAAGGCCTTTGGTGCCGACCCCATGCAACTCGACATCTTCGGCGATATGGCGTTCCGAGGTGCCGGACGCAGCGAGGACTGCCTCTATCTGAATATCTGGACCACAGCAGCCACTACGGCCGACAACCTGCCTGTACTGATCTATTTCAATGGCGGTGGACTCATGGCTGGCTCGGGTAGCGAACCACGCTACGATGGTTCTGCGATGGCCAAACAGGGTGTCATCGGTGTGACGGCGAACTACCGTGAAGGTGTGTTCGGATACTTTGCACACCCGGAGCTCACAGCAGCTTCCGACTATAAGGGCAGCGGCAACTACGGTTTCCTCGACCAGGTAGCTGCCATCAAGTGGGTGAAGGAAAATATTGCAGCCTTTGGCGGCGATCCTAACCGTATTACCATCGTGGGCGAATCGGCTGGCTCGTTCTCGGTGTCGCTACTGATGTGTTCACCGCTCTCAAAGGACCTTATCGCAGGAGCGATGCTCTCATCAGGTGCTGAGGTAATGCCAAATAAGCCTGCCACATTGGCTGAGGCTGAAGCGGCAGGTATCGACGCACTGAAGGGAGCAGGCATTGCCAGCCTGGCCGATGCAATGGCCCTTAGTGCCGACTCACTGCAAAAAGTACTCCCTCCAAGAGGCATGTCAAGGGTTGTCATCGACGGCTACTTTATGAAAGAGAGTGCCGACAATGTGTTTGAGAAGAACGAGCAGGCTCAGGTGCCCTTGCTGGCAGGTTGGAACTCGTTAGAAGGTCATCCCGCCCAGGCTCTGCAGGGGCAGGCTCCCACACTTGCAAACTTCAAGAACGCCATGAAGTCTCAGTTTGGCGATATGACTGACGATATTTTCACAGCCTATGGCATCACCACCGATGAAGACGTCTTGAACCAAAAAGGTTTCGACCTCGTCTCAGACCTCTTCACAGGCTTCCCCACATGGAAGGTGTGCGACTATCATGCTAAATCGGGGCTGCCCGTCTACCGCTATCACTACATGCATCCGCGCCCCCAAGTGTCAGCCAAGATGGGTGACAAGACCGGTGCTCTGGCCGGTGGTGTACGCGAAAAGACCGAGGAAGAGAAGAAGGCCGCAGCCACGCAGCCAGCCATCGCTCCTGGTGCCGTACACTCTGCAGACATCGAATATGCCATGGGTACGCTTGACACCAACGAATACTACGACTGGCAGCAGGAGGACTACGACATTTCCAAACTGTTCCTCACCTACTATGCCAACTTCTGTAAGACGGGCAATCCTAATGGCGAAGGCCTTCCCGAGTGGACCGTCATTACCAAGGATAACCTCGACAACGCTCCCGTCATGAAGATTGATGTCGAGTCGAAGGAGGTGGCTTCCCCCGAGCGCGAGAATGCCTTCCGCACACTCGAGAAATTCTACAGAAGCAAGAAATAATAACAAAATTCCAATAACCACTATCAATGGACGACGAAACAAGAGACGACATGACAGACATAGAGGGTTCCGAGAATGCAGAATTAACAGAATCTGCAGAAGGACACTCTGACTATAAACCCGTAAACCGCTTCGATGCTGCCGCCGTGCATCATCTGAGCGGTATGTATCAGAACTGGTTCCTCGACTATGCCAGCTATACCATTCTCGATCGTGCCGTGCCACATATCGAAGATGGCCTGAAACCCGTGCAGCGGCGCATCCTGCACTCCATGAAGCGCATGGACGACGGGCGATACAACAAGGTGGCGAACATTGTGGGACACACGATGCAGTTCCACCCCCATGGCGATGCCTCGATAGGCGACGCTCTGGTGCAGATGGGACAGAAGGACCTGCTCATCGATACTCAGGGCAACTGGGGTAACATCCTCACAGGCAACAAGGCAGCAGCGCCTCGTTACATCGAGGCCCGCCTGTCCAAGTTTGCCTTGGACACCGTGTTCAATCCCAAGACCACCGAATGGCAGATGTCATACGACGGACGCAACAAGGAGCCCATCACCCTGCCCGTCAAGTATCCGCTCCTGCTGGCTCAGGGCGCCGAAGGTATCGCCGTAGGACTGTCGACTAAGGTGCTACCCCACAACTTTGTGGAAATTTGCGATGCGGCCATAGCCTACCTGCACGACGAGGAGTTCCACCTCTACCCTGATTTCCCCACTGGAGGCTCGATAGACGTATCGAAATACAACGACGGACAGCGCGGCGGTGTGCTGAAGGTGCGTGCCAAGATCGAGAAACTCGACCCGAAGACGCTGGTCATCCGCGAGATTCCATTCTCGAAGACAACCGAAACGCTTATCGACTCCATACTGAAAGCCATCGACAAAGGTAAAATCAAGGCACGCCATGTGGAGGACCTGACAGCGGCCAAAGTCGAGATACAGGTACAGCTGGCACCCGGTGTATCTTCAGATAAGACGCTCGATGCCCTCTATGCCTTCTCGGACTGCGAAATCAACATCTCGCCCAACTGCTGCGTCATCGAGGACAACAAACCGCAGTTCCTCACCATCAGCGATGTGCTACGCCACTCGGTAGACCGCACAAAAGACCTCATCCGTCAGGAACTGGAAATCCGTAAGGGCGAACTGCTCGAGCAGCTGCATTTCTATTCGCTGGAGAAGATTTTCATCGAGGAGCGCATCTATAAGGACAAAAAATTCGAACAGGCTCCTGACATCGACAGTGTCTGCGAACATATTGACGACCGTCTGACGCCTTATTATCCGCAGATGGTGCGCGAGGTCACCAAGGACGACATCCTGAAACTGCTGGAAATCAAGATGCAGCGCATCCTGAAATTCAACAAGGACAAGGCCGAGGAGCTCATGGCTCGCATCAAGGCGGAAATCGAGGAGATTGACCGCGACCTGAACAACCTCGTAGAGGTGACGGCCGAGTGGTTCCAGTTCCTCAAAGACAAGTATGGCAACGACCATCCGCGACTGACGGAAATCCGCAACTTCGACACCATCGAGGCTACGAAGGTGGTCGAGGCCAACCAGAAACTCTACATCAATCGTCAGGACGGCTTCATCGGCACAGGTCTGAAGAAGGACGAGTTTGTGTGCAACTGCTCGGACATCGACGACATCATCATCTTCTATAAGGATGGTAAGTTCAAGGTGGTCCGTGTGGCTGACAAGCTGTTTGTAGGCAAGAACGTCATGTGGCTGGGAGTCTTCAAGAAGAACGACCAGCGCACCATCTATAATGCTGTCTATCGCGACGGACGCAAGGGATTCTACTATATCAAGCGTTTCAATGTCTCGGCCATCACACGCGATCGCGAATACGACATCACGGCAGGCACCGAGGGCTCACGTGTTCTGTACTTCACGGCCAATCCCAATGGTGAGGCAGAAGTCATCAAGGTAACCCTCGACCCGGCACCCAAACTGAAGCGCATCTTCTTCGATAAAGACTTCTCGGAGGTGCTCATCAAGGGACGTGCCGCCAAGGGTAACCTGCTTACCAAGTTCCAGGTACACCGCATCGGACTGAAGAGTCACGGACACTCCACGCTGGGAGGCCGCAAGGTGTGGTACGACCCCGATGTCAACCGTCTGAACTACGATGAACACGGACAACTGCTGGGCGAATTCAACGATGGCGACCAGATTCTGGTTATCCTCAAGAATGCAGACTACTACCTGGCGGGCTTCGATGCCAACGTACACTTCGAGGACGACATCGACCGTCTGGAGAAATACGAGCCGGAAAAAGTATGGAGTTGCGTGCTCTACGATGCCGATAATCAGGGCTATCCCTATGTCAAGCGTTTTGTAATGGAGGCTTCCAAGCGCAAACAGAACTATCTGGGCGAGAACGAGAACTCACAGCAAATCCTGCTGACGGATACCTATTATCCACGCCTGCTGGTAACCTACGGTGGCAACGATGCCTTCCGCGGATCGGAGGAAATCGATGTCGAACAGTTCATCGCTGTCAAGGGCTTCAAGGCAAAGGGCAAGCGACTGACTACCTGGCAGATTGAGAGCATCATCGAACTCGAGCCTACCCGCTTCCCAGAACCTGACACCCCTACCGACCCTACTGAAGAATCGGAAGAAGAAGACCTCGACCCTGATGCCGGCAAAAGCCAGCAGCAGGTTCTCGACGAACTGACCGGACAACTCAGCCTATTCCCCGAAGAATAGCGGCCTTCGGCCTAAATACAAAATATGGAATATAAAATAATGAGTAGATTGAAAAATAAAAGAACGCTGACGCTCAAAGGGTGCCGCTGTTATTTATTTTTTATTTTTTATTTTTTATTTAGCCCCATAGGGGCGCAAAAGGTCGTCACCCGCAGCACGATGATTGGCGTAGGAGTCTCCAATGTCCTCGACACCTATCTCTCGCAGGAACACTTCAAGGGGCCAGGGTTCTCGTTCCTCTCCACCATCGAGCGGCAGCGTACAGGCAATCGCTGGTCTACACTCATGGAGCACGAAGCCAACATCTCCAGCGTCAAGGACCGCCCTAAGTCGAAACACGAACTCGAGGGAGCCTACAACTTCTATTGGGGCAAGCTATACAGCTGGCAGTTCATGGACAACAGGCTGCGATTACAAGCCGGAGGACTGCTGAACGCCTCATTGGGCGTCATCTACAACACCTCCAACTCAAACAATCCTGCACAGGCCCGGGCACATCTGAACCTCATGCCAACGGGAACGGCTGCTTACCGCTTCCAGCTCTTCAATCGAACCCTTGTAGCACGTTACGAACTCAGCCTGCCCCTGGCGGGTATCATGTTCTCACCCAACTACGGACAGTCGTACTACGAGATTTTCTCGCGGGGCAACTACGACCACAATGTCGTACCCACCACCTTCGTATCCGCACCCGAGTGGCGCCACATGCTGACCATCGACATCCCAGTCAACAATCGTCATTCGTCATTCAACATTCGTATCGGCTACTTAGGTAATATGCAACAGGCCAAGGTCAACAACCTGCGCCAGCACATCTACACCCACCGCATCCTCGTCGGTATTACCAAGCGTTTCTCCATCACTCCCCACGCCCTATGAAGAAATATCTAGTCTATCTAGTTTCACTAGTCCTACTAGTACCTCTAGTTTCGTGCGTTGACGAAGTCGAGCACGACAATACCCCCGAGGGCAATTTCGAATCGCTCTGGCAAATCATCGACGAGCACTACTGCTTCTTCGACTACAAGCAACACGAATACGGACTCGACTGGAATGCCGTATACAATAAATACAAGGTACGCGTCAGCAACCACATGACAACCGTACAGCTTTTCGAGGTACTGACCGATATGCTTGCCGAACTACGCGACGGACATGTCAACCTAAGCAGTTCGATGGATTATGGACGCTACTGGACGTGGCATGAGGCTTATCCGCAAAACTTCAGCGACAGCCTGCAGCGGCGCTATCTGGGCACGGACTACAAGATTGCCGCAGGACTGAAATATCGCGTGCTCGACGACAATATCGGCTACATACGCTACGAGTCATTCCTGCAAGGCGTGGGCGAAGGAAACCTGGACGAGTGTCTCTCCTACCTGGCACTCTGTCGCGGACTCATCATCGACATCCGTAACAATGGCGGAGGCGACCTGACAAATGCCGAGAAACTGGCTGGGCGCTTCGTACACGAGAAAACGCTCGTAGGATATATGCAACATAAGACAGGAAAGGGGCACAACGACTTCTCGTCCATGGAGCCTCGCTACTTGGAGCCATCCAGCAACATCCGCTGGCACAAACCGGTTTGCGTGCTCACCAACCGTTCCGTATTCAGCGCTGCCAACGACTTTGCTGTTATCATGCACGCACTGCCGATGGTCAAACTGGTGGGCGACCACACAGGAGGAGGCAGCGGTATGCCGATGAGCAGCTCGCTGCCCAACGGATGGACCGTGCGTTTCTCAGCCTGTCCTATGTTCGATGCCCAGAAGCAGCAGACGGAATTTGGAATCGATCCTGATGTCAACGTAGCCCTCACTGACGAAGCAACAGCACAAGGCCGCGACCTCATCATAGAGACCGCCCGCGAATTGTTAATTAAATAAAAAAAACAGAATAAGAAATCAATTTCTCATTTCTCATTTCTCATTTCTCATTTTAATTGTGTACCTTTGCACCCGCAAAAGTCAGGAACCGGAAGGGAATTGACATCGTCAATCCAAAATTGACTCGTCGATTAGCGCCTGTGGCGGAATTGGTAGACGCGTTAGACTTAGGATCTAATGTTTCACGGCGTGCAGGTTCGAGTCCTGTCAGGCGCACAAAACATCGTTGAAGTCGGCATAGCTCAGCTGGTTAGAGTATCACCTTGACATGGTGGGGGTCCTTGGTTCGAGTCCAAGTGTCGACACAAAAAGAAAGAAGTGACGCATGCGCCACTTCTTCTTTTTTTAATACTCATCCTCGTTGAATAGGAAGTCTTCTTTCGTCGGATAGTCTGGCCAGATGTCCTCAATACTTTCGTAGACATCGCCCTCGTCCTCTATCTCCTGTAAGTTCTCCAACACCTCGAGGGGGGCACCGGAGCGGATGGCATAATCTATCAATTCGTCCTTAGTTGCGGGCCAAGGTGCGTCTTCCAATTTCGAAGCTAATTCAAGTGTCCAATACATAATAATATTTACTATTTAAGATTTACAATTTACGTTTTATATTGTCTCTTTGAAATTTGCCCGCAAAAGTAATATTTTTTTTTCTAATCACAAACATTATTCCATACTTTTTCGCTCTGACCCGCAATAAAATTCAACTTTTTGGCCAAAACGAAGAAATAATCGCTCAATCGGTTGATATATTGCAGCACTTCAGGACTAATAGTGGCCTCTTCCGAGAGTGCAACAATCCGGCGTTCAGCACGTCGGCAGACCGTGCGGCAGACATGCGTCTGGGCTGCGGCAAGTGTTCCTCCGGGCAGGATGAAGCCCTGTCGTTCGGGCAACATAGCCATGATGCGGTCCACCTCTTGTTCCATTCGTTCTATTTCACCTGCAGGCAGGTGTGCAGAGGGATAGAGCGGTGTCTGGTCCTGATCAGTAGCCAGATTCGTACAGACATTAAACAGACAGTTCTGGATACGCTGCACCAGTTCCTTATCCTCCCCATCGGGAAGCATAGCGGCCAACAGACCGATATGGGAACTCAGCTCGTCCACCGTACCATACGACTCCAAACGGGCACTGGCCTTCGACACCCGCTGACCACCCACCAACGATGTCAGCCCCTTGTCGCCGCCACGGGTATATACCTTCGTGATTTTCTTTACCATAGTCTTTAGAAATTGATTTGATAGTTATGTTTAAAGCGTTTAATATCGTAAAAAATAATCCCACAATAATAGAGATCGAACGTCGTACCGTTTCGTACGTCACGTTCCATTTCGTGCCAGCGGTTCCAATTGCGCCAGATGCCTTCCACCACAACGACCGAGCGTTCGTCACATTGCGCCAGCAACGACTCATAGCCGTCGCGGTCATCAACATCTATGCGAGCCAGTTCCACATGCTGAATCTTTTCAGCAAAACGCGTCTTCCTGCATCCTGACTGCCAGTAAGCCTGATAGCAGTCTGTCAGCATCGTTACGGGCTGACGCCAGTTAGCCAAACGGAAATAGAGCTTTCCTAACTTCCTGGTCAGCCAGGCATCGTTAGGCAACAAATCATAAGCATAATAAGACCAATGCTCGTTCACCACATAGCGAACGAACGCGTAATCCGTAGGCGACTGAATCCCAAAGCCGCGACACCGGTGAATACGGCTTAACCAAACGAGTCCACGCTGCAACTGATTCATAGCTGCAAAATTACGAAAAAACGAGGGAAGTGCAAAGAAAAAAAGAGGGAAAAACAAAAATAGTCCCATAATCTTACGACTACAGGACTATTCTCTTGAAAAAGTGGCGGCCTCCTACTCTCCCGCATTGCATTGCAGTACCATCGGCGCAGGCGGGCTTAACTTCTCTGTTCGGAATGGGAAGAGGTGGGACCCCGCCGCAATAACCACCTGATAAGTCTTCGAATTAGTAATGAGTAATTAGTAATGAGTAATTATGATTACTACATATTACTGAATGGACTCACCAACTAACCGTATAGGTGACAATCTTCACAAGCAAAACTTCGATTGGATTAATACCAACACCTGAAAATATGACTCTTTGTACTCTGCGCAGCCATCATTATGCATTATGCATTATGAATTATGCATTGCTGCAGAGCTGCGAAAGCTATCGGGCAATTAGTAGTGCTCGGCTTTGACGTCGCCGTCTTTACACCTGCACCCTATCAACGTCCTCGTCTGGGACGACCCTCAATGGAGTTCTCATCTTGCGGAAGGCTTCGCACTTAGATGCTTTCAGCGCTTATCCATACCAGACGCGGATACCCGGCGGTGCACCTGGCGGCACAACCGGCAAACCGGAGGTCTGTCCACCACGGTCCTCTCGTACTAGTGGCAGCACCACGCAAAACTCCTGCGCCCACGATAGATAGAGACCGAACTGTCTCACGACGTTCTGAACCCAGCTCGCGTGCCACTTTAATGGGCGAACAGCCCAACCCTTGGGACCTTCTCCAGCCCCA
>Ga0247609_10001928_pt1 | contig 23113 bp, 26 predicted proteins | sample 172DNAGHGlowgp2_FD_193487 | JGI IMG/M metagenome (GOLD analysis project Ga0247609, IMG submission 193487) | Sheep rumen microbial communities from Palmerston North, Manawatu-Wanganui, New Zealand - 1728 DNA GHGlow gp2 | ecosystem: Host-associated > Mammals > Digestive system > Stomach > Rumen ...
TGTGGTCGTGGCTTGTTCATATAAAAAGTACGAGGTCTCATGTCTCGCTGTGAAGGTTGTGGAAGACCTGCTGGAAAAGACATGACAACCCCGTACCTATATACGGCATTAGTGTCATATCCGTCTGGGTTGGGAGTCGAGGTTCAACACCACCGAGACTGCCATCCATGAGTATGCACACCATCTCCATTACACGGAATTCGGGAAGGAAGACCGGAAGCAGGATCCGCACGGAAAGCAGTTCTGGCAGATTTACGGGCAACTTATCTGCCGGGCGAAGGAGCTCGGCATCTTCGAGGATGACAGGCTGCCAATACTGAATTTCCCGAAGAAAGACGGGGCTCCCGGCGGGCAGAAGGTGATTCTTCCCGAGAAGAAACCCGAGCCGGAATTCAAAATTGACAGCAGGCTTCCTGCCAGCATAAAGAACGCATTCAGGGACATCCTCCGCCAGGTCTGGCGCTGGATGGAATCGGAATAGTTTTTATTCATAAGGGCTTTCTTTGACAGTATCTGTCAAAACACCTTTTCATCTTTGTATCATGGGAAATAACCGTACAAAACTTAGCAGCCTCACCTCCGAGCAGGAATCCGCCGTAAGCACGACGGAAGGGCATATCCGAGTAGTAGCGGGAGCAGGGTCGGGGAAGACCCGGACGCTTGTCTACCGCTATGCGTATCTCCTGAATGACATGGGAATTCCGCAGAGCGACATCCTCTGCATGACCTTCACCAACAAGGCCGCGCAGGAGATGAAGACCCGCATCTCGGCCCTCTGCCCCGGCGGTGTGGTCGGGGATTTCGTCACGACCATCCACGGGTTCTGCGTGAAGTTCCTGCGGAAGGAGATCTACCGCCTGGGGCTTCCGGAGAACTACCTCATCTATGACGAAGAGGACATGAAGGCCCTCGTGAAGGAGGTTCTGGAAGAGAATGACATTCCAAGGAAGAAAGGCATCGTCGGAAACTACATGGAAGAGCTCGGGAAGTTCAAGGCCGAAACTCCTTACATTGACAGGTTCGTCCTTCCCTCGGCACCCATCAGTCCTGGAGATATTCCCCTCTTCGGGAAGATGATCCTTCGGCAGAAGCGGTACTTTGCCCTGGATTTCGACGACCTTCTTTTCTATGCCATCTACATCCTTGAGACCTTCCCAGAGGTACGGAAAGCCTGGCAGGATCAGTTCCAGTATGTGATGATGGACGAGATCCAGGACTGCTCGAAAAGCGAGTGGAAGCTCTTCTCCATTCTCAGCGAGGGCTACGGCAACCTCTTTGTCGTTGGCGACGCGGACCAGGCCATCTACGAGTGGAGAGGGGCCCATCCGGAACTCTTTGTGGACTGGAGTCCAGATACGGACATCTACTTGAAGAACAACTTCCGCTCCCTTCCCAATATCGTCTGTCTTGCCGACTGCATTATCGGGAACAACCGCAACCGCCTCCCAAGGACATCCATCACCATGAGGCCCGCATCCGGTTTCCGCACGAAACTCTACCACTGCAAAAACGAGAAGGCCGAGTCGGAAAAGACCGCATCCATCCTTAAGTCCATCAACAAGAAAGAGGGTATCGCTTGGAAGGACATGGCCATCCTCTACAGGGCATCCTATCTCTCGCGTTCCATCGAGCAGGTCTTCATCCGCGAGAAAATCCCCTATGTCATCTGGGGCGGGGTCCGCTTCTTCGAGAGGAAGGAGATCAAGGATGCCCTGAGTTACCTCCGTCTCGTGGCCCTTGACGACGACATGTCCTTCAAGCGGGTTGCCAACACCCCGTCACGCAAGATTGGGAAAAAGACCATGGCCCTTATCCAGGGCTATGCTTCCGGAAAAGGATGCTCCCTATTCCGGGCCATGGTGGAATCCGGAGTGGCGGCAAAGAACCCCGCCGCTGCCCGCTTTGTCGAGTCAGTACTGGAAGCCCGGAAAGCCATAAGCACGAAATCCATCTCGGCCCTTCTGGAGATGGTCCTGGAGTCGAGCGGTCTTCTGGAGATGTACCGTGTCGACACGGAGGAAGATCGGCTGGAGAACCTTCAGGAGCTGCTGAAATCCATCAAGCTCTACGAGGAAGAAAACAAGGAAGAGGAAAACCTCGGGGTGGAACAATATCTCCAGGACATCGCCCTCTACACCAATGCCGACTACCGCAAGGACGATGACAAGGTGCGCCTCATGACCATCCACCAGGCAAAGGGGCTGGAGTTCAAGCTCGTGTGGATCTACGGCCTCAATGAGGGAGTCCTTCCCAGCCACCGGACCATCCGCGAGCGTGGCGAGGCCGGTCTGGAAGAGGAACGGCGTCTGATGTATGTCGCCTGCACCCGGGCGATGGACAGGCTGTTCTTCTCGGACTCCGAAGGATTCAACGTCCAGAACTCCCAGGCGAAGTACCCCAGCCGGTTCATCCGTGAGGCCGAGGACTGTTGCGGTCCTCTGTATGACATTGAAGGATCCTTCTCCCCCACCCTGTGGGACGGGACGGACAAGCTTATCCTCTCATTGGAGTCTCCCCGCCCAAGTGACGAGTCAGGATTTGAAATTGGGGCCAAAGTACATCACCCGGTATTTGGGAATGGTGTCGTCACCGGAGAAGACACTGATTCCGGGATTGTAAGCGTGCGTTTTGAAGGATTCGGAGTTCGGAGAATTGCTCCGAATCTCCTGGAAATCGCTCCGGATTCCGAAGATAATTGTTAAATTTGTGTTATGGCAAACGAAAGAATTTACGGCGGCATCCCCAGGCCGCAATACACACCGGATCATATCGACTCCCTGAAAGAAGACGAGGTGTTCGTCTTCGGCAGCAATCTCGCCGGAATGCACGGCGGCGGTGCCGCCTACGCTGCATTCAAGCTCTTCGGTGCGGTGATGGGCTGCGGGGTCGGTCTCCGCGGCCAGAGCTATGCAATCCCGACGATGCAGGGTGGCGTCGAGACCATCAAGCCGTATGTCGATGACTTCATCGCGTTTGCCAAGGAACATCCGGAGTTGTTCTTCTTCGTGACCCGCATCGGGTGCGGGATTGCCGGGTTCCGGGACAAGGAAATAGCGCCCCTGTTTGCAGAGGCGCATGGACTCGAGAATGTCTGCCTTCCGGAATCATTTGCGAAGGCTCTGAAATAGCGCACCTTAACCGCTCACAACAGGCAAGCTGGCAGAAGGAGTCAGTGACGCCCGGAGTTTTGCGACGGTTTCCTCCAGTGTAAAGGCAGGACTTTTTCCTTTCTCGGCATCATAAAGGGTATTTATTATCCTAAAACTGTTCCATATATCTGAAAATGGACTTGCGAAAGAGTGTCGCCGGGGGTTTCCTTCTTTATCGACCACTGCGCACGTGTTGATGCCGCTAAGGGGACTTCCCGCGATGAAGTATGTGAGCGCGACTACCCTGTCCTGTTCTCTGATGACAGCACGCTCACAACTGTCCCACCACTTCAGATAAATCCCAAGCGTGGCATTATCCAGCCCGGAAGAGCCGGAATAGGCGAGGTTGTTGTTGAATGGCAATGGAGTAAAGAACATCCTTCTGTCAGCATACACGGCTGCTCTGTGCTCATAAAGGAAGAAGGCTTCTCTGAAGAAGATTTCTTCCCAGGGAGCCCTCCGTTTCAAATCCGATTCCTGCATTTAGAATGGCATTTTACATTGTTCTCAAGCCTTGCAGGAGATTCATCAAGGCCTCGCTTTCACTGGCGACATAAGGCTTTTTGGACAGAATCATCCTGGCAATCTTTACTCCCTCTTTTGTTTGGGTTATCTGCTGGAAGTAAGGCTTGCCGAATTCCGGCCAAACAAGTTCGGCCTTGTCCCCTTCATCCACTAGGTCCATGTAAATGACCACGACCCAGTGTTCATGCTCGGTGTATTTCTTCGTGGCGTTCACCTTGATCCTCATTACGGTATCACCTACGGTAACCGTTTTGTTCTCGAAGTTAAGGATGCATTTCTGGATCTCCATCGAAGGGATGCTCATGTCCTTGGACAGGATCGCATGATCCTCGTAGGAGACGTAACGCGGGGTGCTCATGATGTCGATGGATTCGACATACATCTTGCCGCCGTAATTCAGGGGATTGGTGCTTTGGGCATGGCCCAGGGTGCAGGCAATGGCCAGCACCGTTGTCAGGATAATGTGTTTCATGGTATCAGATGGTTGGGTAATTGACAAGGATGACGGGAATCTTCTCAGAGGTGGCAATGCGGTCCAGTGTGCGGGCGACGAAGTCAGGGCTGCCCTTGAGTGCGCCGGAGGGACTGATGATGGCGGCCCGGATGAACTGGCGGTGGATGAGTCCGCGCAGCTTGCGCTCGATGATGTTGATGTCTGGGTTTTTCTGATCCAGGATGAGCGTCTTGACGATGGAACCATCTGCCGGCACGATGGCTTCAATGGCATCCTTGTGGCCGTCAAGGGACAGCACGGCCACACTGGTGTTCCAGCGGATGCGAAGGTCGGAGACCATCTTGGCGATTAGGAAGGAGGCGCCGATTTCGTCATCGGCATTCACCCGGTGGGCCCTGCCAGCTTCGTAACCGGGGATTTGAGTAATGATTTCTTCTGCCATATCGAAAGTTTTCGGCAAATATACCGGCACCTTCGGCAGAAAGCTGGCAGAAGCTAAGAAAGTTGATTAAAAACGGAAATATTTTGGCACAGAGTACCGCCTAGTTGGAAGGCATGCCCTTCCGTTGCATGAATATGGCCGAAGAGGTGGTGTTTCGGCTTTGCCTTGAGGACGAAGTTCAGGATTTCCGGGGAACCGAGGTCCTGGTCCAGAATGCCCAAAGGGGGATAATGTGTGACAAGGATGTCAAGGTCGGAGGGGATTACCTCGTCGGCAATGCGGGCATTGCCGGAGATGGCGCCGATAACGACACCGTCACAGTCTTCCACGGCATCCTGAAGAACGATGATGCCTTTATCGGTCATTGCCTTCTCTATGGATTCAGATTGCCCAAGGTCAAATGACAGTTCATGATTACCCGGGACGAAGATCTTCCATTTGGCTATCTGGGATGAGAACCAGTCAATGAAGTCATCATATTCGCCACCCTGGAGGTTATCTTCCACCGCATCCCCAGCGCAAATGAGGATATCTGCGTTCTCCGGCACCCTTAGGCTGCGATGATGGCCGTGGGTGTCGGAGAAGGCGAAGATGTTCAGTACAGGAAGGCGTATTAGCATCACAAGAAGTATTGTTTCTTGAACTTTACGTAATTCTCAGAATTTGCTACCCAATCAATGATTTCATTGTAAGTAAAGAAATCAAAGCTCAGCTGCTCCAATTGGAGTTGTTCTGAAATGAACCGATTGATAAGGTTTTTGCATTCCTTGGCTTCAGCTTCAATCAGTCGATTTTTTTCAATAAAGGCATTTTGATATTCTTCCGTGAATAGAGATAAAAACGGCTCGGGCATTTTCCAAGTAACGCTGCACAATTGCACCTTCCTCTTTTCATAGTCTTTAGGGCACTTGCGCATATCTTTATAGATGGCAAGCAAATGTCGACAAAGCTGAACTACATTATAAACTTGGAAACTTTCAGCCTGCGTGAACAATTCAACCCATCTTTGTGCCGGTTCTGTGGTTTTAGAGTACTTTGATGCCTCAAGATAGGATGAGCGAGGTGTTTCATTCCCTGAATAATAGGGCTCAAGAAACTTTGATTCAATAAAAGATATCTTATCGGAGTCTCTAACAACGACGTCTATATTAGCTGGGATACCGCGTTTTAGGGGAACTTGTTTTTTCCATTCGAATTCGACTCTTGATTCAGGGTGACTAAGTTCATAAGCTCTCCAAAAGTTCACGGCCAAGCCGGCGGAAGAATTCACCTGATGCATTTCTGATTCAGGATTACCGCTTCCTTCAATTAGTTTCTGCATCTGCTCTTTTGAGGGCTCGCTGATGAGGTCTATTACAAAGGCGCCATTATTGCACTCAATAAGTTTGTTGGTCAATAGTTTAAACGCATCCATATTTGTTGTGTGAGTTCTTGGTTATTTCCGTGTTTTACAGTCCACGCCATGCCCGATGCTGGCCGTGGGGGGCGGAGAAGGCGAAGAGATTATTAGTATTGACTGTAATCATTATAAGTCAACGGCGTCCTATACCGTATCAAAGCCGAAGTATTTCTCCCTAAATCGCCGGTTCATGGAGGCTGTCAAATCTTCCCAATGTACACCAAGGACGTGAGAGGACATCTCCTTTGATATGAATTCTTCTTTAAAATGTATAAACTGGTAATCGGCAATCGTGTTAGCTTTGGGATAAAGAAAGACGACATAATCATTTTCATTCTTGACACGAAGAATGTTACGGAATAACTGATAGTGCTTTCTCATTATAGGGAACCCACTTGTTGTCAGCATACTTTTCGCTTTTTTATTCAAGCATATCGAGCCCTCTATTAGGCTGAGATAGGTATTTCTGAATTTGTTCCTGTGGGATTTATTGTCTTCACAAGTTCCGAATCCCTGCTCCGTATACTTGACTTCAACATATACATGGCTTTCTCCGTTAGGGGATTCCAAATAAAAGTCGAAGTTTGTCCCTTCCCTATCATCGAATTCCTTTTCAAACTCAGCTGTTGCACCGACGAATGCTTCACCGGGAATTCCCATAACTTTCAACACTCGTTGTATTTCTTCATCTTTAACCACAAGTTTTCCTTCCTGACTGGAAAGTAACGGACGGAAGAATTCATAGCAAACCACCTGAGAAGAATTCAGGTGGTGAGCATACCGCTGGGGCTTACGTAATTCAGCGACGTCTTCTAATCCATCACTCAAAAGAATCCGTTCTATCACTTCCATCTGGCTTTTCCCAGGAACTTCGACAATGTGAGGATAAGGCCCTTTCCCATTGAAGAAACCCGGTTTACCCTCCTTGGGGAGGAACTGCTCCAAGTGTCCGAGCACACTCTTTTTGAAATCATTATAGGATGCCATCGTGTCTTTATTCAGCTGCATATCTCAAGTTCAATCTTGTAATTGTTTCTTTGATTGACGACCGGAGTACTTCAGGTTCCAGAACTTCGATGCTGTCTCCGAACGACAGAATATCTTGTTTGAAGTCATAGTCCGGGGCAAGATAGTAGGAGAAGACGCTATAACCCTGACGAGTTTCGACCTCTTCCTGGCTGCTGTGAAGTGGAAGGGAGCGGAAATACCGGACCTGCTTGCCGTAGACTTTCAGTAGCACTTTCTGGCTCTTCATGTCGTCATACTTCCTGACTCCGTAGAGTGAACCGAACCATGCTGCCGCATCGATATCCTCCGGCATCTTGAAGGTATCCGGCACGATCTCCACTTCCAGCATACGGTCAAGGGCGTACATGTGCGGCTTTCTGTCCTTGTCATAGTCCTTGTGCCCATACAGGTACCATCTGCGCTTGAATTCCCGGATGAAATAGGGTTCAATCTCGAAGACCCGGTCCTGCTCCATCGTATAGCCTTGGTACTTGACCCTCAGCTTCCGGTTGTCGCGGATGGCCTGGATCACGGTAGTCAGGAACTGATGGCTGGACGGGACGTTCTCGAAGAATACGCGGTTCTTCATCCCAGCGCTCTCGTTCAGGAGGGAGTTGAGACTGAGGGCGTTGAGCATCCACGTGCGGATGCCCTGACCGTCCAGGTCCCCGTCATTCTCTATGTAATAGGTGTTGTCCCGCCTGTCGCAGAGGATGTCAATTCCGAAGATATCGGCGATGGACGCTACATGGTTCGCGAATGTGCGTGTCGCGAGTTCCTTGCCCTCGTCATTGACCGAGCTGCGCATCCACAACTTCTTGATTTCAGCCAGTGTGAGCGGGCCGCGGCTCTGGAGCGTCTCCAGAAGCCAGATGTACGATTTGAAATAATTCTTTGCCATAACTGAGCGCAAAGATAGCAATATCATCGGCAAAAAAGTGGCAGATACAAAATATTTTACATCGGCCACAATCATGCCGACCCTCCGACGACCTTTGCCTCAGAATAAAAAGATTTGAATTATGGAAATCAAACAATTGGAGCCAAAAGAGAAAGTCATCACCTTCTTCGGAGAGATCAAGAGCTCCAGCGTGGAGTCAGCCATCAAGGAGATTGTAAAGATCAACCTCACGGACCAGGTCTACATCCAGCAATGCTCACAGTGGGCAATAGACAACAAGATGTCTCCCATGCCTGTCACCATCACGCCCATTCAGTTATACCTTTCCACTTATGGAGGCGGCTGTTATGACGGTCTTTCACTCTATGATGTCATCGAGACATCAAGCACCCCCATCGAGGTAGTCTGTACTGGGAAAATCATGTCCATGGGCATCATTGTCGCCCTAGGCGCCAAGGTCCGCAAGGGCTATCGGAACACCACTTTCATGATCCATCAGGTGTCCGGTTTCTCCTTCGGGACCCTGAAAGACATGGAAGAGACAGTGGCCGAGGTGAGCAGGGTAAACAGCATGCTATTCAAGGTCATCAAGGACAAGACAAAGATTACCGACGATCAGCTTAATGAGGTCATCAAAAACAAGAAAGACTGGTTCATCTCAGCGGATGAGGCCTTGCAGCTTGGCATCCTCACAGAGATTATTGCATGAGAGGACTTCAGCGTGAACAGCCGAGACTATTTTAGTATCGGATCCCCGCAGAACTTCCTTCTTCCGCAATCCTTGCATTTGAATCCCGCCCACACGGAGTCGAACTGGTTCATGGCGGCTTCTACCAGCTCCGGTTCATCGGTAAGTATCCCAGCTTCGAAATTCCTTGTCCGGGGACTCTTCATCCCGATACCTGCGCCAGTAAGGTTGGCACTGCCGATATATGCGGTTTCGTGGTCGAAGACGATGATCTTGAAATGGACCCTGGGGCAGAGTGCCCTTTCCAGTCCCTTGAACAGCACCGGATACTGGTCGAAGTCCTCCCGGAAGTTCGGCCCCGGCTCCTTGGCGTGGATGAGTCGGACTTCCTTCCCCTTGCTGATGAGACCGGCCAGAACGCCAAGGAATGGACGCTCTTCTATGTAAAGGTCCTTGATATCCGCAGTGCCAATCCATAGAGAACGTTTCACCTTGGAAGCTCTGGAAAGGACTTCCTTGTAGTGCGCTTCATCTGAGATGTATTGAATCATGCGGCAAATCTACAATTCAAATGTGCAATAACCTGGCAACCGAATGCAAATTTAATCATTTTTCAGCACCCTCTGGTATAGACCTGGCTTCCTTTCGCCTTCCTGCCTGAAATTCGCAGTTTTTTCTCTCGCTGCCACTTTTTAGCAGGAGTGCCCGGTATCTTTGCCACCGAAAACTAATAGCATTATGAGCAAGACTTTTTTCGAGAGAATGAACAACATCGCCGAAACGATGAAGAGAGAAGAAAGCGAGGATTCCAGGCGTGGGATGAAGATTCTCATCAACGATGAGAACCTCGCCAAGGCTGAGGAAGATATTGCTGCTCTTAGGCAGATGCTCGGAATGAACACCATGCAGGTACTCATCATGACCGCCGTCGTGGCTCTTTCATCCAGGAGCCGATTCGAGGGCGACGACCTTGCCAGATACCTGGGAATGGAATATCTGAAGTTTCTCTCCTATTCGAAGGACCTGGATGAGTTGAAGCGCCGTGGGTACATCCGCCTGAAGACTGACGGAGATATCGTTCCTCCCAAAGAAGTGCTCAGAAGTTTCAAGTCCGACAAGCCTCTTGAACCCGAGCCCACCACGGGACTTTCAACCCTCCAGCTTCTTGTGAGGTTGCGGCGGATGATGTCACTCCGCTCTGAGGATGAGATTTCTGACGACGATCTCATTTCTGAGATAGACACGCTCATGGCCGACAATCCAGAGACAAGCATCGCCAGGGTCTATAACGGTTTCAAATGTTACGTTACCGATGCGGAACGAGTGATGTTCATCGCCGTGCTGCTTCGCTACCAGTTTGATAATGACGACGAGTTGTCGTGGTACAATATCGACGACTATTTCGACGAGAACAGTCTGGAGAATCTTCAATGCGGGTTCAACGCTGAAGTTCTGGAACTTCAGAGCAAGGGAATTATTGTATTTGCCGGAAGTGACGGGATGCTCACGAAGGAATATTTCAAGATAAGTGATGAGGTGAAGGAAAAGGCCCTGGCTGATATCGGAGGCATGAGGAAAAAGGAACGCAAAGTGACGGCATCGAGCAAGATCACCGCCTCCACCATCCACAGCAAGGAACTCTTCTACAATCCCGCAGAGATGCGGCAGGTAGACCAGCTGCAGGAACTGCTCAGTGAAGAGCGTTTCTCCGACATCCGAACGAAGATGAAGGACTTGGGCCTTAGGACAGGATTCTCCTGCCTGTTCTACGGCGGCCCGGGCACCGGCAAGACCGAGACGGTCTATCAGATTGCCCGGAAGTCAGGACGCGACCTCTTCGTCGTTGACGTCTCGCAGGTCAAGAGCTGCTGGGTGGGCGAAAGTGAGAAGAATATCAAGCAGGTCTTTTCCCGCTACCGTGAATGCGTGAAGGGGGGCGGAGCGGTTCCCATCCTCCTGTTCAACGAGGCCGATGCCGTGTTCGGCATACGTCAGGAGGGGGCCGGAAGCGCCGTCGACAAGATGGAGAACTCCATCCAGAACATCATCCTCCAGGAGATGGAGGACCTGGACGGAATCCTCATCGCGACGACCAACCTCACCTGCAACCTTGACAAGGCTTTCGAGAGGCGTTTCCTCTACAAGATCCGTTTCGAGAAGCCTTCCGTGGAAGCGAAGAGCCGTATCTGGAAAACCATGATTCCTGAGCTTGGCGAGGCGGAAGCCCTCCAACTGGCGTCGGATTTCGACTTCTCCGGAGGGCAGATAGAGAATATCGCCCGGAAGAAAACCGTCAAATCCCTTATAAGCGGTGAGACCCCGACCTATACCCAGATACGGGAGTACTGCCAGGAAGAAACTATCGGAGACTCGCCTGTCCGCAGGAAGATCGGTTTTTGAGAAAAAACCAATCTTTATTACCAACTGCCACTTTTCGGCAATCTACACACCTACCTTTGCATCAGAAACCAATACAAAGCACATTATGGAAAAGATCAATCTGAATGACGGCCTGATGGCCATCATGCTCGAGGAAGAGGCCTGGAAGAACCTCTCCTACGACTTCAACTGGACCGAACAGCTCCTGGAAAAGTACCAGGACAAGCTCGACTGGGAGTCGGTCAGCCGCAGCAGCAACGTCCACTGGACCGTCCCGATGCTCGAGAAGTTCCGCCGCAAGATCGACTGGAAGGAGCTCAGCGGCACCTGCCAGAAGTCCCTCCTCTGCCCCGAGGTCGTGGAAAAGTTCGAGAACTACTGGGACTGGACGGTCCTCTCCGGCAACAGCTACCTCCCCATGGCCACCGTCGAGAAGATGGCGGACCGTATCGTCTGGAAGGAGGTCGTGAACTCCTACCGCAGTTCCGACGAATATGCCTTCTACGAAGAGCTCCTTGAGAAGTTCTCGGACCGCATCCCGGCTTCCATCCTCAAGGACTCCAGGCTCTGGAACGTGCTAGTCGAGAAGAAGCAGGAAGAGATCCTCCAGCGCATCTGCTTGGAAAAGTAGGAAAGAATTTGCCAAATTCGGGCAGACTGCCTGAATTTGGCATTTTTCTTCACTATCTTTGCATCAACAAATCACAGGAACAATGGCAAAGAATTACTTCAACCGTTATGTCTGGCTTATCGACACGATCAACCGAGCCGGGCACATCACCCTCGCGGACATCTCCCGCAAGTGGGAGGACAGCTCCCTCAATGACGAAGGGGGGCCGCTTGCCGAGCGCACCTTCCACAACCACCGCATAGCCATCGAGGACACGTTCGGCATTGAGATCAAGTGCGACCGTTCGCTGGGATACTATATTGCCAATTCCGATGACCTGGAGGGGGATGGCGTGCGGCAGTGGCTCCTGGAGTCCCTGTCTCTGAATAACATCCTCAATGAGACCAAGGACATGCGTGATCGCATCCTGTTCGAGGACATCCCCTCCAGCAAGCGCTGGCTCACGGTGCTCGTCAACGCCATGCGGGACGGCAAGGCCGTCGAGATGACCTACAAGAGTTTCTGGCGGGGCGAAGAGACCACCTTCATCGCCCATCCCTGGTGCCTGAAACTCTTCAAGCAGCGCTGGTACGTCCTCGCGAAGAGCGAGGAATACGATGAGCCTCGCATCTACTCGCTCGACGAGAGGATGCTTGCCATCACGCCCACGAAGAAGACGCTGAAAGTGCCCTCGAAGTTCAACGCCCGGGAGTTCTTCTCCAATTACTTCGGGATTTTCATAGGCCGGGATTACAAGCCCGAGAGGATTGTCCTGAAAGTGGAAGCCTACCAGGTGAACTACTTCAACTCCCTGCCCCTGCATCCGAGCCAGAGGCTCATCGAGAGCAATGACGAATACTCAGTCTACGAGTACTGGCTTGCACCCACGCTGGACTTCCGCCAGGAGGTCCTGCGGCATGGCCCGACCGTGGAAGTGCTGGAGCCCGAGACTTTCCGCGATGAAGTGATTGATGACCTGAAAGCGGCTATTGAGAATTACGGGAAATGACAGATTTTGCGGCGATAGATTTCGAGACAGCCAATGAGTGCCGCTCCAGTGTATGCAGCGTCGGCGTGGTGATCGTGCGCGGCGGAGAGATCGTTGATTCCTTCTACTCACTCATCCACCCGGAGCCGGAGTACTACCAGTGGTTCTGCCAGCAGGTTCACGGACTCGGCCCCGAGGACACAGAGGATGCCCCGGTCTTCCCGAAGGTGTGGGAAAAGATAGCCCCCCTCATTGAAGGTCTCCCTCTCGTGGCCCATAACAGCCGCTTCGACGAAGGCTGCCTCAAGGAGGTGTTCCGGGTCTATCAAATGGACTATCCGGACTATGAGTTCTTCGATACGCTGGCCGCCTCACGGGAACACTTCGGATATTCTCTTCCCAACCACCAGCTCCAGACGGTTGCCGCCGCCTGCGGGTACGACCTCACGAACCACCATCATGCGCTCGCCGATGCAGAGGCGTGCGCCCACATAGCCATGGAGATCCTCTGACGCATCCTAAACTCTGAAAAAGAGAGCAATCTTTGCCGCAGTCAAGGTCTATTGCGATTCCCACCTGTAGCTTGGCCATCTGTTCCTCTTTAGACAGTTCCATACTCAAAGTCGATTTCCAGGATGGAGTCCGCCTTGAAGCACCTCCATTCATCCTTCTCCAAATCAAAATAAGAGACCGACCCGTTGAAGGGCCGGTCTTCGCGTTCCTTGCCGTCAGGGATTCCGCCGTGCCGGGCGATGATGTCCATCACGAGAGTCCCGTAAGCACTCCTGAGGGAGCCGTCACGTTTCCGGAACCAGAAGTGCGTGATTCCTTCTTTGAGCAGATCATACACGTCGTTGAAGCGGAAGGTCCTCCGGAGCGATTCATCCGAGGAGACATATTGCGAGCGTATCCAGTCTGATACGGTCTTTTTGAATTCAGTCTGTTCCATGGTCCTGAAGGGTTGGAAATCTACGATTCGCTGCGGGCAGCGTTCTTCATGATTGTTTTCTTGATCATCTTCCCGAGGTCAATGGCAAGGCGGGACATGTCAGTAAACTTGACGTGGTTCGTATACAGGGCTGCCGGGTCGTAGCTCGGCTCGATGCAGACGGCAACGATGTTCATCCCCTGCTTTTCAAGCTGCTTCACCGTTGAAGTCAACTGCTCGTACCGCTCGTTCGGGGCTCCGTCGGTTATGACAAACATAAGGTTCTTCCGGCAGGATGAGAGCTTGCGCATTCTTGCGGCCGCTTCCCTGATTGCATAGGAGTCGAGGTTCCCTGAGCGCGCATCGACACTCCCCAGGGCTTTCTTCGGGGCATAGCCTTTCTCCCTGTACACCTGCAGTTCGGCAATCTGCCGGCCTTCACAGTAGGAGTCCCTGCAGCGGTCGCCATAGGTGTGTCCGTAGATATACAGGTCAATGGCCGGGATCGTCGAAATGGCCTCGTTGAGAAGCACCCCAAGGTCCCTCGCCGCGCGGATCTTCTCCCCGTACATGGACCCCGACTCGTCAATCAGCACGCAGACCGCTATCCGGTCGGATTTCACCATCCCCTCACGGACGTAGACCGTCTGTACTCCCTGGTATGCCTCAGCCAGTTTGCCCGTGTCGAGAAGACCGGAGCGCATCCCGTGATAGGTAACCGCATAGTCACTGCAATGGCCCTTCAGGGTCTTCGAGATGGCGGGGATGTACTTGCGTACCCGGCGAAGGGAGTCCTCATAGACTTCCTTGTCTTCCTTGGCCTTGTAGAGCACGGAGCCGGAAGTCTCGCCCAGGGATATCATGTTCTCGCAGATGCCGGCGAGCTGGCAGTCATCCTTTTTCACGCAGCCGGCCATGTCTTCATCACCGAGCGAGTCCTGTCCGGAAGGATCCGAGGTGATCTCTCCCATGTTCTCCATCTCTTCCTCCAGTTCTGAAAGAGCCTGTTCCACCGCCTTCTCTATATCACCGCCTGGGCTGGAATGATTCCCCTTCCCGTTTTCTTCATCCCGGGATTCTCCCTGCGAAGGCTTTTCGGCGCCGGCACTTCCCTTCCCGTCCTTACGGTCTTCAGACTGGGACGATGAACCTTCTCCGCCTTCATCACCTCTCCCTGATTGTTCCTCCTTCTCGAAGTACTTCTTGATAATCTCATAGATGTCTTTCGCCGCACTGGTGACAGCCGCCGGGGTCGCTGGATAATCCAGGACCACTTCCCTCACATCATAGAGCACTTCCGCGAATTCCTCCAGATCGGCATCTCCGAGGGCCTTCGGATAACGGATGATTGCCAGGATGGCATTGAGGAGACGGACATGCTTCGGCAGTTCCGTTTGCTGCGCCTCTTCCATCTTCCGCTGGCGGTAAAGGTCGAACATGTAGTATTTCGTAGCCTTCAGGAAGTTCGCATAGCCGGGCATCTGCTCCCCGCACAGCCGCTCGATGCGTTCATCTTCCAGGACATTGATGAGGTTCCGGACGATGCCGTTCGGCTCCGCCGCCATCTGGGAGAAATCCGTATATTTCAGGTGGCATCCCTCGTGGACGGCGAGCCCCACGAAGGTGTCGATCTTCTGGCCATCCGAGAGGTCGGCATCGTCGAAGACCCGCGTGGCCAAGTACACCACTTTCGAATCCGTGCAGTTCGCTTCTGGCGACAGGCGCAGGGTAACCCTGTAGGGGGTGTCCATCGCCACGATGTAATCGCGAGCCATCCCGTAGGCTTCCTTGATGATGTCTCCCTCGCCGCGGCAGTCCCGCAGCATGTCGGAATAATTTCCTCCTGCCGGAATGAGGGACTCCCATCCGAGGCGGCCGCTACGGCGGATCCTGACATAGTTATCCTGGTCACGGTCCAGGAAGTCGCTCCTGAGAGCTTCCATCTTTTGTTCTATAGCTGTCATGGCTTCTTGCTGTTAATGTCTGAGGAATGTCTTGTACACTACGCTTCTTTCACCTTCTGTTTTACTTCCTTCATAGAATGGTAGAAAGCAGCGCTCCATGGCTTCGAGGACGCTCCATCCGTCCGCAACCATCCGTCCGGCCCCGAGGGTCTCACGCGTGGAAAGGGTGCTGGATAGTTCCCCCTTGGTGTGAAGGTTTCTGATTACCCTTGCGGTATCAACGATGATCTTCGCTTCGGAAGAGTCAATGCCGCAGCGCTTCGAGAGGACCTTCGCCTCGTTGTCGGAGTCCATGTACTCCAGTTCCAGCATGAAGAAGCGGTCCACCAGGGCCCTGTCCATCTGGGATGTGCCGGTGTATTCGGCACCGATGTTAGCCGTCGCGACAAAGACGCAGTCTGGATGGACCTTGATGTTGCGCATGCCGTTTCCGCCGGCGATGTCCACCGGGAGTTCCCTCCTGGAGTCCAGGCAGGGCAACAGGATGTTGTTCGCCGTCAGGGGCGCCCTCGAGAGCTCGTCCAGGAGGATGATGCAGGGCTTCTGTATGTCCTCAGTGAACTTCGCATAGTCGAACACCGACCCGCCCTGCACGAGGCGGTGCACCCCGAGAAGTCCCGAGATGGGGTCGATCATCGTACCCATGTTGTAGATGCACACCTCCATGCCGAGTTTCTTGCCGGCAAGGCACACCAGCTCCGTCTTTCCCGTTCCGGAAGGCCCGGTGAGGATTTCCGGGGTCTTGGTGAGGATGTTCCTGATGAGGATGTACCAGTCGGTATCCCTCACATAGAAACCGTCCTTGTCAATGTCCGGGACGCAGTAGCGCTTGTCAGTACGGATCTTGTCAAGGAGCGACTGCTTCTTCGGCGCAGTCGGGGTGTTTGTCCCTGCGAACAGGGTCGATGCAGCTTCCTGCTTTGCCAGGTTCTTGTACTCGTCGTAGGCATCCAGCATCTCCTTCGTGGGGGTAGGCAGGTTGAAATCGTAGTTCGAGTTTCCATCCAGGATGGGATAGATGTCCCCTGCGCAGTAGTAAGGAGTCCCGGCACGGGCCGAGAGCTCGCACATGGAAGAGCAGAAAACCGTCCCGATGGGATACGCCTCACGGAGTTTCATTCCTCCGGCTGCGACCTGGGTGTTCAGTTTCTGGATGATTGCCGTCCCGTCGGATGCTGTCTGGAACGGAAGCGGGTTGAGACGGTTCCTGGATCCGTCCCTCACGGTCTTGAAGAAATAGTATTTCATTGTATGGGAGTGATTGTGCCCAGCGGGCTGTTTTATCTTTGCTAACGGTTTTGCTGATTTGACGGAAAGACTGTTTCCGCCAAACGGCGAAAGCGGTGCAAAAAGGAAAACAGGCTCACAGACCCTTATCGGAAAGGGTTCTCTGGAAAATACGCTTCCCTCCAGGAAGGAAGATTTTTCAGGGGTTCATTGGAGATAAGGGCGCGGGACATTTTTCGAGCGCAGTGGTAATAAAACTATTATAATTATTATTACACTTTTCTTTGATTTTTCAGATATTATTCTTTTCTTTGCCGAAAATTACACTATCATTTGATGGCAAGGATAAGCATATACAACGAGAAGGGAGGCGTCGGCAAGACGACGATCACCGCCATGCTCGCCTCGTACCTTGCATACGCCTATGGGAAAAGCGTCTGCGTCCTGGATTTCGACTACCCTGCGTACCACTTCATGGAGATGCGCCGCTCGGAGCTCAACATTGCCGCAGACCCGAAGTCTCCCCTTTCCATCTGGTTACGGGGCAACCCTTCTCCGGTCGAGCCGTATGAAGTGATCAGCCTTCCTCCCGGAGCTGGAGGCATCTACCGCCCGGAGGAAGTGTTCACATACCTTGGCAACATCCTCTCAGGGGGCTTCGACTATGTCTTCTATGATTTCCCGGGGCGTTTCGCCGCAGGGGAACCGGTATCGTTCATAGCGGCGAACGGATTCCTCGATTTCATGGGAATCCCCATGGACACGGACAACCAGTCACGCCGGAGCGCCCTCGTGGTGGCCGACGCCATCCAGAAGCGGGGCATACCGCTCTCGCTCTTCTGGAACCGTGTCTCGGTGTGGGAGGCGAAGGGTGACGGCAGCCGCTTCCGCCGCGGAGCCGAACCGTTCCTCTCCCGGGGGATGGAGGTCATGGATGAGTCGGTCCGAGACATCCGGAAGTTCTCAAGGGATTCCTCGGAGATGGCCTTCATCCGTTCGACCCTCTGCTTCCCCGTCCGCTACGTGAACAAGTGGAGCCCTGCCATCATCCCCTTCCTGGAAGCCCTCAAGGCCCGTATCGACAATGTAAAACCCCAATCTATATGACAACAACAGCCATCTGCCTTGCAGCCGCTCTCGGCGCCGTAGCCCTTATCATCGTCGCCGTTCTCGTCTTCTCACCCTCGAAGGAGCCTTCCAAGCCCCAGGGCAAGGGAGACGAAGGCGTTTCGGTCAGCGCCGGGGAAGGCAGCATCGTGACCGTCCGGAAGGTCGGCCGCATGACTTCCGTCACCATCCGGAGCTCCGTCCACGACCACTGGGAGGGCTCCGACAGCATCCAGGTACCGATGATCCCCGTCGAGGTCACTCGGCTCGAGAAACCCGACCTCTATGCGGAGTACATGTCCCCTGAGACATCCGCCATACGACGGTACGAGATAGCGGACGAGCTCTATGCCGAAGGGTTCTCACTCCCCTACATCAAGGGTCTTCACGAGCAGTACAAGAAGGAGATCGCCGAGGCGCTTTCCGACCGCACCGGGGACGGGGCTACCATCGTGGAGCGCACGCCCGTGGATCTCACCCACAAGGCGGAGCCCTCATTCGCCAACCTGTCCATCAATGACGGCCTCCGGCATGCGGAGCTGGCCGACATGGGAGGCGGTGAGGACAGTCCTGAAACAGAACAGTAAACACATACACCATGAAACGAAATCACATTTTCTTTCTTATCGCCGCAGCGGTCTTCCTCCTTGCCGGAGGTGTCATGGCCGGCGCACAGAACTTCCAGGGGCTCAACACCCTTCAGAACATCGCTTCCGAAGGCCAGAGTGCCGGGAAGTATGTCATCAATATCGCCTTCGTCTTCTGCGGCATCGTCGGGGCCATCTGCCTCATCCCCGCAGCCATCAAGGCGTTCAAGGGTGAAGCCCAATCGAAGGACGCCATCACCGGCGTGGGACTCGGCATGATTGCCGTCTTCGTCATCCTGGCGATCATCAAGGCCGCAATGTCATTCAGCTAAGATATGCCCAACAGGTACAGCCAAGAGCCCCCGCACCGTGAGGCGGTAGAGGATCTGGAGGCAGCAGCCCTCCGGGTATTCCTCGACACGCAGGTCTCCAACCGTCCCCTGGTCTCGTTCACTCCCGTGGATGTGGACGGGGTCGTCGTGGACGCGCTCGGATGCCATTACGGCCTCGACCGGACCCTCTACTACGACGTGTACTGCGGCGGGAGGAAGCTGGTCGGGATGAATGACTGGAGGCTGGAAGAATTCCTCGGCCACGTGGAAGAGGGCATCCTCTCTTCCCTGCCAGGGTCAGTGAAGACCCTCGTGAGGAGAGAGCCGGCAAAGGCCAGGGCGGAGTCCCTGAAGAAGGAACCAAGGCTGAAGAAGGGAGGGCTCCACCTATGAAGCGCCGTGTCTACCGCAGCCTTGACCGTCCGGCGACCGTCTTCGGGATCCGGGGACGGTTCATGTGGGTCTTCGCCCTCGGCGGGGCCCTCGCCCTCATAGTGGGCCTTGTCGTCGGCGGGGCGGCCTCGATGATTTTCGGATTCGGGGCGGGACTCCTCGCGGCGGTGGCCGCCTACCTCCTTACCCTCTCGCTCCAGTCGAAGATAGACGAGAAGGACCTTTTCAAAATGATTGTGAAGCGCTCCTATCCGTCTCTCTACCGGGTCCGTCCCAAACACATCAGAAACCTCTGGCGGGGATTCAACCTCTCCGCCGTCAAACCCGAACGTAACTGATTATCATCCGTATGGAAGGAAAGACACTCCATCTTGAACAGTGCATACCGGTGGCCCTTGTCAGCGGCGGGGCCATCCTCGCCCGCGACGGCGCCGTCACCATCGGCTGGGAGCTCTATCCGCCCGAGGAGTACTCCGTCACCCAGGAGCAGTACGACGCCATGACAACCCTCATGGCCTCGGCGTTCCGCGGCCTTCCGGAGTGGACGATGGTCCACCGGCAGGACATCTACCGCAAGCGCCGCTACCATGCGGAGCCCTCGGGACATTTCCTTGACGACTGCTTCTCCGTGCATTTCGAGGGGCGGGAGTACCTGGAGCACAGGCAGCTGCTTTGGTTCTCCTTCAACCCGGCTGTGGGCGGACGGGCCGGCACAATGAAAGGGTCCCTACAGGGGGCCGCATCCGGGATTCGCTACCGTTCCCCGGAGATAAAGGGCCTTGCCGAGCGCCTCCAGGAGTTCACCAACCGATGCGCGGAGTTCGTGTCGGTCTTCGCCTCGGGAGGGGGTTTCCGCTCCCGGAGGATCACTGACGAGGACCTCGAAGGAGTCCCGGGATTATCCGACGGGCTCCTTGAAGAGTACAAGTGCTGGTTCGGAGGCCCCTGCAGCGGTACGGACATCATCCAGACCGACGGCACCTATCTTGACAGGGACTCCCGCCGCATGTTCTCGCACAGCTTCTCCCGTACGGACGACCTCCCCGGGGAGGTGTCGAACACGGTGAAGGTCCGTTCGCTGTCCACCGCAGACTGCGACATCCTCCTGTCAAGCGCATCGCCACTCGGGTCCGGCCTTCCCTACGAGCATATCGTCAACGCCTACTACCTCTACCCCAACCAGCAGCATGCACTCCGCGAGCTTGACCGCCGCCGGAAGAACATGACCTCCATGTCCCAGGGAAGCGCAGAGAACACCGTCAACGCCGAAGGCATCGCACGGTTCATCGACATGATCCATGCCGAGTCGACGGCCGCGGTCTACACGCATTTCAACATCCTCTCCTGGGGCCCCAGGGACGGCGAACTCGCCATGCGCGGAGCCGCCGGGGCGGCCATCTCCGCGATGGGGCTCACCGGGAAGCTCAACACCGTCGACACCCCGCAGCTCTGGATTGCCGGCATGCCCGGCGCCGAGATGGAGATCGGTGAGGACAACCTCTTCATCGCCGAACTGGAGCAGTCCATGTGCCTTGGCATCGGAGAGTCCTTCATGCGGGACTTCCCCGGAGGGGGGAACCTGCGCATAAGCGACCGCCACCGCCATACGCCCATCGTCGTGGACACCCAGCAGGGGGCCTATGACGCCAAATACATAGAGAACTACAACGCCTTCATCCTGGGCCCGTCCGGGTCCGGCAAGTCGTTCTTCACGAACTGGTACGTCCGCAGCTGCTACGACCTCGGGCAGCATGTGTTCATCATCGACAAGGGCGACTCCTACGAGGGGCTCTGTTCGGTGATCCGGGAAGAGACCGGAGGCGCCGACGGGGTCTATTACACCTGGAGTCCCGAGCACCCGTTCGCGTTCGCCCCCTTCGAGGGATGCCGGGGATGGGCTGCAGAGACGGACGGGGTGAGCGGACTGAGTTTCTTCGTCTCGCTCCTGAAGATCATCTGGTCACCGAAAGGAGGATGGGACGCGGCATCGGACGCCGTCCTCTTCCGCATCATCACCGACTTCCTGGAAAGCCTTCCCCCGGAGGGGCAGGACCCGGTTTTCGAGGATTTCCTGCGCTTCGTCCGGGAGGAAGTCCGTCCGAGGATCCTGAAGGACTCCCCCGCGAAGGGCCGCTCCAGGAAGAAAGATGCGGAGGCGGAGCCCTATGTCGTCGGCGGGGTCGAGGTCACTCCCTCGGTCTTCGACATACGTTCCCTCCTTGTCGCCCTCGACCCTTACGGGGAGACCGGCCGGTTCTCGTTCCTTCTGAATGAGCGTCACCCGGCGGACCTTTTCACGTCGCGCTTTGTCGTCTTCGAGGTGGACGCCATCTCGGAGATGGACCCGACCCTCTATGCCCTCTGCACCTTCTGCATCATCCACGCTTTCGAGAGGAAGATGCGCTCCGACTCCGATGCCTTCCGCCTGATGTTCATCGAAGAGGCCTGGCAGGCCATCGCTACGGAAGGGACGGCGGATTACCTGCGGGGACTGTGGAAGACCGCGCGCAAGTTCCACACCAGCGCCACGGTGGTGACCCAGCAGGTGTCGGACATCATATCGTCCCCCATCATCAAGGACGCCATCCTTAACAACTCACCAGTGAAGATCCTCCTGGACCAGCGGAGCAATGCCGCATCCATGGGGGAGATCTCCACCCTTCTCGGCCTCTCCCCCATCGAGCAGGCGCTGGTGCGCAGCGTCGGCCGGGACCTGCCTGAGGATGCCCGCTACAGGGAGGTCTTCATCTCCCTGGGAGGCAAGAAGAGCGGTGTCTTCGCCCTGGAGGTTTCACCGGAAGAGGCCCTCGTTTACGAGTCCGACAAGGTCAAGAAGAGACCTCTGCTGGAGAAAGCCAGGGAGTTAGGAAGTATACGTAAAGCCCTGGAAATAATGACTGGACACACAATATCATGAATATGACAGACAGCAAAAAAAAGGATTTCTTCAAACATGTCAAGGACATGGAAGATTTCGTAAAAATTGATTTCGATAATGATGGCCGGTTCGATTGCCAGGCCCTCAAAGGCTTTCTGTCTCGCTTCGGAATGAAGGGTCTCAGACTCGGGGAAAAAGGCCTGAGATTTAATTGTTTAGGTACCATCTTCGCCTTGCGTTATAACAGGGAGCTGGATGAGGAATACGTGTCGGACAACAATTTTATTAGATGCGGCATTCAGATGTTGTCTATTATGGTGGACGAGCCCCGAAAAGGATGGAGATACTTGCCGTGTGAATGTGATTGGCTCGCTTTTCCTATTATTTGTTCTATGCAGGAATGCGTCAAACATGAGCTCGACATACTTAAGTACTATGGCTTTATAGATTGAAAATCATGAAAAGAAACCTATTCGTCGCTATAGTGTCAGGGTTGCTGCTCCTCCTGTCCAGCCCCGCTCATGCGCAGATAGACGCCATCATTGATGCCGTCGTGGATGCCGTGGAGCCCACGCCTGTATATGACACCGGCCTCCGCGAAGCCACGGAGAACCTGGCATCGAAGATAGACCGGCTCAACCATGTCCTCTTCGGAGGGGCGGAAGAGACCTCGGCTGCATACCGCTACAGGACGATGTACTCGGACCTCTACGAGCTCACGACGGCTTTCTCCGGCTTTGTCGACAGGACCTATTCCAATGCCAAACGGCTGGAGAAGGTCTATACCGACCTCGACGGAGGCAACCTCTCGGACCATGCCCGTGCCGTACAGACGACCTGGTATGCCTATGATAACACCGTCCGAAACGGCTCCCGCATCGTCGCCCAGTTCAAGAAGCTCTTCGGGGACTCGAACACCACCAACGCCGAGGTGAGGGAGGCGGCCCGGGAAGCCATCGCCGAGCTCAAGCGGCAGCAGGCCGAGGAAGACCGGAGGATCTCGGCGGAGCTCGCGGCGACGGAGGTCGCGGCAGGCCTTGTCGAGTGCTCCCGCATGCTGGAGCCGTCATCCCAGGCGTATGTAGAAGAGGGGCGCCAGACCTACGGGACGAGCATCTCCAGCGGAGGGTCATCCTCGTCCACGGGCACTCTCG
>Ga0247609_10001931_pt1 | contig 23099 bp, 18 predicted proteins | sample 172DNAGHGlowgp2_FD_193487 | JGI IMG/M metagenome (GOLD analysis project Ga0247609, IMG submission 193487) | Sheep rumen microbial communities from Palmerston North, Manawatu-Wanganui, New Zealand - 1728 DNA GHGlow gp2 | ecosystem: Host-associated > Mammals > Digestive system > Stomach > Rumen ...
CGGCTGATTGAGATAGTACGTTACGACAAAGAGGTGATTTCCCCTGTACCTCCTGACGAATTCCTAATGGGTGGCGACAGACTGGTGTTTGCAGGACGTGTGGCTGAAATCATCCATCTTCAAAAGAGTCATGGACTGGTGAATGCCGACCATCCCGTATTCTCAATCAATGAACTGGACAAGAAACGCCAACTCCACACTGCCTATATCATGCCAGGGTGTCCTTTAGCTGGAAAGCGAATGTCTAACACCACCATTGAACATGACCATCAATTCACATTGGTGGCAGTGGCACGAAAGGGTGAACGCATCAGCGAGAGTCCACGCGACATCGAATTGAAGGCGGGAGACTCCCTGCTGATAGAATGTCCTCGTGGCTGGAAGGACACGGGAGGGATACAAAGATTGCAGTTCGTAGATGATCCTTCCATTCTTCCCTATAGTGGAAGCAAGACTCTGCTCTCAAGTCTCATCATGATTGCGATGATTGTACTATCAAGTCTTGAAATCATGCCTCTGCTACAAAGTGCCATGTTGGCAGCCATCGCCATGCTTGTGTTCCGCTGCTGTACGCCTACCCAAGTGATGAAAGCCATCGATTGGAACATCCTGATGATTTTTGCCGGTAGCGTGGTGATTGGTACAGCCATTCAGAAGACAGGAATGGCTGAGGTGATGGCAAATGGCATGATGTCGTTATGCGGAGACAACCCACTCCTGGTCATGGCAACGATGTGCTTTGCTGGCACATTCCTCACGGAATTTATCTCCAACACTGCAGCAGGTGCCATTTTCTACCCTATCGTCTATCAAGCAGCAGTGTCCATGGGTGTCAGTCCCTTGCCATTCATCATTTCGCTCATGATTGCCGTATCGAGCAGCTTTGCGACCCCCATCGGCTCACCCACCCATATGTTGGTTTATGGTCCTGGCGGTTACAGATTCGGTGATTTCCTGAAAATTGGTATCCCGATGAACTTCATCATCTTGGCTGTGAACCTAATCATCGTCAACCTCATCTATTCTTTCTAAAGTACTGAAAACAAATATACAACTATCTAAAAAACTAAAAAACAATTAAACAAAATGATGAAAACAACTATTCAAGAAGAGAACAACAACCAAGTTGTTTATTTTGAAGGACGTCTCGACACGTCTGCATCTTCACAAGTACAAATGGATGTGCAGCCTCTCATCAACGACATCAAGAGTGACATCATCCTCAATTGCGAAAAATTGGATTACATCTCATCCAGCGGTCTTCGCATCTTCCTCAGCATTCTGAAAAGCGCAAAAGCTTGCAACAAGCATGTTTATATCCAGGGACTCAACACCGACCTGCGTCAGGTGTTCACCATGACAGGCTTCATCAACCTGTTTGAGTTCAAATAATAGCAGCAATGCTTTTCTCAGTTGCGTTTCTTCAACGACAGAAAAGCCTAATCTACAACATATTCTTTGCAGTCCAACTTTTTGGGCTGCAAAGAATAGATGTGTCGATTTTTTTTTGTAATTTTGCACGATTTTTCCAGCACATATGCTGATAGCACTGCAAAACAAAACGACCAAACAATAAAACGACCTACTATATGGAAAATAGAAGCATTGTTTCGATTGCTGACTATGGGAAGGAGAAAATTCAGTATCTGCTTGACATGGCAGCAGAGTTTGAAGCGCACCCTAACCGCCAACTGCTGAAAGGCAAGGTGGTTGCCACACTGTTCTTTGAGCCGAGCACGAGAACGAGGTTGTCATTTGAGACAGCGGCAAACCGTCTGGGAGCTCGTGTGATTGGTTTCACAGATCCCAAGGTGACAAGCTCGTCAAAGGGTGAGACGCTGAAGGACACAATTAAGATGGTAAGTAACTACGCCGATGTGATTGTGATGCGCCACAAGCTGGAAGGTGCTGCGCTCTATGCAAGCGAAGTGACGGACGTGCCTATCATCAATGCAGGTGACGGCTCGAACCTGCACCCCTCGCAGACAATGCTCGACCTCTATTCCATTTACAAGACGCAAGGCACTTTGGAGAACTTGAACATCTACATGGTTGGCGACCTAAAATATGGTCGCACGGTACATTCTCTGTTGATGTCGATGCGCAAGTATAACCCCACATTCCACTTCATCGCACCGAAAGAACTGGAGATGCCGGAAGAGTATAAACTCTACTGCAAGCAGAACAACATCAAATACATTGAGCAGCAGGACTTCACAGAAGACACCATTTCCGATGCGGACATTCTTTACATGACACGTGTGCAGCGTGAACGTTTCACAGACCTGATGGAGTATGAGCGTGTGAAGGATGCCTACATCCTGAAAGCAAACATGTTGGGCAAATGCAAGGAGAACATGAAGATTCTGCACCCACTGCCTCGTGTGAACGAAATCGAATATGATGTGGATGACAGCAAACATGCCTACTATTTTGACCAAGCACAAAACGGACTCTATGCACGCGAGGCACTGATATGCGATGTACTGGGCATTACATTGGAGGACATCAAGAAGGATACGAGTATCATTTAAGTGAATAATGAAAAGTGAACTTTTATCAATATGGAACAGAATAAGGAAAACATGATGGTGGCAGCGTTGGAGAATGGCTCCGTCATCGACCACATACCAACAGACAAACTTTTCACGATTGTACAACTGCTTGACTTGGAGAAATTCAAGGAAGAGGTCGTGATTGCCAACAACCTCAAGAGTCAGGTGATGGGCAAGAAGGGACTCATCAAGATTTCTGGCAAGTTCTTCTCTGAAGCTGAAATCAGCAAGCTGGCTGTGGTGTGCCCTAATATACGCCTGACAGTCATCCGGGATTATGAGGTGAAAGAGAAGCGCGAGGTGCTGTTGCCCGACACATTGACCAATATCGTGAAGTGCGCCAACCCTGTGTGCATCACCAACAACGAGCCCATGAAGACGGTCTTCTATCGCAAAGATAAAGACACGTTGAAGTGCCGTTACTGTGGCAAGGAACAAAAACTGAAAGATATAAAACTTAAATAATGTACCATTTAACAATTTACAATGTACAATTTATTGGACAATTTGACTATTGGGATATTTACGTTCAGCCATAGAGAATTGTACAATAGCCAAATAGAAAAATAAATTGTAAATGGTAATTTGTCAAATTGTAAATAACAAGATGAAATTTACAGAAAGAGCAAAACTGAACCTCGCTGATGTGAATAAGGAGGTTTTGGAGCAGTGGAACGCAGAAGATATGTTCCACAAGAGTATTGAGGAGCGCGAAGGCTGTCCTCAATTCATCTTTTTTGAAGGTCCCCCATCTGCCAACGGTCATCCAGGCATTCACCATGTAATGGGACGCACGATAAAAGACACTTTCCTCAGATATAAAACCATGCAGGGCTTCCAAGTGAAGCGTAAGGCAGGCTGGGACACACATGGTCTGCCCGTGGAGCTGAGCGTGGAGAAGTCATTAGGCATCACGAAGGAAGATATCGGCAAGAAAATCAGCGTAGATGACTACAACGACGCTTGCCGTAAGAACGTGATGATGTACACCAACGAGTGGACAGAACTCACCGACAAGATGGGTTATTGGGTAGACCTCGAACACCCCTACATCACCTACGATAACAAATACATCGAAACGCTTTGGTATCTGCTGAAGCAGCTCTATAATAGGGGATTGCTCTACAAGGGTTACACCATCCAGCCCTACTCTCCTGCAGCAGGCACAGGACTTTCTTCACACGAACTGAACCAACCTGGCTGCTACCGCGATGTGAAAGACACAACGGTGACGGCGCAGTTCCTTCTCAAAGACGTCTGTGAAGGTTTGAAAGGTAAAGGTGAGTTGATGGGCGAGATGCCTTGCAACCTCAAGACCTACATCCTCGCATGGACAACCACGCCTTGGACACTTCCATCCAACACTGCGCTCTGTGTGGGACCCAAGATTGACTATGTGGCTGTCAAAGGCAAGAATCCATACACCGAAGAGGAAGCCATCTACATTCTGGCAGAGGCACGCCTGTCTGCATATTTTGCAGCAGAGAAGGACGAGGAAGGCAACGAGAAGCCTATCGAAATCCTTTGGCGAGGCAAGGGCACAGACCTCGTGGGCTTGCACTACGAGCAGCTGATGCCTTGGGTGAAGCCTTGCGCATTGGAGAACAATCAAGTGGTGGTAAAAGAAGACGAAGCCTTCCGTGTCATCCCTGGCGATTATGTGACCACCGAGGACGGTACGGGTATCGTGCATATCGCACCTACCTTTGGTGCTGATGACGCCAAGGTGGCAAAAGACGCTGGAATTCCCTCTCTCTTCATCATTGACAAGGCTGGCGATACTCGTCCGATGGTGGATTTCACGGGTAAGTACTTCATAAAGGAAGACATGAACGAAGAGTTCGTAAGTCTTTGTGTGAACGAAAGTTATTGGAAGCATAGCGGTGACTTTGTCAAGAATGCCTATGATCCAAAATACAACCAAGGAGGCAAGTACGACGAGAAGGCTGCCAACAAGGACATGGACCTCAATGTGGTGATGTGTTTGGAGATGAAGGAAGAGGGTTCAGCCTTCAAGATTGAGAAGCATGTCCACAACTACCCTCACTGCTGGCGCACCGACAAACCTGTGCTCTACTACCCGCTCGATTCGTGGTTCATCAAGTCAACTGCGAAGAAAGACCGCATGTTTGAGTTGAACCAGACCATCCAGTGGAAGCCCGAATCGACTGGTACCGGACGTTTCGGCAAGTGGCTCGAAAACCTCAACGACTGGAATCTCTCCCGCTCCCGCTATTGGGGCACTCCCCTTCCTATTTGGCGCAACCGTGACACACGCGAAGAAGTGTGCATCGGTAGTGTGGAAGAACTCTACAACGAGATTGAGAAAGCGGTAAAAGCTGGTGTGATGACCTCCAATCCTCTGAAGGAGAAAGGTTTCGTACCTGGCGACATGAGCCAAGAGAACTACGACAAGATAGACCTGCACCGTCCGTATGTGGACGACATTAAATTGGTGTCAGATAAAGGCAATGTGCTCACCCGTGAACTTGACCTCATTGACGTGTGGTTCGATTCAGGTGCCATGCCTTACGCTCAGGTGCACTATCCTTTCGAAAATAAGGATCTGATTGACAAGGGCACAGCCTATCCTGCCGACTTCATTGCTGAGGGTGTTGACCAGACACGCGGTTGGTTCTTCACACTCCACGCCATCGCCACGATGGTGTTCGACTCTGTGGCATACAAGGCAGTGATTTCCAACGGTCTTGTGCTCGACAAGAACGGCATTAAGATGTCGAAGCGTCTTGGCAACGTCATCAACCCCTTCGAGTGCATCGGCACTTATGGTGCAGACGCTGTGCGTTGGTACATGATCACGAACTCCTCACCTTGGGATAACCTCTCATTCGACCCAGAAGGTGTGAAGGAAGTGACAAGCCAGTTCTTCATCAAGTTGCAGCAGGCTTATTCATTCTTCACGATGTATGCCAATGTGGACGGTTTCGAATACAAGGAAGCAGATATTCCATACGCTGAGCGTCCCGACTTCGACCGCTGGCTGCTCTCCGAGCTGAACACGTTGGTGAAGAATGTACAGACCTACCTCGATGACTACGACCCAACACCTGCAGGCCGTCTGATTCAGTCATTCGTCATCGACAATCTCTCCAACTGGTATATCCGTCTGAACAAGCCACGCTTCTGGGGTGGTGAGATGACTGCCGACAAACTCTCGGCATATCAAACACTCTACACTTGTCTTGATACGTTGAGCCGACTCATCGCTCCTATCGCACCATTCTATGCAGACCAGCTGTTCCGCGACCTCAACAGCGCAACAGGCAAGGACACCGCAAAGAGCGTGCATCTGGCAAAATTCCCCACCTTCAACGAAGCTTATATCGACTCGGAGCTGGAAGCTGCAATGGAGGCAGCCATGAAGGTGACGTCAATGGGACTTTCCATCCGCAAGAAGGTGAAGATTCCTGTGATTCAGGCACTGCAATCCATCGCCATTCCTGATACGGATGCCGTGTTCAGCGGTCGCATCGAGCGCATGAAGGACATCATCATGAAGGAAGTGAACGTCAAGGAGTTGCAGCTCATGGACGGCAAGATGCTCGTGAAGAACGTGAAATGTAACTTCCGTGTGATGGGCAAGAAGTTTGGCAAGATGATGAAGGCGGTAAGCAATGCTGTGGCAGAAATGTCTCAAGCACAAATCGCTGAGCTTGAAACCAACGGGCAGGTGACGCTGCAAGCCGAAGGACAGGATGCCGTGATTGAGCTGGCAGATGTTGACATCATGTCACAGGACATCCCTGGATGGAGTGTTGCCAACGAAGGCACCACCACCGTTGCTCTCGACATCACCATCACGCCAGCCTTGAAGAATGAAGGCAATGCTCGCAAGGTCATCAAGCAGATTCAAGGTCTCCGTAAGTCACAAGGCTTCGAGATTACCGACCGTATCAAGGTAGTCATCTCCGAAACGCCCGAAACGAAGGCGGTTCTTGACTCCTTCAAGGAGAACATCGCCGCTCAGGTATTGGCTAATTCCATCGAATTGGGCACCCCTGCTGGCGAACCTATCGACTTCGACGACTTCAAGGCAGTCATCACTGTAGAAAAAAACAATTAGGAATAAGAAATGAGGAATGAGGAATGGGTGCTTTCTTTCTGAGTGCTTCCCATTCCTAACTCCTAATTTCTCATTATGAAAAAGAACAAATACATCCTTTCCATCGTCCTATTCATGACCGTTCTTGTCATTGACCAAATCATCAAGGTCTGTGTCAAGACGGGCATGTTTTTGGGTGAACGCATCGAGATTACCTCATGGTTCAGCCTTGTCTTCGTCGAGAACAACGGCATGGCATTCGGTTGGGAGTTATGGGGAGGCAAGCTCTTCCTCACCCTCTTCCGTGTCGTGGCTGTCTGTCTCATTGGGTGGTTCATCCATAGTGAGATAAAGCGCAGACGTCCCACTGGTTATATCGTTTGCCTCACCCTCATCGCAGCAGGTGCGGCAGGAAATATCATCGACTGCCTGTTCTACGGACTCATCTTCAACAACCCGCCCTTCCCTCAGGTGGCAGAATTTCAGCCGTGGGGATATGGTTATGGCGAGTTCCTCTATGGCAAAGTGGTCGATATGTTCTATTTCCCCCTCGTGGAATGGGACATGCCAACTTGGATGCCCATCTATTCAGGTGAACACTGTGTGTTCTTCTCCCCCATCTTCAACTTTGCCGATGCATCCATCTCGTGTGGTATCGTAGCGTTACTGCTTTTTTATCACAAATTAGTCAGCCAATACCAGCTCAAAAGATAATCCCCATGCAACGCATTCTTCCTCTTTTCATCTTCCTCATGCTCCTTCTGATGGCATGTGACGACCGTCCCAAAGACGTGCTGTCACGTGGCAAGATGGAAGATGTGCTGTATGATTACCACATCATGCAGGGCATCATCGATGAATTGCCAACTGAAGAGAGGGAAAAGAAGGCACAGGATTACATCAATGCGGTATTTGCAAAGCACAACATCACTGAGGCACAATTCGACTCCTCCATTGTCTATTACAACCGCCACACCAAAGAGCTGCACAAGATATACAGCAATCTGAAAGAACGTTACACGGCTGTAAATGAAGAAATTCAATTGGTCAACGGCAACAACGACATGATGGCAGTTTTTGCCACAGGAGGTGACACCACCAACTTGTGGAACTCCGCAAAACTCCTCACGTTGCGCAACAAAGACTTGCTCAACAAAGAGAGTTTCACCATCCATGCCGACACCAGTTTCCGTCGTCAAGACCAATTCATCCTCACCCTCTCACCCGTATTCATCAAGGAAGGCAGGGATGACTATGACATCAACCTGCATGTCGGTTTGACAGTGCTCTACACCAACGGCAAACACATCGGAACGACACGAGTCATCAACGGAAACGGCACCCAGCAGCTCACCTTGCAGACGAGCAAAGACGAGGACATCAAGAGTGTCACAGGATTTTTCTATTATAAAGGAAAGAAAAGCACGCGCAACCTGTGCCTCATCGACAACATCTCTCTGATTCGCATGCACGCGAAGGAGCTGGAGGAGGTGGAAGAAGTGGATAGTGTGAAGACAGATTCCGTCACCACAGACACACTGTCCAAACCCACCGAACGCCGACTCTCTCCAGAAGAACTCCGTCAGCTGAACAAGTCAGGCGAGCACATCAACATTCAGGCAGCCCCATCTGTTCGCACCCCCAACAAAATAGGGCCACGAAGAAGAAGGCAAGTTCAGCAATAGCGCGCAAAGGTCAAGGTTAGCGTTAAGGTCAATGTTAAGGTTAAGGTTAGCGTTAAGGTCAATGTTAAGGTTAAGGTTAGCGTTAAGGTTAAGGTCAAATGAGACGAGTCGCCGCATCCAAAGTCTTTATCAACGAAAAAGAGTTCCGCAACCATGTGGTGGAACTCTATGATCATTTGCTTGTCAACCATTATCCCCTTGAAGGAGAAATTCCCATGACCGAGTGGTTGGGTGGCACCATCATCATCCGTGGCAGAGAGGCTTATCACACCCGCCAAACCCTATCTTCTGCGGAACTCAGCACAGACGATGGCAGTGGCAATGGCGACATTCAGCGACTCTGACGTTTCTCTTCCTTCGGGATAATTCGGAATGTATAGCCGTTCCGTCACAAAAGCCGCCACTTCCTTCGACACGCCTTTTCCCTCATTTCCCATCACAATCAGTCCCCTGTTCTCCAGTTCCTTGCCGTACATGTTTTCTCCATCAAGGAACGTGCCATACACAGGGATGTCCTTGTCCAATCTGCTCAATAACTCAGGCAAGTCCGCCTCATGCACCCGCACACGGGCAATGCCACCCATGGTTGCCTGCACCGTCTTGGGATTATAGATGTCAGCACAGCCCTTCGAACAGAAAATATGTTCAATGCCAAACCAATCAGCCAATCGCACAATGGTGCCCAGATTGCCAGGGTTCTGCACATCATCCAACACCAGACACAACTGCTTCCTCGCCACCTCGTTCACATCCACTTCATAAGTCAGTTGCTTGAACACAGCCAGCACCTGTTGCGGTGTTTCCTGAAAACTTGCCCGCTTCAGTTCCTCATCCGTCACCTCATCCACTTCCACGCCGCTTCGCCGCTGACGGTCCACCCATGCCGCATTCGCCGACAACCATTCACTGGTGGCAGCCAGATACTTGCACTCAAACACATCCAGCAAATCGCCCACCAGTTTGTGACCTTCCGCCACAAACACGCCCTCCGCCTTCCGATACTTCTTCATCTCCAGCGAACGCACATACTTGAGTCTGTTCTTACTGATCATATCATGATGATTTTTCAAGGCAAAGGTACGAAAAAACTCCTAACTCCTAACTCCTAACTCCTAACTTTTCACTACCTTTGCACTCAAATTCCACATTTCACCCGTGAAACTCCATCTCACACACATATATCTCATCATCATCTTGCTGAGTATGCTCGCAGGAGCATGTTCTGTGGAGAAGTATATCCCCGAAGGGGAACACATGCTGACAGGCGTGGCAGTGACGTGCGACGACGAGGAGGTGATGAAGACCTACATGCTTAAGGACTACGTGGTGCAGCAAACCAACTCAAAATGGTTTGGAGCCAGAGTGCCGCTGAAAATCTACATGCTTTCAGGCACCGACACCACCAAGCGCTCCTGCCGTTTCTGGCGCAAATTAGGTGAAGCGCCAGTTCTCTACGACAGCGTGAAAGCCAACCGCACCATGGAAGACATCGAGAAGGTGCTGAACAATGCCGGATACATGAAGGCAGAGGTGGAAGAATTCAAGATGGTGAAAGGCAAGAAGGTGAAGGTACTCTACAATGTGCATCCGAAGGAACGCTACACCATGCGGAAAGTCGAACGCATTGTGGAAGACAAAGGGCTGGAGGAATTCATCATGGTGGAGGACACGGCAAACTCGTTGTTGAAGCCAGGTTTACCATTCGAAGTGACAGCTTTGAATGGAGAAAGGAACAGGATTGCCTCCTATCTGCGCAATCATGGTTACTACAAATTCACCAAGGACGACATCCGATTCAGTGCCGACACAGCACGCAACTCCACAGAGGTGGACGTGCAGATGCGAGTGAAGCGCCAGCAAGACAACGGGCGCACCGAAGCGACTGAACACAAGCAATACACCATAGGCTCTGTCAAGTTCATCACAGACGTCACCAATTCCAACGAGGCGACAGACAGCATTCACTACAAGGGTTATGATTTCCTGTATCAAGACAACCTGCACTTCCGCAAGCGACTGCTCATCAGCCATTCGTTAGTGCGTCCCCACGAACTGTACAACGACAGCTACTATCGCCGCACTTACACCAACTACACACGCCTTGGTGCCATCGCTTTCTCCAACATCAACCTCACCGAACGCCCTGGCACCGACACGCTCGATTGCAGCATCGTGGTCAACCATGCCAAACCACACTCTTTCGGTTTCGACGTGGAAGCCACCAACTCAGCCGGCGACATGGGTGCTGCCCTCTCCACATCCTATCAGAACAAAAACCTTTTCCGAGGTTCCGAATCCTTCACCTTCAAGATTCGTGGAGCCTACGAAGCCATCACAGGCTTGGAAGGATATGACGGCAACAACTACGTGGAAGTCGGAGCTGAATCCACCTTGGGCTTCCCCGCCTTCCTGTTCCCGTATGTGAAACGCGAATGGGGCACGGAGCACAACGCTTCCTCCGAGATTTCCCTGCAATACAACCTGCAGAACCGTCCAGAGTTCCAGCGCAGGGTGCTCACTGCAGCATGGCGTTACCGTTGGAACAGCAAAGACCAGCACGTACAGCACCGCTTCGACCTGCTCGAAGCCAACTACGTCTATATGCCCTGGATTTCGAGAACCTTCAAGGAACAATACCTCGATTCCCTCGGCAAGACCAACGCCATCCTGAAATACAACTACGAGAACCTGCTCATCACCAAGATGGGCTACACCTATTCCTACAACTCACTGGGTGTGCGCGAACAGACCTACGGAAAGAACGCCTACACCATCCGATTCAACATCGAGACATCGGGCAACCTGCTCAACATCGTCACCCAACTGGCAAACGGCGAGAAGAACAACGACGGCCAATACACCTTCTGCGGCATCGCCTTCGCGCAATACATCCGCGGTGACTTCGACTTCTCCAAGAGCATCCGAATCGACAAGAACAACTCGGTGGCATTCCACGGAGCACTCGGCATCGCCTACCCCTATGGAAACTCCAACCAGCTTCCTTTCGAGAAACGCTATTTTGCAGGTGGTGCCAACAGCGTTCGTGGATGGTCGGTGCGTTCATTGGGGCCTGGCTCCTACAACGGCAAGGACAAGGGCATCAACTTCCTCAACCAGTCAGGTGACATCAAGCTCGACCTCAGTCTCGAATACCGAGCCAAACTCTTCTGGAAATTCAGCGGAGCCGCCTTCGTCGATGCGGGCAACATATGGACTATCCGCGAATACAAAGACCAGCCTGGAGGTGAGTTCAACTTCGACACCTTTTGGAAAGAAATCGCAGTTGGTTACGGCATCGGTCTCCGAATGGACGCCAACTTCTTCATCGTCCGCTTCGATGCCGGCATGAAAGCCATCAACCCTGCCTACACCGGCAGAGACCACTACCCCATTCTCCACCACGACTTCGACCGCGACTTTGCCTTCCATTTCGCAGTCGGTTTGCCTTTCTAAAAACGTCTGTCCGGCATAAAAGACATTTGCTTTATTGCGGCAAAGTTCCCAAGAACTTCATTAAAAAAATAGGAGAAAATATAAGAAGCTCAACTTTCGGAAGTAATAAAACCACAGATTGGTTTTTCCTGAAACTAATTTGAATAATTAGAGTAATTATGTCACTAATTTCTATAATTAAATCATCAAAATTTGTGGATAAAATTATTTTAATTATGGTAATTTGTTTCTCAAAAACCATCACACGAGGCTCTTGGGAAACCATCCGGACGGGGCTTTCGCCAAGAAAGCCATAAATTCGTTTAATCCTTCAAATTGGCTACGCCGAGCTGAAGGTTCGTAGTCAAAAAATCCGTTCAATCCGTGGTTAAAAAAACATCTCCGTGTTTACCGTGTGAGCCTCTATCTTCATCCATTTTTTATATTCCATTCGTATTCGTTGTTGGGTGCAACCCACTTTGTTCCCACGAAAAAGAGTTAAAACGGGCAATTTGTTTTGTATTGTCCTCACTTTGTCGTAACTTCGCACAACATTTCTTTTATTAACACTCATGAAAAGATTTACCGTTTCCGTTATGACGCTGATGGCAGCAATCGCCATCAACGCAACCACACACATTGTCATGGTGCGCAACACGCGCTATCAGACGATAACGGGATTCGGTGCAGCCTGCTGCGACGGTGCCATGAAACCGTTTGGCTCCGACACCCAACCCGTCAGATTACTCTATGGTCCCAACTCCAAAGTGGGGCTGAACATCATGCGTATGGAAATATCGCCAAGCTTCCAAGGTGAAGGATGGGGCGACTACAACTGGCACGGCTCACTGCCCTCAGCTCAGTTGGTCAAGCAGCGTGGCGGCATTGTGTTCGGCACACCTTGGTCACCCCCAGGCGAATACAAGACCAACGGCACCGCTCAAGGTGGCAACAGCGACAGTCAGGGAAAGAAACGCGGTGAACTGCGTGAAGACTGCTACGCCAAGTTCTTCCCATGGCTCAACACATTCCTGAAGTACATGAAGATGAACGGTGTCAAAGTAGATGCCGTGTCCATCCAGAACGAACCCGACTGGTGGGTTGACTACTCAGGCTGTCTCTACACCCCCGAGCAGCAGGTCAAGCTGGTGAAGGAACATGCCGACAAACTTGACCGCAAGACTTACAAGGGAGTGCGTCTCATCAGTGCCGAGCCTCTGGGCTTTGACCCCAAATACTCCAACGCACTGCTGAACAATCCCGTCACTCGCGAACATATTGACATCATAGCCGGTCACCTCTACGGACACCCACCATTGGGCAACATGAAGAGTGCCGCCGTTCTTGCCGCAAAATATGGCAAGGAAGTGTGGATGACCGAGCACTCTGTCAGCGACGGACTGAAAGACCGCCTTCCCAACTGGTCAGAACAGCTGGAGTTTGCACGCGAACTCAACGAGTGCATGCTGGCAGGATGCACAGGCTACATCTACTGGTACATGCGCGCTCACTGGGCATTCGTGGGAACAGGAGAAACCAAGTACGGCTCCACCAACAAGAAGAACCAGCTGCTGCCACGTGCCTACGTCTATTCCCACTTCGCCAAGCACGTCACAGGTTCCACCCGTCTGGACACCAAGGCAACCTTCACCACCAGCACCAACTCCGAACTTGAGACATCGGCATTCATCAAGGGCGACTCCATCATCATCATGGCAATCAACTCCGGCAAGTCCGACCATGAGCTGAGAATGAGAATGCCCTCTGGCACCTATGTAAAGAGCGGCACACACCTGATTTCCACAGGCAACGAAACCGACAAGCTCTGTCAGACAAAAGACCTCGACATCACTGAATCGGTAACGGAATACACCGCCAGCATGCCTGCCAACAGTCTGAACACCTACATCTTCATGATTGATCAGGAAGCCACAGCCATCAAAGACCTGCACAAGCCAGCCAATCCCCTTGCCAAGACCTACTACGACCTGCAAGGCCGCCTGCTGAAGAATCCCAAAGGTCTCTGCATCGAGCAACGCGCCGACGGTTTCACTCGCAAGGTGTACATTGAATAACAAAAGAAGAGGGTCAAAAGCCCTCTTCTTTCCGTTAAAGACATATCAGATAAGTTGTTTCAAGAGCCGTTCGCGGCTCGATTTTACACAGAAAGCGAAAAGCATCAGGTCTATTTGCTTCCTTTCCTTCTGTTGCACTCTCTGCACAGCATCTGGCAGTTCTCAATCACAGTCCTGCCACCTTCACGCCAAGGGGTGATGTGGTCACCTTCCATAAACTCGAAGTCGAACTCTTTGCCGCAGAGAGGACAGATGTGATGCTGCTGTTCCCACACTGCCAGTTTGATGTCTTCAGGAAATGCACGGAGGTCGAGATAGTGCTCGTCACCCGTCAGCACATAGGGAATGATACCTGCTTGCTTTTGTATCTCGCTGTCACGCATCAAGGCTGAGATACGCTGTCCCAATGCGAGGGTGTCGAGAGTTTCAGAGCCATACTTGTCATAGAACAATGCCCAATCCAAGCCTTTCATGATGCGCTTGAACTTCTTCATGTCGAAGTTCGTGATAGCCCAATTCAGCACGTTCTGGAAATAGGTCCACAGATTGTTGGCATTGGGGTCGTGCTGATGGTCAGACATGTAGCCCACCACCGACTGCCGCTTGCCCGCGCGTGTCTCGTGGTCAGCCATCCATTGGAGGGCTTGCTTTAGGAAGTCCTGACGGATAGGTGTGCCGTTCACCAAGTCTTTGCCCAATCGGTAGGCTCCGCAATTCGACTTGGAGAAGTGCCGCTTGGCATCGCTGACGAAAGGCCCTGCAAAGATGGCGTTGTTGATTTCCTGCTCGTTGAGCGGCTTGCCGGCAATGTTGATGGTCTTGAACCACTCCAGTTTTTCCGATGGTTCACCTTCGCACACATAGATGGTCAGGGGATAGTCGAGAATCTTCTTCTGGATGTCCTCTGGCTGGTTGAAGAAGTTCTTGAAGTCGATGGAGAACTTGCCATCCACATATTCACACAGCGAGAGAGTCCTTTGCTGTCCGTCCATCACCTCGTAGGGACATTCGGCATCATCGCTCCGCTTCACCCAATACATCACGTTCAACGGATAGCCATGCAGCACGGTGTTGATGACTGCCTGCTGCTCCTTCTCGCTGTAGATGAACTCACGCTGATAAGGTGGACGGATGTCGAGCCGACCATTATAACCACGAACGCCCTGTTCGTCGTTGTTCACATAGCCACGGGTGATTTCACCCACGGTCACTTCTGTCTTTTCTATTGTCATCATAAGGCTTTGGGGTGTTTGTTGCGGATGAGGATACGGGCATAAATTTTGTATCCATTTATGAAAGGGTATCCAAAATTATAGTCATCTTTTTTAGTAGTGGTCATCCTACCAAGCATTTCAAATTGGTCAGGATTATACTTGTCCAAAAAGGTTATCGGAACTCCCATTATACCATCATAATCACATGGAATATCCGCAGTTTTTTTCACTTCTATAGCATTATAGTTGTCATAAGTTGGATATTCTTCTGGAGAGTATCGGCATATTAAATCCATTTCTTCATGTCGCTTATTGTGGTCAAGATTGGTATACCAACATATATTGCCCATACTACGCCATTTCTGTCCTTCCTCGTCTTGCCAATATCGTGTTTCTCTAGGGGGATAGTATTCGGGTACAGTAAAAGCCATATCTCCGAATTTGTATCCTAACCACACTTTGTTGTCTTTTAATAAAGGGAATATTTCTTTATAGGTAATGGCATTTTGATTTCCTATAATTAGAAATTTTTTTTCATATTTCATCAATTGTGCCACATAATCCCGAAATAAAGAAAACGGCGGGTTAGTCACCACTATATCAGCCTGCTTTAATAACTCTATACATTCAGGGTCACGAAAATCGCCTGTTTGCAAAGTGGAAAGAACATTCTTGTCATTCTGCAATAAATAGCGCACATCGCTGAGGTCAACGGCACCATCGCCATTTAGGTCTTTCACTTCCGTTATCTCCACCTTATAGGCCTTTTTCTTGATTTCGTCGTCATCATCCCATGGTTCAAAACGTAACAAGAGTTCATTCCCCTGTACTGGTGAACCATTGTAGCACGTGCAAATCAGTTTCTTCAATCCTAACTGATTAAATCGCAGAGCAAAGTACTTGAAGAAGTTGCTTTCATAGGGGTCATCGCAGTTACAAAGCACTGTTTTCCCCCGAAAGTGTTGCCAATAGTGTTGTAACTCTCGCTCAATGTCAGAAAGTTGAGTGTAAAACTCATCTTCTTTTGCAGTTTTTGCTGCATCCAAACTTCTTTTAGCCATACTCCATGCATTATGCGTAAGCTTATCTTCGGAGACGGTCTTCGTTAGAACACAAGAAAGCATGGACGCTTATCCATGCTCTAAAGGCTCTACCAAAGCCCGTCAACCCAGATAAATCACGCCCATGCCTAACGCACAGACGTTTGCGACTTATTCTTTCGGGTTGAACTTCATTTTGAATTTGGTAGATTCTTAGAGCTTTTCCGAATAACAGCAAACGCTTGTTAATAATTTTCCAAATGTCACGCCAGTACCTCCGCTGAGGCTTTCGCCAGCGATTAGTTGCAAAGGTAGAGAAAACTTTGGGAACGACAAAGCATTTCCTCATTAAATCTAAAAAAAGTTTTTGGATATGTGAAAAAGTGTGTATCTTTGCAGGAAAAAGAAGGAAATGAATCAGAAAGCCAAAGAACTATGGACGAAATGCAGCGCATCTACAATGCGATAGCCCATGATGGCTTCGCCGATACCACTCTACAGACAATCAATAACTACGTAAACGATATATTATATGGAAGAAAAAACCTTTCTCGATTCACTATCGAAGAGCATGCAGGACTCTGCACGGCAGGTGAGGTTCTTATTGGGGCGTCCATCATCGCAAGCTACGCGACAGCAAGCTTTACAGCAGGTGGAGACGCTGCTGGCAGCCAAGAAAGCGGTCCAGCAAACTGGGAAATAGACGAACGGCAGGAGAAACTCATAGAACAATGGGCTAAGGCTGCTCGGTTGTGGGTGGAAGACTCTGAGCAAATCCTAACCAGAAGATATGGCCCTAAGATAGCGCAAGGAGCTGAAGCTAAGGTCTATTATCGTGAGGGTGACACTTCTGTGGTTAAGGAACGCACTTCAATTTACTCAACCACCCAAAAGGCTCTTGATGCGATAGCCCTGCACAATTTTTTGTTTCCCGAAACAGCTATGCATGTGGTAGGGTTCACCCGTGACAGTGACAACTTGATGCGTATGATACTTACCCAGCCGTATGTGCGTTGCCTGCGTTTAGCCACGAAAGAAGAAATAGACCTGATGGTTGCGGCAAAAGGATTCCATGACAATTGGAATGGTCAGGGTGTGAATTATATTTCTGATCGACTTGCCCTTGAAGATATGCATCCAGCAAATGTTTTCATTGATGAAGTAACAGCTCGTCCCATTTGTATTGATTGTATTGTAAAGTTCGTGCAGATTATCAAATAATAAATGTGGCTTGACAAACCGTCCCTCGCCTGCAAATATAAAAATTCCTCGTGATTTCTTTGGAAGTGACGAGGAATTATTGTATCTTTGTGGTCTAAATTAAAAAAACGAATCATCAGAAGAAAAGAAACGAATAGACCCAACCTGTATATGTAATTAGACATGGCTACCCGGACCTGTTGAACTGATGTGGCTTAGTGACAGGATGCGCCACATCCCCCTTGCGCAGGATTGATTTCGACAGGCACCGCCGGACATGAGTACCCAACCCACCAAAACAAGCTCACCATGAGCAGAAGACACCGAGACAATGACATAAATGTAACGACACCACAGGTGCCCGAGCCTCAGGAAGAAGATTCGGGCAGAAAGGCTTTTTCGGTTATATCTGAAGGCTTCTTTAAGAGATTTGCAGAGCGAATCATTAGTGTTAAAAAACAAATCGGCATTTATGAAAAAATCGACGGGAAAATCTTTTCGTCGTCTATAAAGAATCTTAGCGACATGGTCGTCAGGGCTTTTGTCGCCAGGAAGATTGAGGTAGATGACCAATTTGTGAAGATTCCGCGAGATTGCTTCGACCCAGATTCGTTGAGTGACTACATCGCTCATCAGCAAGAGGAGAACGTGCAGAGGAGAGGGAGGAATCTTGTCAGACGCCTCATCAGCACAGTTGAAGACAGCAAGGTTGTCGGTTTTTTCAAGAAGACACTCAAGGCCGCCCAACAAAAATGCAAGAGCCTCTATCAGGACATGAAACAATTCTGTGTGTGTTTCCTTAGAGGGGTGTTTAAGACGTTCAGTCCCCATGAGGACCCCTACGGGAAGCTGTCACACTATCATCGAATCATCAGTAGCGAGGTGGAGGGCATCCCCTGTCGGAAGACGATCAGCAATGCCTACAAGTGGTTCGTTGAATGGAAGCTTTCCGCATACGAAACAATGATGGAACGTATAGAGAGGGAACGGCATCGGATCTGGGAGAAATTCATTGAATGGATATGCACCTATCTGATACAGCAGGAACCTCTATATGCAACCAGGTGAAAAAGGAAAAAGTGGAAACGACGTGTGAACGTTTCCACTTTTTTTTGTGCCTACCAATTATTGGAAATTTTTGGAAAACACCGATTCCGCACTTCTCCCTACCTTTGTCCCAGCTAAACAGCACGAAGCTGCGTGCCTTTGCGGCGGCGAATCGGGAAACTGACAGCAAGGTAAACCTGAGCGTGGATTTCAAACTATTTAAAATTGTGAGATGCAGTTTGTCCTTGATACCCAAAATGGCGATGTGCTATATTTGCAACATCGTTCAAAAAATATAGAGACACATTGAACATGTATAATAAATAATATATGCTTATGATAGAACAACAAGTAATCAACGATAGGTTCTCCATCTTCGGGAGAGGATGGCGGAATCAACAGGGCGTTGCTGTATTGGCAACGAAACCGCAACAAACACAGGACATCAAGTGGGTTCACGCATATATTGTATCTGAACGCGCGCGATGGGCAACGGAGACGTTGAGGGCGATGGCTGGTAATGCCAGCAAGGAGGAGTTGGGCGACTTCAAGAAAGTGAATTTTGAGGTGGCAACCTTCAATGGGGTGTTTTCTTACAGGAATGCCCGCAGTTTGGTGGTGCGTTCTCCTTGGCTGGTGGCTGACATTGATGACCTTTCATCCACGGATGAGGCTCGTGAGGTGCAACAGCTTTTGATTGCCGACAAGAACATCGAGACGGGACTTTGCTTTGTGTCGCCAAAGGGCAGGGGCGTGAAGTGGGTGCTTCGGATCCCTGAATGGTTGCAAAGCAAGGACTTCAAAGCTCAGTTCGAGGGTCTTCAGAGGTATGTGGCGTTTGAACACAGCATTGCCATCGACAAGAGCGGCTCTGATGTGTGCAGGGCTTGCTTTCTGCCATACGACAAAGAATGTTTCATCAATCCTAAATTCAAATAAAGTATGACACAGAATCAATTCACAGACTTGGAGCGGCTGGAGGTCGTGGCCAAGAGAATCAGAGAGAGTCAGATTGACCTTACTGCCCAGTACAGCGACTGGGTGAACATTACCCTCGCGTGTGCCTCTCTTGGAGAGGGTGCGAGGGAGGCTTATCACACTATTTGTTCGGTTTATCCGAGGTATGACCGACAGGAGTGTGACGAGAAGTTTGACAACTGTTTGAAAAGTGGTCGGGGCATGGTGTCACTGGGCACGTTGATGCAGAGTGCCAAAGATGCAGGCATTGACATCCGAATGCCTTCAGGAAGAAGGTCGCAAAACGAGAAACAGCGTAAGGAGGAGCAGGAAGAGGAACAGCGTAACCGCATGGCTCAGATTGCGGAGAAGTTGAAAGAGCAGGCGGAGTGGCGCTACAACACGTGGCGACAAAGACCGGAGGTGAAGGAGAGTGGGCTGGATTGGCGTCCTTTTCAAGACAGAGACCTCGACACGTTCTACTGTCGGTTACTGGAAAGCGGGTTGAAGGTGAGGCAACAAGATGTGAAAGCCATGATTTTCAGCAGGGATTTTTGTCCCGACTATGATGAATTAGCCACATGGCTCAATGGCTTGAAACCTTGGAATCCTGACACCGACCCCGATTATCTGCATGACTTCTACGTCGGTCACATGGAGTTCAATGACCCGGAAAACGAGGATTTCTATGACCGTATGCTCAAGAAGTGGCATGTGGGGCTGGTGGCACTGGTGTTAGACCGCACAAACGAAAATCCGATGATGCCTATCCTGAAGGGTAAGCAACACATCGGCAAGACGTTCTTCGCACGGCACATCTTGCCCCCATGCCTCCGAGATTACCGTCTGGAAGTGGGACCATCGGAACGGCTCGACAAGGACTTTGTCATTTCGCTGTCGGAAACTCCGCTCATCATCTTTGACGAAATCTCATTCGGCAGTACCCAAAAGAATGAGGCATTCAAATACATCGTCACATCGAGCCGGTCGAATTTGCGCGATGCCTATGCCCGATTCCGAGAGTCGCGGAAGCGCAGGGCCTCCCTGATTGCCACCACGAATGAAGACAACTTCATCCGCAATGCGGAGGGTAGCCGTCGGTATCTGGTGGTTGACTTGAAAGGCACCGTGGATTTGGAGAATTTCCCCTTGCCATACGAAGGTGCATTTGCCCAGGCACTCTACTTGCTTGATCATGGCTACCAACCCAAACCTGATCAGGAGGAAAGCCAACTCATCAGTCAGCACAACAGCCTGTACATTGAACCAAACGATTGTGAGGAAGTTCTAAAGACTTTCCTTCGCAAACCCGAAAAGGAGGAACAAGGTATTGCGCTCTCGGCTGGTGACATTTTGACTGAATTGGGTGACTTGGGACATCGGGGACGTTCCTTTAGCACCTCCGAAATCGGCAAGGCGATGAAACGCATGAACTTTGAAAGCAAGCGGATTTTAGGCTACACCAAATATCTGGTGGTGTTGGTGGACAGAGACATTCGCCATAAGGAGAATGAAGCAGACTCAAGGGAGTTTATACCGGATGTCTTCGAATGAAACCATGCGCTGTGGTGAGGGAGGTGAGGTAAATTCTTTAAAGCATCAAAAATAAATCCTTAAATCACTTGTATAATACAACAAGGTATTTAGGGATTTATTTTTTTCTGGTATATAAAACCGAACTCACCTTCCTCACTATGAAGTGTCCGCATCGACGCTTTTCGCTCATGCCGCCATTCATTCCCTATCGCAAATCATCCTCGCCATGTCGTTGAGTGCCATGCATTGACCTCGGCGGATGGTCAACCGTTCATTGTGGTGATCCCAAGGGGCGAGGAGAAGGAGCTGACCACGTTGGCAAGCTTCCATGCGTCGACCTCCGGGTTTGGCAAGGTCGGTAAAGCCATTCTCTTGGAGGATGATGAGGGGGTGACCTTCCTCAAAAGCGGCGCGCATGACAGCTTTCTCGCCAGGGGAGATGCAGGGAGAGACAAGGACTGCTCCTTGGTGGGCTAGGGTCAGGAAATGGGTGGTTTGGCTGGCTATTTGCTCGGGCGTGAGGCGGCGAGAGCATTGCACCTGCACTCGTAGGGGATAATCGAGGAGGAAGCGGTTGCCAATGGCGGAGAATTGCTGACCTGCTACGATGAGTCCTCGCTGAACCCGGAAGAGGTCGGGGTGCTCTCGTTTCATGAGAAGGCGCCGTGGGTTGTCACGGAGATAGTCAAACCAACGCTGAAGCTGACCTTTGCGAAGGAGAAGCTTGTCGTTGTAGCCACGGGAGAAGAGGAAACCATGGGTGGGATGGGAAGAAGATTTAGCTAACTGAGGCTGGGATGGTTGGTTTGTCTGTTGCGACTCAGACGCAACAAACGAGACGGAAGAAGCAGACGCAAGGAGGGAAACAGACGCTGCGGACTGAGCTGCTACTGAGGGAAAGAGCTCACGGTAGGCACGGTGGCAGCCTGTCTTAAAGCCACGGATGATGCTGCTAAGGTCTTTATCCATCTTTTCTTTGACGAAGATGATGCCATGGAGATGATCGGGCATCATCTGAAGGGCAAGAATCTCCACTTGGGGATAATATCGGGGAATGCCCCACCACTCGTCATGCACTCGCTGACCGAGGGGCGTGAGTTCCACTCTTGGAGCTTCAGGACTGTCAAAAGGGGCATCGCCACGGCCCAGGACTGTGCCGAGGAGGGGACGGCGACCTTCAGTGGTCATGGTGACCATATAAATCATACGGTCAGTGTAATCGTGGTCGATGGCACGACGGAGCATGGATGGCTTTTTCTCACCAGCGAAGGCTTTCTGTTTCTCGTAGGTTTCTCTGTTCATGGCCACAAAGGTAAGAACATTTATTGAGAATAGCAAAGGCTTTTGCTGCAAATGTTCCTTCACGACACGAACAGACGTAATTTCGGTTTAGGGCAAGGGCAAATTACGTTTTAGGGCAAGAGGAAAGTACGGTTTAGGGTGTGTGATGATGGGTGAAAATTTGTTGAAGAAAAAGTTGAATAAAAGACGAAAAAAGAGTGGAAAATAGTTGGATATTTCAGGATTTTTTCGTAACTTTGTAGCGTAAAAGGAAACGAAAAACGAACCAGCCCACGTGTTGGACGGAGGTCGAAATAGAACGAAAAAATGAATGTCTAAACTAATAATTTGAAAGAACGAATGACTATTAAATTGCACAGGTATTATGGCGATGACCGCATCACGAAGTCGGTGATGGAGGTGTGGCTGGATGGAGACTCAGAGCCTCGCATGGTGTGTGAGGCTCGTGAGTCGAGTTACAAGAAGTATGAGGAGGCTTTCGCTGGGGCTTCCCGCTATTGCCTGCCGGTGGGCAGATGGCGGATGAAGGCGGGTGGAGGCGCATACTCGCCAATGGGACTGAGGGTGCCGAAGTGTCCGGGGCACAGGCAGGTGTGGTTGGGGCATTCTTGGTGTCGCCAATGTAAGGTGGGGGAAATCCTGATTGGTGAGCCAGCCTTCCACTACTACACCGACGAAGAGGGCAACGTGGTGGAGTGTCCGCAGAAACGGAGGATTGAGCATGGTGAGGAGGTGTTCAAGAAACTGGATGCACTGGTGTATGAGGCGTTCGGAAAGATGGAGGAGTTCCACCTCGAGATTGACAACAAAGAAATTAAAACCAATGTGAATAATATGAACCTTTAGCTCGGCGTAGCCAATAATTTAGCCCATTAATAAGAATAATATTATGAGGATTAGTGGATAAGATTATGGGGATTATTCAAATTAGTTTCAAAGAAAAAGCATATCAATGGCCAAAGATATGAGTGAGTGTTAAAATGAATGTCTAAT
>Ga0247609_10001932_pt1 | contig 23086 bp, 18 predicted proteins | sample 172DNAGHGlowgp2_FD_193487 | JGI IMG/M metagenome (GOLD analysis project Ga0247609, IMG submission 193487) | Sheep rumen microbial communities from Palmerston North, Manawatu-Wanganui, New Zealand - 1728 DNA GHGlow gp2 | ecosystem: Host-associated > Mammals > Digestive system > Stomach > Rumen ...
TGTATGCCAGCACGGAACAACCCACGGGGGAGATACCGATGACATTGTCTTGAATGCCCATTTCCTCGATCACCTCGGCGATGATTCTGTGTACGACGCCGTGACCGCAACCAGGACAATAGTGCATAGTAGCATCCGTGAGGACCGGAGTGCGTTTGTACACCAAATTTTCGGGTTTGATTATATCTTCTCTTGTCATAATTTCAAGTGCTTAAATTATTTAACCATTTTTTTCAATGCATCGAGGATTTCGACCGGGGTGGGGATGACACCGCCGTAGCGGCCGTAGTGTTCGACGGGAACGTTGCAATCGACAGCGAGTTTCACGTCTTCGATCATCTGACCGGCGTTCATTTCCACGCTGAGGATCTTCTTCATGCGGCCACCGATTTCCTTGACGGCTTTCGTCGGGAAGGGCCACAGGGTAATCGGGCGGATCAAGCCGACCTTGATGCCTTCGGCGCGGGCGAGCTCGACGGACTTCATGCAGATACGGGCAGCTGAGCCGTAAGCCACGAAGACGTATTCGGCGTCGTCGCATTGGATGGCCTCGTAGCGGGCGTCTTCCTCTTCGCATTTGCGGTATTTGGCCTGGATGCGGTCGTTGATGGCCTCCTGCTTGAGGGCTTCCAGTTCGAGGGAGGTGACGATGCGGTGTTTGCCGGTGGAACGGTGTCCGGTGGCAGCCCACGGGCAGTTCTCCTCGATGTATTCGTTGGTCCAGCGCGGTTTATAGTCGTCAACCATGACTTTCTCCATCACCTGGCCGATGACGCCGTCGGAGAGGATGGCGACCGGGTTGCGGTATTTGAAGGCGAGGTCGAAGCCGAGTTCCACGAAGTCGTACATTTCCTGCACGGAGGCGGGGGCGAGGGTGATCAGACGGTAGTCGCCGTGACCGCCGCCCTTGGTGGTCTGGAAATAGTCGGACTGGGAAGGTTGGATGGTGCCAAGGCCGGGGCCGCCGCGGACGACGTTGACGCACAGGGCGGGCAGCTCAGCGCCGGCGATATAGGAAAGGCCTTCCTGCATCAGGGAGAATCCCGGGGAGGAAGATGAGGTCATGACGCGTTTGCCGGCGGCGGCGCCTGCATAAACCATGTTGATGGACGCCAGTTCGCTTTCGGCTTGCAACACCACCATGCCGGTGGTCAGATATGGTCTCTCCGCCATCAGGTGCTCCAGCACTTCTGACTGCGGGGTAATGGGATAGCCAAAGTAGCCGTCGCAGCCACAACGGATGGCGGCTTCAGCAATGGCCTGGTTTCCCTTCATCAATACTAATTGTTTTGCCATTTTGTAGATGTTTTAATTAATTGTTGTTTGAATTCTTGACTCTCCGTGCGGATTAACATTTCGCACGATACACTTCAATGACCCCGTCGGGGCAGATCACCGCGCAGCTCGCGCAGCCGATGCAGGCCTCCTCGTTGACCATTTCCAGATAGTTGTAACCCTTGGCGTTCACCTTTTTGGAGAGGCCGATGCACTTCGGGTCTTGCGGGCAACCGGTTATGCACACGGCACAACCTTTACACTTTTCAGTGTCGATGACTAAAGTTCCTTTAAATGCCATAATTTTAATATTTTAGGTAGTTATTGTTTTGAATATTTGTTGATTCCTGACTGGAAAATCAAGTTTGCAAAGGTACACTTTTTTTCGTTATAACAGGCAGGTGTTGATAAGTTTTGGTTTTGGGTCTGGAGACCTATGAATAAAATGTTTTAGGATAATCAATGTGAACTGATCTTCCAAATCTTTCTCTTGTTTCACTTTTGTCATATCCACAAAGCCAAAATTGTAAGGGTCTTTGAAGACGGATTTTGCCAAATCGCTGTTTACGGGCGGCAGAGTTGTATCAAAATTGTTGGGAAGGGCAACAGCTTTCTTGTAATACTCGTCTTCAATTTGCATCATCATGATGTCCCGGCTCCATCCTTGAATACTAGCCTCGGTAATATAAAAAGCTCGCATTGCCATATCTTTTACTTTGGAAATCATTGAGATATGGTGATACCACGTGATTTGTGCAAGCGGCACTTGCACAAATTCCCCATCAGCGGTTACAGTGAAATTTGCAAGTCTCGCTTGCAAGATTGGCGAATTTTGTATTTGTGCAAGCGGCACTTGCACAAACGGGAAGTCGGGGTATTCTTCGGCAAACTGCTTCATGTATTTCAAGTTACGGATAGAATAACCGCTGTCGTTCCCATAGTGTTTCTGCAAGTCAATAGAAAGTTGGTTGATGACTTTGGCACCCCATCCTTGTTCTTTCTGCTTGTGGACAATATCATTACCCAACCACCAATAATGCTGAAGTGTGGCTGCATTCAGCTGTATCATGGCTTTCAACCGTTGTCTGTCAATTTCATCATAGAGATGACGCAGCCACTGTTGATATTCTGTGTCGTTTGTTATGGTCAATTCTTTGAGAGCCATATCATTTATTTTGTCTATCATTTGTATTAATTATTGTTTCTTCAATTGCCACTCCAAAAATCCAACATGCAAAAATAACAAAATCATCAAACAGTATGCTGTTTCACTGATTATGATTTTTCTCCTTATCGCCACTTTGCCCTTATTCGTTTTTCTTCAAATACTCCTCCGCGTATTGGTAAAATTTCCGCGACATCTCGTGGTTGCCGCGCTTCTCGGCCTCGCGGGCGATGCTGAGGTACGATTCATAGACCCCCTCGCGGGAAAGCACGATCCCCTTGTAGTAATCGTCGTTGCAGTAGCCAGAGGGCATGTTGTTGCAGAATTGCTCTAACGCGAGGAACACTTCCAGGGCCTCCGCCGCACGACCGTTTTGTACCAGCACGCTGCCGTGAGTGTAAAGCCGGTCGTACAGCGTTAGCGTGAAATCCGAGACAGCATTTTCCTGCTCGTCGGAGAGTGTGGTTTCGGTATAAACCTTGTGGATGAGATCGACGCATGGCTGGTACTGCCCCTGTGCCAGCAGTATCTTGCACTTTAGCAGCATCGCGTCGGGGTTGAGCGGGTTGTACTGCAGAGCGCGTTCTACATTGTACATTGCTTGCGCAGTGTCGCGGAAGGAGAGCTCCTCCACGGCGCGGCGGAAAAACGTGTTGTCAACTTGCGCTTTGGCTTCAGACAACCGCCCGTTGAGTCGCTCCGCTTTGCGTGACAACCTTTGGAACTCGCTTTTCACAGCGTAGAAATCCGTTTTGGGACTCCGGGCCAGAGTGACATCCAACTGTTCGCCGATTTTATTCATCTCCTTGAGGACATCCTGCAAAAACAGGTAGTGCAGCGACACGATTTCGGGGTCGTCGTCGCGCAACCCGTCCATCCGCGTCTCCCATGCCCGAAAGCGTGCCGGGAGCGAATCGGCTGTCGTTATCTGCGCTTTCGTACAGATGGAGAGAGACATCAGGATGCAGAGTGTATGCAGGATTGTTTTATTCATGTTCATTTTTCAGGCCCACACAGCATCCATGCGCCTCATACTGCGGCTGTCGCCTTGTGTGGGGATATTGCACTTCGTGAGTGTTGCCTCTTGGGGTTGCTCAAGGAATATATTCATTGTTCAACACGTATCATTCATCATTATTTGATGAAGTCCTGTATCGCTTGATCAAGTTCGGCCTCTGCCGGTGCGCCGACCATCAGGCCTGGTTGGGTGTTGGGCTTCATGAAGAGCAGGGTGGGGATGCTGCTGATGCTCAGAGCCTGGCAGATGTCTTGCGCCTTGTCGACGTTCACTTTGTAGATGATGAGCTGGCCTTTGTATTTCTTGGCCATTTTTTCGGCGATGGGGGCAAGTTGGCGGCATGGACCGCACCAGTCGGCATAGAAGTCGACTAAGCAGGGGGTCTTGCCCTTGTAGCGGATACCTTTCTCCGGGTCGATGTCGGAGACTTTGGCCCGGAATTCGTCGGCGGTTAGCATGATGACCTTGCCGGAGAGGTCTTCCTGAACAGTGGTCGTGCCGTTGGCCTGCGCCGGGTTCAGGTGACTGTAGTCGTTGGCAGTCTCCGTCTGGACTTGCTCCTGAGGCTGTTCTGTCTTGTTTTTCTGTCCACAGGCGGCGAACAGCAGCACTGCACAGAGGATGAGGATGTTCTTTTTCATATTGTTAAGGTTTTGGTTAGGCCCCACACTGGCGGGGTTGTTTCTCTTGCGAGGCCCCACACTGCGGCTTCGCTTTGTGGGATTTGGCCCCACACTGCGGCTTCGCCTTGTGTGGGGTTACTTGCGCTTCGCGCGTTTTGTCCCTTCGGGACTGCTTAAGGAAGAATGTCTCAATAATAGCACTCTTTTACGATAGCACAACTGCTAACTACTAACTACTAACTACTAACTGCTAATTACTAATTACCAATTACTAATTACTAATTGCTTGAAGGTTTCTCCTCTCTCCTCGAAGTTCTTGAACTGGTTGTAGCTGGCGGCGGCGGGGGAGAGGAGGGCGGTGCCGCCGACGGGGGTCTTCTCAAAGCAGAAGCGCACAATCTCTTCGTAGTCGTCGGTCTCGATGTAGCTCTGCGGAAGGGCGTCCTGCTCGCGGCACATCGCCAGCATGCGGCTGCCGGCGGGACCTGTGAACGCGATGTTCTGGACCGGGTTCTCCTTCAGGAAGTCGATGAGCACTTGATAGTCGATTCCGCGGTCGAAGCCTCCCAAGATCAGCGTGTCAACGCCGCGCAGCGCCTTTACCGCCGCGATGGCCGACTCGGGAATCGTGGAGATGCTGTCGTTGTAGAATTCAATGCCCTTGAACTCACCCACAAACTCGATGCGGTGCGGTAACCCCTTGAAGGTCAGCAGTGCATCCAGGATCTCCTTGTGCTTGACCCCGAGCCTCCGGCAGATGGCGATGGCGGCCATGATGTTGAAGTAGTTGTGGGTGCCGGGCAGGTTTTTGTAGTCAATGAGGTCGTATTCATCGACAATCTCGCCGTCATTCATGAAACGGATGAGGTGGTTGTGGCAACGTGCGTGCAGCCCCGGGTGGACCTGCGTGCCGAAAACGCAGGTGTCGCTCTCGGGTTTGTTGCCCTTCACCCAGCCAGGAATATGTTCGTCATCGCCGTTGTAAACCAAGAAGTTACCAGCTTGCTGGAACTTAAAGATGTTGGTTTTGGCGTTTTGGTAGTTGTTAAACGAGTTGAAATGGTCAAGATGCTCCTGGTAGATGTTCAAAAGCACGGCGTAGTCGGGCGAATGGTGCGTGAACTCCAACTGGTGCGCCGACAACTCCGCCACCACGATGGATTCGGGTGTGAGTTGCTCTACAATGTCGAAGAAGGGCGTACCGATGTTGCCCGCTAGGAAGATGTTCTCCCGCGAGTGGCTCAGGATGTGGTAGATGAGCGAGGCCGTGGTGCTTTTGCCCTTCGTGCCGGTGATACCGATCACCTGCTCGTGGAAGAATTCCAGAAACAGGTTGGTCTGCGAGGTAATCCGCTCATTCTCGATGTAGTAGTTGATCTTGTTGAAGCTGATGCCCGGACTCTTGAAAATCAGGTCGTACTGGTTGAGGTTTTGGTCATAACCCTCCCCCTTGATGAACTTCACGTGCTTGTCGTCCGCGAAGTCGTCGGTGTTGAGATTCGCATTGCCGTCGGCGACCACCAACTTCATTTTCGGGAAATGCCGCCGGATGAAACGGTAAGTCGAAACGCCCTCCTTGCCGAAGCCAAGGATTATAACTTTCTTGTTTTCAATTCTTTCGAGAAGTTTTTCTATATTCATTGTTCGTTTCTGTCTGTAAACTCAAATCCTTAACCCATAACCCTTAAACCATTACCTATACTTCGCCGCCTCTGCCGTATCCCCCTTGTCCGTGTACATGTAATATAAATTTAACCGGATATTGTCGTTGTCGGGGGAGAGCTCGTGGGCATGGAGCAGGCAGCGCTCGGCGTTGGTGAAGTCGCGCTTGATGGCGTAGGCGATGCCCATGTTCTCCCATGCGCTTGAGAAGTCTGGCTGTTCGGCGACAATCTCCTCGAAAATCTTGATGGCATCATCCAAACGGCCGTAGCCGCGACCTAATACGTTTCCTTTCACGTTTTTAGCGACGATGTTGTTCGGGTCTTTCTCCAAGATTGCGTTCACCTCGCGCCAAGCATCATCCACCTTGCCCTCGTCCAAAAGTTTGTTCACGGGGTCGAGCTCGTGGGCTTTCTTCATGTTGGTTGCCTGTCGCAGCAGATTCTGCCCTTGCGGATTTTCCGGGTCAATGAGGGTTGCGTTATAGGCGGCTTGGTAAGCCAGTTCGGGGTTCTCGTCGAGGGAGGCAAGCTCGCTGAGCAGCAGGTAGGCGTTCAGCGCGTGGTCGTCGAGCTTCAAAGCTTTCTCTAAATAGCGGTAGGCATCGCGTTTGTCGCGCTCTTTCTGGCTTTTCTTCCAAATTTGCAGACAGCTTCCGCCTGCCGAGATATTGCACTTTATGCTGTTGTTGGAAGTTTTCACGTCTGTCAGGAAGAGCGTGAAATCGTCCTTCCAGGTGAAATTTCGCGTGAAAGTCTTGATCCCGAAAAGCAGGCACACCGCCGTTGTGACGCCAACCGCCGTCTTCTGCAACGCGGGAACAGATGAGGTCGCCAGCAGGTAGAGCCACCAGCCGACAATCAGGGTGAACCCGATGGACGACATGAAGACGAAACGCTCGTTCATGAAGGTGCCCACGTTAAACAGCAGGTTGGAGACGATAGAGAAGGTGACGATGAAGTAGAAGATGCCAAAGGCAGGCACGGTTTTCTTTTTCAGTTTCCAGGTGCCGTAACCCACCAGCGCGATGCAGCCGGCCAAAATGAGCCATACCAGCGGGTTACTGAAGTCGGTGATGGCAATCTGATGCGGGTAATAGTCGTGGGTGAGCGGGTGCGGGAAGAAGAGCAGTTTGAGGTAGATGCCCCACGTAATCAGCACGGTGGCAATCTGTTGCGCCCGTGTGGAGTGCACATACGGGTTGTTGAGGATGTTGGCGGTCAAGTCGGGTTGCATCATGCTGCCCAGGGCTTTGTAACGCGCCCAAAGGAAGAATGCGCTGCCGAGAACCAAGGGGATCAACGTGATGAAGTAGTCGGCGGTTCGCTTGTTTTCATTGTGACAGTAGTACAGCGCAAGCGGTAAGACGGCGAGGAAGGTAATGGTGTTCTCTTTGGAGAAGATGCCGAAAGTGAAAGCCAACAGGCTGACAACCAGCCAGTACCATTTTCGGGTGTCCACATATTTGAGTGAGCACCACAATGCGGCGAAAGCACCGAGCATGGCGAAAATTTCGTCGCGGCCTTTGACGTTGGCCACCACTTCGGTGTGGATGGGGTGCACGGCGAAAAGCAGCACGGCGAGGAACGGCAGCGACTGGAACCATTTCTTTTCTTCATATTGCGGGAAAATCCTTGCCAGCACTTCGTAGATCAACAGGCACAGCAGGATATAGTAAATCAGGTTCATCAGATGGTTGACGACGGGCAGGGGTGTCTCGTAGAAGTAATCTTCGTTGGCGGCGTTGTGGAGGTTGTAGTAGTCGTCGAGGTCGCCGATCTTCTCCTTGATGTGCTTGCCGAAGAGCTGTGTCTCAATCATGTAGGTGAGTTGAGACATCGGGCGGTAGCGGCCGCCAGCCACGATGGCGTGCTCGGCACCGAAGTAACCGGTGAAGGTGTCCTCGGTGAAGATAGCCTTCACCGAGTCCCACCCGCCCTTGAGGGTGTATTTGCTCTCCAAGATGACCATGCGGTCGTCGAGGGCGTAGTGCAGGGTTAACGTGTTGGCGTATATCAGGGTGACCAGAACGGTGATGATGAGGCGATGAAGCTTTTTCATGAATGGTTATGGGTTATAGGTTATGGGTTATAGGTTATGGGTTATAGGTTATGGGTTATAGGTTATGGGTTATAGGTTATTGAAGCTTTTTGTTGGTTGGGGATGGCATTTTGTCAATTCAGACTTGGAATGCATTACGAAGACCAGAAAGCATTTTGGCTATGTCAGTGACTTGAGGTCGCAATGAGTTAATTGATCAGATGTAAAATTACGATTTTCCATGATACTTTGTTTTTGTGATTAATAACTATTTACCTGGTGATATCATAAAAAGAAAACGGCTCCAATAATCAATAATCAATAACCTATAACCATTAAACAACCATTAAAGAATGGCTCTTCGGATTCGTATCAGCTTGGTTAGCAGCGGGCGGAGTTCGGAGAGCGGTAGCATATTCGCGCCGTCGGAGAGGGCTTTGGAAGGCTCGGGATGCGTCTCCATGAAGAGGCCGTCGAAGCCGGTGGCGACGCCTGCGCGAGCAATGGTCTCGATGAGGTCGGGACGGCCGCCGGTGACCCCGGAGGGTTGGTTGGGCTGCTGCAACGAGTGGGTGCAGTCGAGGACCACGGGACAGCCGAATGCCTGCATGGCCTTCACGCCCCGGAAATCGACCACAAGGTCTTGGTAGCCGAAGGTGGTGCCGCGTTCGGTGAGCATCACATGAGGGTTGCCTGCTTCGCGCACCTTCTCCACGGCGTTGCCCATCGCTTCGGGCGACATGAACTGTCCCTTCTTGATGTTGACGGTCTTGCCCGTTTTAGCCGCTGCTACCAACAAACTCGTCTGCCGGCACAGGAATGCCGGAATCTGCAGCACATCAGCGGTTTGCGCCGCCCAGGTTGCCTCATCGTCCGAGTGGATGTCTGTTACGATGGGCACATGGAGCTCATCCTTGACTTTTTGCAACACGGCCAACGCCTCTTCGTCGCCGATGCCAGTGAACGAGCGCAACGACGAACGGTTGGCCTTCCGGTAGGAGGCCTTGAAGTAGAATGGAATGTTCAGTTCATCGCATATCGCCTTGATTTCGCGGGCGATACGGACGGTGATTTCCTCACCTTCCACCACGCAGGGACCCGCGATGAGAAAGAAATTGTTGTTTTTGCCGACGGGTTCGTTCATGATTACAATTGCGATTCAGGCACGGAGAAGGTGTCGCCCAGGCTCATGTCGCCGGTGGTGAGGCCGCGTTTGAGCCATTTCATGCGCTGGCCGCTGGTGCCGTGGGTGAACGATTCGGGGTTGAAGCCGCCAGTGGCCTTCTTCTGGAGGTAATCGTCGCCGATAACTGCCGCGCAGTCAATGGCTTCCTTCAGATCATTGTCATCCAACGATTTGAATGTCTGGTTCTCGTAGTATCCCCAAATGCCGGCGTAGAAGTCGGCCTGAAGCTCGATGCGGACGCTGATTTTGTTGGCATCGGCCGAGTTCATGCGCGACATCTGCGCGTGTGCTTGGTCGAGGGTGCCTAACAGGTGCTGCACGTGGTGGCCTACCTCATGCGCGATCACGTAGGCGTAGGCGAAGTCGCCGTCAGCGCCGAGCTGTTGCTTCATTGTGCTGAAGAAGCTGAGGTCGATGTAGAGGCACTCGTCGGCTGAGCAATAAAACGGTCCAACGGCGGAAGTGGCGTTGCCGCAACCAGACTGCACCGCGTCGGTGTAGAGTACCATGGTGGGGGCCTTGTAGGTACGGCCCATCTTCTTGAACACCTCAGTCCAGACATCTTCGGTGCTGGCGAGGATTTTGCTGGCGAACTCGGCCAGCTCCTGCTCTTCAGCAGTGAACTCGCGCTGGCTATCGGTCGTGGTGACATTCTGCTGCCCGATCTGTTGCAGCACATCCTGCGGGTTGCGGCCGAGGAACATCGACAACAGCACCACGATGATGGTGCCGCCAACGCCGACGCCTGCGATGGTGCCGCCGGACACTCTGCGGCGGTCTTGTACGTTTGAACTTGTACGTCTTCCTTCTAAATTCATGCTTTTGGTTTGAGGGTTAAGGTTTAAGGGTTATTGGTTATTGGTTATTGATGCTGGTGATTAGTGAGCAGGTATAGACTTCATTCTACATTCTTCATAGAATGTGAGGGGTAGTCGAGGGAGTAGTGGAGGCCGCGGCTTTCCTTGCGGGCCATGGCGTGGCGCACAATGAGGTATCCGATGTTGATGAGGTTGCGGAGCTCGCAGATTTCGGGGTTGAGGATGGACTTCTTATAGAGGTCCTCGGTCTCGCGATAGAGGATTTCGAGGCGGTCGAAGGCACGCTGCAGACGCAGGTTGGAGCGCACGATGCCGACGTAGCTGCTCATGATGGTCTGCAACTCCTTGCGCTCTTGTGTGATGAGCACCATTTCCTCGTTGAGGACGGTGCCTTCGCTGTTCCAGTCGGGCACATCATGGCAGAACTGGATGCTCGGCAAGTCTTCGACGGCCCGGATGCAGGCGCGGTGCGAGAAGACCAATGCTTCCAATAACGAATTGGAGGCCAAACGGTTGGCACCGTGCAGACCGGTTGAAGCGCATTCGCCGGAAGCGTAGAGGTTGCGGATGGAGGTTGCGCCCCACTCATCGGTTTGGATACCGCCGCAGGAGTAGTGCTCCACGGGCACCACGGGAATCATTTCTTTAGTTATGTCGATGCCGATGCTCAGGCATTTGGCGTAGATATTGGGGAAGTGTTCGAAAATCTCCTTTTGGGGAATCGGGGAGGTGTCGAGGAAGACATGGTCCACACCTTGCTGTTTCATCTCGGAGTCAATGGCGCGGGCCACGATGTCGCGGGGAGCAAGCGAGCCTCGTTTGTCGTATTTCTCCATGAAAGCCACCCCGTTGGCATCGCGCAGGATGGCGCCGGCACCGCGCATGGCCTCGGTGATGAGGAACGAGGGAGACTCCTTGGGATTGTAGAGGGAGGTCGGGTGGAACTGGATGAACTCCATGCCGCGCACGGCTCCCTTGGCGCGATAGACCATCGCCACGCCGTCGCCGGTGGCCACCACCGGGTTGGTGGTGTGCTCGTACACCATGCCAAGACCACCGGTAGCCATCATTGTCACTTTCGCAAGGATGGTGTGGATGTTCCTGGATTCGGGGTTGTAGACGTACGCTCCATAGCAGGTGATGTCGGGCGTGCGGCGGTTCACTTCCACGCCGAGGTGGTGCTGGGTGATGATCTCCACCGCCAGGCGGTCTTCGTAAATCTCAATGTTCGGATTCTTCCGCGCCGCCATAATCAGTTTCTGCTCGATTTCGTAGCCGGTGATGTCTTTGTGGTGCAGGATACGGTTCATGGAATGGCCGCCCTCCTTGCCGAGGGCAAAACTGCCGTCCTGGTTCTTGTCGAAATCGACTCCCCATTGCACTAATTCCATCACTCTTTCAGTGGCTTCGCGGATGGTCAGCTCCACGATGTGGCGGTCCGACAGCTCGTCGCCGGCTATCATCGTGTCCTGGATATGTTTCTCGTAAGAGTCCGGCTTGTAGATCACCGAGGCGATGCCGCCTTGCGCGTAACGGGTGGAACCGTCGTCCATCTTCGCTTTCGTGACCATGCATACCTTCCCGAAATTGGCGGCCTTCAGGGCGAAACAGAGTCCTGCAATACCCGAGCCTATAACCAGAAAATCAACTTCTTTACGCATAATAACCCATTCTATAATGACGGGTGCAAAAGTACAATTTTTTTGTGATTTGAAAAAAATGTACTTTTGCCGCATTAAAATGACGATGGACAAACGAAGAGCAAAACGGAACCGTACGCTGACTGTCAGTGCCGATGAGGCTCCCACGCTGGAACCGCTCATCAGCGTGGCAGATGACCTGCGCACCGATTTCCGCGACGACATGATTGTCAACGCCGACCTCTTCGACTGCCTTGATCTCTTTCCAGACGAACACTTCGACCTGATTATCATTGACCCGCCGTATAACCTTGACAAGAATTTTCACGGACACAAGTTTTCGTCCATGAAATCAAACGATTACGAAGAATTTCTACGCAGTTGGTTCGGCAAGGTGTGCAGCAAGCTTAAACCGACAGGTTCGTTGTATATGTGTGGCGATTGGAAATGTTCGTCGTCCATGCAACGGGTTATCGAAGAGCGGCTTACCATTCTGAATCGAATTACATGGCAGCGAGAAAAGGGTAGGGGGGCGAAAGCCAATTGGAAGAACGGCATGGAGGATATCTGGTTTGCTGTGAAAGATTCAAAACATTACTATTTCGATATAAAATCTGTTATGATGAAGCGGAGAGTCCTTGCACCATATCGGCTGGAAGGGAAACCGAAAGATTGGGAGGAGGAACCCGACGGCAAGTTCCGCCTCACCCACCCCTCGAACTTCTGGGACGATATCAGCATCCCCTTTTGGTCGATGCCAGAGAACACGGATCATCCCACACAGAAGCCGGAGAAACTGTATGCCAAGTTGATTCTTGCCTCTTCAAAGCCCGGCGACCGTATCCTTGACCCTTTCGCGGGCTGCGGCACTACCGCCGTCGTCGCCAAGAAGCTCGACCGACACTTCTGCTGCGTCGAAATCAATCACGAATACTGCCTTTGGGGCGCCAAACGCCTTCTCATGGCTGATTCGAATCCAGACATACAGGGTTATGCCGACGGGGTTTTCTGGGAACGAAACACTCATCCTACGAGGCATGGCTGATAATTGAAAAATGTGTACCTTTGCCATTGAAAAAAAACGTCCCCGTAATGAGAAAAACAGTACTGATAATCTTCACGATATTCGCCTTAGGCCTTGGAAGCGTCTTCGCCCAGACCGACAAACTGGTCAATATCAGTTACGACCTGAAAGGAGATTCGGTGTTTTTCAGCCAGATGCAGAAGCGGATGGCAGAGATTCGCAAGAAAGAACATCGTCCCACTGTGGCCTTAGTGCTTGCGGGCGGCGGCGCGAAGGGCGCTTCCCATATAGGTGTGCTCAAGTACTTGGAAGAGAAAGGAATACCGATTGACTTCGTGGCAGGCACCAGCATGGGCGGCCTCATGGGCGGTCTGTATGCGCTGGGGTATTCCGCCACCGAAATAGACTCCATCGTCCAATCCATCGACTGGAATGTCATGATGAGCGACAACATCCCGATGGGTTTTTATACATACACCCGCAAAATGTATAAGGGTACGTATATCGTGGATATTCCATTTACCCAGTTGCATTTCAAGGAGAACCTTCCTTCGGGCGTGCTTTACGGCCTGAATATCTACAATATGATGAGTGCGCTTTCGGTTGGCTATCAGCATGATATGAGTTTTATGGAGATGCCGACGCCCTACTGCTGCGTGGCTACGGAAATCGTCACGCAGAAGGAGAAGCATTGGACCAAGGGCAACATTATCAGCGCTATGCGCTCCACCATGTCCATTCCGGGCTATTTCCGGCCGGTGCGTGTTGATTCGATGATTCTCTCCGACGGCGGTACCAAGAACAACTTCCCGACCGACTTGGCAGTGGCGGCCGGTGCCGACATCATCATCGGTGTGGAGCTGACCATGCCTCGCGACTACAAAAAGGTGAACAATGTCGCCGATATTCTGATGCAGACCGCGCAGTATTCGGGCGGTTTGGAGGCACACAACCGCAATGTGGGTAACGCCACGGTCTATATTACTCCCGACATTTCCGGATTCGGCATGTTGAGCTTCGGAACGGAAGAAATCAAAACGCTGATAAAGCGCGGTTACGACGAAGCCGCCAAGCATGAGCTCGAGCTGGACAGCATTGTGCAGCTGGTGGGTAACGGCGGACGCGAGCTCCACAACACAAGAGCTATCAACACCGGCGAGACGAAAGTGAAAATCTTGGATGCGGACTTCGAAGGCTTGACCTATGATGAAGAACGCTACATTGACGGGAAGGTTCGCCTCAAAGAAAATGAATACTATGACAAGAGCACCTTCGAACTTTGTCAGGCGATTGTCTATGGTACAATGGCCTTTTCGCAGGTGACGTATCGTCTTGAGGGCGACACTGTGAATGGTTACAGGCTGATTTTCCAATGCGAGAAGCGTCCGCCGAACTCTTTCGGCTTTGGGTTGCGGATGGACACGGAGGAGTGGATTGCGGCCCAGATCAACGTCGGTTTCGGGCGCAACAAGATTTTCGGTTCGCTGGTTGACATCACGGCGCGTTTTTCCATGTCGCCCTACCTGATGGTGAACTGGTACTACCTCCCGAAGAAAGGACCCAAGTTCGGAGCCTCCTTCAAGACGCTTTACCGCACGATGATTGGCACGGAGGATCACGAGTACAATATCCAATATGTGGAACGACTGTGGCGCAATGAGCTCAAAGTCTACATTGCGGACACACGATGGAGCCAGACGAGCATGAGTGCAGGCATTCGTCTCGAATATATGCCGTATTATCTGAAAGTGGAGCCTTCGACGGAGGCGCAGGAGGAACCTGTTTGGAATTGGCGCAGGTTCAATCCGTATGCATATTTCCGTTTTGTTTATGATAATGAGAACGCCCGCTATTTCCCGGATCGCGGCTTCCGGGTGAAGGCCAGCTACGACTACAATTTTCGTCGCGCGCATTTTGTCGGCGCAGGTGTCCACGGCGTCATTCCGTGTGCGAAGTTTTTCGCGATTGTGGCCTCCGCCAATGGCCGTTACATTTTCGGTCACGACAACGATAATGTTTTCATGGACAACTATGTGGGTGGCACCATGCCGGGCCGCTACTATGAGCAGCAGATTCCGTTTATCGGCTATAACTCCGCCAGTCTGCGCGAGTCGTTGCTCACCACCGCCGACCTTGAATTGCGTTTCAAAGTCGGGAAAAAGATCTACTTGTCGGCTATCGGGGCGGTCATGCATGATGGCGAAACGTTGGCCGGCATGAAGATGAACCACCCTGTTTATGCCGCTGCCCTGCAGTTCGGTTACAATTCCAAATTCGGTCCGCTGATGGCTAACCTCCATTGGAATAGCCGCTTCCACCGCGTGGGATTCTATTTTGGCTTCGGTTACGATTTTTAATAACTGAAAAAAATGTATTTTTGCCGTTGATTTTCAAACGCAAGAACAATGGAGAACCAGTCCAACCAAGCCACCAAAAAAGGGATTATCCTGCTGCTCGGTATTATTATCGGGCTGCTGGTCGGCGTGTTGGTGGCGTTCATTGTGGAAAGCAAAATCAAACCGAAGACCCCGCCGGTGGTGAATGTGGTTGCGCCGGAGACACAAGGAGGTAAAGACACCGTATATAAATATATTGTACACCAGTATCAACCGGGCCCCGCCGATTCCGAGACCTCTCAGGTCGCCGACTCTTTGACGACCGACTCGCTTTACGTAGAGGGCGGTTCCATGGATCTGATGTTGCAAGAGGAGGATGATCAGCCGTATAGGGAAGTTGAGGCTGCCACGGTCACATCCGAGCGCATGATTTCCCGTCAGGAGGCACCGGTGATCTATTTTGATGCGAACCGAAACGCCATCGCAGCTCCCGAAAATGCCTTGAAAGTCATGGAGGTGCAATGCTGGAGTACCCCCATCCATAACAAAGTAACCTATCATTTTAAGGATAATGTGTTGAAAATCAAAGGTCTGAAGATGGACAATGTTTATGTTATCCACTATAAAGACCATTATTATCTCCAGAGTGACAAGCACATCTATCAGATTTTGCCCACCGCCACTTACCAACGTCTCGTAGAGATTCGGGATGTCCCTTTCCTTTAGCCTGCATCATGTATACTACATTGGCTTTTCTCACTGCCCACTACCCACTAATCACCATTTTCTTTAACGGATTGAGGCTCATCGTAATTAGAGCTTGTATGAATAGAGTAGATTAGGACGTGAAGTGCGGATACGATTATGCAAACAAGGGCCGACATTCAAGAATGCCGACCCTTATTGCATAGGGAACTGTCATTTATAGGGGGTTACCATTTTACGATTTTCTGTGTGAGAATTTTGCCGTTTGCGTGTGCTTTCAGGAAGTAGACACCGTCCGACCAGCCCGATGTGGCGATTTCGAACCGTTCGGAGCCTGGGTTCCCGTCATAGACAAGGCGGCCTTCCGCGTTGAAGACTTCCACGCGGCCAACAGGGGTGTCGTTGACCACAGTGACATGATCGGTGGCGGGTGTCGGATAGACAGCCAGCCTGTCGCAGGAGTGGTCGTCAATCCCGACATGGCCAGCCGTATAGTCGATGTCGAAGCCCGCGTCCCTCCCGCTCTCGTCTGTTTCCAAGACAAGGGTCAGGCGGCGGGAGTTCAGAACGAAATCAGTGTCACTGATATGGCCGGTGAGTGACATGAGGAAGTTCGCCTCCGACACGGTGTTGTCGTAAAAGCGGAGGTAGTCGTGCCCCTCCTCCAGTTCCAGCGAGTTGACGTGGAAACCAACGGCGGAGTATTGCGTGTTGAGCATGATCCGGAACTTGCAGTTGGCGAAGTCGTTGTAGTCAAGCTCGTCGCTGCCATCGGTGATGTTGCCCGTGGCGTTGGTGTACATCTTCGTGCCGCTGCAGAATTCTTGGTAGTACGCCGTGTAGTGAGCCCGGAAGCCTTCGCTCGCGGCCGAGTGCGTGACGAGTTGGACAGTAAGGCTTGGACAGGCAAATGTCATGTTGAAATTGCCCGTGTCGGCGGTGATGACCAAGGGGACACCCATGCCCGTGCAAGTCCAAACGAACAGGGTGTCGCCTTCGTTGAGGCAATAGTCGATGGCTAAACCGATCACTTGCAGCATGTATGAGTCAGGCTGGATGTTCCAGGTGAAGTCCATGCCGGCGGGACAGCTCGCACCGGCATGGCTGCCGTCGGTGAAGGTGCCTTCGCGGGCGGTGAGCGTCAGACTGCCGGTGAGTGGCTGCGGGGTGGGGTAGGTGTATTGCGTGGTGTCGGGGTAGGCGTTGATGATGAGTTCCTGCGCGAGGTTGAAGTTGCTGCCGCCCACAAACAGTGAGTTGGTGTAATAATAGTTGTCCATATAGCCGCTCCAACCAAAGTTGAAGTGGAAGAAATAGTTGCTGTCAACCGTTTTGTAGCCGTCGCAGATGAAACCGTGTCCGTTGATGTCGGGCACGCTCCAGCCGGCGTAGTACATCGGGATTTTGCGAGTCAAGTGACTGACAATCACGCTGTCCCAGTCAAGGTCGGTGGAGTCGCGGAAGAGGTACTCGGTTTCAGGGGAGAATTTGAAGTAGGTGCGCAGGACCCGTGCTGCGCTGTGGTTGGTCATGCCTGACCCGTCCGGACCGTAGTGCATGTCGACGCCCACGCCGCAATGGTAGATCAGCTTGGAGATTTCAGTGTTGATGCAGGTTGGCTTATCACACATGGCATTGTAGTCGTAGGTGGTGTTGCCGTAGTCCGCCGACTGCACGCCGTAGTGCTCGTCGGTGTAGGAGTAGCTGCCGATGCCGGTTTCTGGGAAACGGTAGTAGTAAAGGAGCTGCGCCATAGCCGTGGCCACGCAGCCGGTTACCACGCGACCGTTGTCGCCGGCAAGGTCACGCGGACAGTAGTAGTTGTAGTACTCGCCCTGATCCCATTTAGAGAGCATCAGCGGCTCCACCTCGTCGCCCGAGCGGAAAGCGGGGGCGTTGGAGAGGATTAGGCTCCAGTAGTCAACAAACTGCGGCTGAGAGATTTGCTCCCTTCGGATCTGCTCAATCTGGTTCGCGTAGTGATTGATCCACATTTCGAAAGGCGGTACCACGTCGCTGTCGTTGTAGCGCTGCTGGTCGGAGAAGGAGAGCACTGGCGGCACGTTTTTGTCGCCCGATACTACCACGAAGCCATTCTCCGCGTTAAAGATGTAAAGGGTGGGATTCTGCGCGTCGCCGAAGACCTTGGCGCAGCTTTCTAAGGTCTTGCCCTGACTTTCGAGGAAACGTTGCGCCACCGTGGCGGCCTCCTGTATGGAGACAGACTGCGCGAAAGAGAGCCCGCAGAGGGCGATACAGACGAGGGTGAGGTGTGTTTTTCTCATATCGAATGATGTTATCAGTTGAGCCGCAAAGATACATTTTTTTTGACTTGTGACTTGTGACTTGTGATTTCGGGTGGTTGAACATGTCCGCGTTATTTGTAAACCCGCCGAAAGAAAAAAAGTGTATCTTTGCGGGTTTATATAAAATAGCGTAATTATGTTAGGAGATTTCACATACGAAAACCCCACTCGCCTGCATTTCGGCGAGAACAGTTTGGATAAGCTGAAAGTGGAGCTGGCTCTTTTCGGTAAAACGGTCATGCTCTCATACGGTGGCGGATCTATCAAACGCACAGGACTTTACGACAAAATCCTTACCATTCTGAACGAAGCCGGCAAGACCATAGTGGAGGATTCCGGCGTCATGCCGAACCCGACGGTGGAGAAACTTTATGAGGGTTGCAAGATCGCCCGGGAGAACAACGTTGACCTCATCCTCGCGGTGGGCGGCGGATCGGTGTGCGACTATGCCAAAGGCGTGGCCGCCTCCGCGTGGCTTGACGGCGACCCGTGGCAGACCTATTACCTTGGCGGCAAGAATCCCGAATCAGGTCAGCGCATCCTGCCCGTCGGTTGCGTGCTGACGATGGTGGGCACCGGCTCCGAGATGAACGGCGGCTCCGTCATCACCAACCATACACAGAACCTCAAGCTCGGCAAGGTCTTCGACAGCCGGCTGATGCCCAAGTTCACGATTCTGAACCCGAAGCTCACGTTCACGGTGCCGCAATATCAGATGGTGGCAGGTATCTTCGACATTATGTCGCACCTTTTGGAACAGTACTGCAGCAATGAGGACGACAACACCAGCGACTACCTCAACGAGGGACTCATGCGCTCGCTTATCCACAGCTCGCGCATTGCCGTGAAGCACCCGCAGGACTACGAGGCACGCAGCAACATCATGTGGACGGCCACGTGGGCGCTCAACACGCTGCTCAAACAGGGCAAACGGCAGGACTGGATGGTGCACATGATCGGCCATGCCATCGGCGTGGTGACGAACGCCACCCACGGCATGACCCTCGCGTCAGTCTCCATTCCATATTACAAATACATCATGCATAGTGGATTGCACAAGTTTGTGCGCTTCGCCAAAACAGTATGGGATGTCCGTCCCGAAGGCAAGACCGACGAGGAAGTTGCTTTGGAGGGAATCGCCGCGATGGAGGCTTGGATGCGCGAGATCGGCGTGACAATGAAGGCTTCCGAACTGGGCGTCACTCCCGACAACATTGAGGAAATCGCCGATGCGACGGTTCTCGGCGGCGGTTTCATGCAGCTGACACGGGACGACGTTGTGGAAATTCTCAAACGGTCGCTGTAAATTGGAATTATGAATGACGAATGGTTGATTGAACATTTATTCAGGTCACAGTACGCCAATCACGGCTCGTTAATCACCAATCACTAATCACTGATCACTGATCACTAAAAACAATGGAAAAACGTTTTTGGAACGAATACCAGAAGGAAATCGCGGATGACCACTTCTTTTACGAGAGGAGCTGTATCCGACAGACCTTTTTCCCTGGGTCGGAGGCAACCTTCCTGAACATCATGCGCAATGATCTTGGGAAGGATGTCTACGACTCCTCGCACCAGCACACCTGTTCGGGTATCGGTTACCATTCCGACGTGGTGCCGTTCGAAACCACCATGACCATCGTGGCGAGACTCTTCTCCTTGATGACTGAACGCGGATATAAAAACTACGTTCCTTCATGTGTCACCTCCTTCGGGGTGATGACCGAGCTCATTGAGAAATGGAAAGAGCAACCCGAAATTTTGGAGAAAGCTCGCGAGTATTTGTACAAAGCCACCGGGCGGACGTTCGAGATGCCCGAGAACATTGTACACCCTTCGGATTTGATCTTCAAATTCCGCTTCGAGTTGAAGGAGAAGATGAAATACCAACTCGTTAACCGCTTTACGGGCAAGCCGTTGCGCGGAGTGGAACACATTGGCTGCCATTACGCCAAGATCTTCCCGAAGCACGGTATCGGTAAAGCCGAATTCCCCTACGTCCTGGCTGGCATGATCGAAGCTTGGGGCGGCGAGGTGGTCGATTACCCCGAACGCCGTCACTGCTGCGGCTTCGGCTTCCGGCAGTATCTCGTGCAGGAGAACCGCGGCTATTCCATTGCCAACTCCAAGAAGAAGTTCGAGTCGATGGAACCCTACGAGCCCGACTTTATCGTGGCCAACTGTCCTGGCTGCGCCATGTTTCTCGACAAGTGGCAATACACTATCGCCGAAATGGAGCACAAAACTTACGACAAGGAGGGTTACGGCATCCCGGTGCTCACCTACGAGGAACTCGCCGGTCTGCTGCTCGGCTACGACCCGTGGGTGATGGGTATGCAGCTACACCAGGTACAGTGCGAGCGCCTTTTCGACAAGATTGGTGTCGCCTACAACCCCGACGACAAATACCGCGGCGCCTCCGGCAAAATCCTCCGCGCCCCCGAGAAACCCGAGGTGCTGAAAGTATAATGAGTTAGTAGTTAGCAGTTAGTAGTTAGCAGTTAGTAGTTAGCAGTTAAACGGAAAATACCTCGGTCGAAGGACCATTCCCCTTCTTTTTAAGAATGGGTGCCCGAAGGGCGGGGTAGTTATATAAAAGATTGTTCCCTGAGCAGCCTCGGAGAGGCAAAACGCGCGAAGCGCAATTAACCCCACACAAGGCGAAGCCGCAGTGTGGGTTCGAAGCAAGAACGAATAATAGAGAATGATATGACGATAGCAATCATAGGCGCCGGCCCCGCCGGCATAGAGGCCGCCTCCGTGCTGGCCAAACAACATCAGGTCACCATCTTCGAGAAAGAGGAGAAACCGCTGTGCAACATCCGCGACAAGGCCTTCCTGTTCCCGGACTTCAGCTCCGCAGATGAATTGGCCGACAAGCTGGAAGCCAAGTTGTCGCATGGGAACATCACCATCAAAGCCGCCACGCCGGTTGTCTCCATGCACCGCACCGGCGAGCAGTGGACGTTGACCACCGTCGCAGGTGAGACTGCCGTGTTCGATGTGGTGCTCTTGGCCACAGGCTACAAGGTCTTTGACGCGCACCAGAAGGAGGAACTCGGCTACGGCATCTACAAAGGCGTAATCACCTCTTTGGAAATGGAGAAGATGATCAAGGAGAATAAGGTGCGCAACATCATGGACGAGGTCCCGAAACAGATCGTCTTCCTGCAGTGCGTGGGTTCCCGTGACGAGAAGTCGGGCAACCACTACTGCTCGAAAGTCTGTTGCGTGACTGCCGTGAAGCAGGCTATCGAAATCAAGAAGCTGCATCCCGAAACGGACGTTTACATTTTCTATATGGACCTCCGCATGTGGGGACAGGGCTTCGAAGAGATGTATCGTGAGGCGCAGGAGAAATACGGTGTCAACTTCGTGCGCGGGCGTATTTCCGAGGCAGCCTCCACCTTCGACAATCGCGTGCAGATCAAGGCTGAGGACACGCTCATGGGCAACCCGATGACGATGACCGCAGACCTCCTCGTTTTGATGGTTGGAATGTGTGCCTCCGAGGGTACCGCAGCGCTTTCCAAGTGCGCCGGTATCGACGGTCTCTACCGCTTCGCCCAAAGCCGTTCCCCGCACACCGAAGACAACCTCACAGCCCAACCCGGCCTGTTCGTCGCTGGTGCTTGCAAACGCCCGATGAGCATCGAGGACACTATCCAGGACGCAAGAGCCGCCGCACTGGCTATTATGTAGAATGAAGAATGTAGAATGAAAAGTATTCATTAAGCAGCCTCGGAGAGGCAAAACGCGCGAAGCGCAAATAACCCCACACAAGGCGAAGCCGCAGTGTGGGGCGATCCCAAGAGGGCTGAAAGCCCGAAGTATACTAACCCAGGGTGAGCGACAACGAATCCTGGGAATAAAACCCCAAATGATATGAAGAAAATACTCACACTAATAACCATTCTCGCCCTCTGGGTCATCCTCCCGGCCCAAACCAACTACACCTTCATCACGCACCATAACGTGGTGAAAAACAGCTACAACTTCTGGGTCTCGGTGCCCGATACCTACGAAGAGCAGAAAGGAGTGATCCCCGTGGTGCTTTTCCTTCACGGTGCCAGTCTGCGCGGCACCGACTTGAATCGCGTGCGCAGATACGGCCCGTTAGACGCCATTTCCATGGGTCGTGACATCAACGCCATCATTATCGCCCCGCAGAATCCAGGTGGTGCTTGGAACTCCGTGAAAGTGCTCGACATCCTCAATTGGGTATGCAGCCAGTATGCCGTTGATACCAATCGTATTTACTTGATAGGCATGAGCTTGGGCGGTTTCGGAACGATTGAGTTCTTGGCCAACCATGCGGAAAAGATAACCGCTTCGATGGAGCTATGTGGCGGTACCATCCGCAAAGACCTCTGCAAACTGAACACGGTGCCTTTGTGGATTATCCATGGTACGGCGGACAGGGCCGTGCCCGTCTCCCGCGCCACGGAAATCTACGAGTCCATGAAGAAGTGTGGCCCTACCGACCTCCTGCGTCTCGACAAATGGGCGGGAGTCAATCACGGCGACTTGGCACGGCTTTTTTACCTGAAAGAGACCTACGACTGGCTTTTCGCGCATTCCAAGGCCGACAACCCGCGTCAGGTCAACAAAGAAATCAAAATAGTGAAAGAGGATATGTCTCGTGCCTATAAGGATATCACTCGTGGTTCCAACGTGATTACGGTCAAGAACTACAGCCGCAAGAAAGCGCAGGACACCACCGACATGCGCCGCGCCGACGACGATGACAACGAGGTGGCTGTCACTGATACTGCCAAGACGGATTCAAAACCGGAGGCTCCCGCCAACAACCAGTCGGTGCAGAAGCCTGCAACGAACAACCAATCTGCCAAAAAACCCACCTCCACTGCCAAATACCACACCGTCAAGCAGGGCGACACGTTGTACGCCATTGCCAAGAAATACCACTCCACAGTCGATAAGCTCTGCAAGCTTAACAACATTAAGGAGACGACAATTTTGCAGATTGGCCGGAAGCTGCGGGTGAAGTAATTAAGAATGAAGAATGAGGAATGAGGAATGAGGAATGAGGAATGAGGAATGAGGAATGAGGAATGAGGAATGAGGTGGGTATGACTTCCAATATATTAACAATACTTCCTTAAACAGCCTCGGAGAGGCAACACGCGCGATAGCGCAATTAACCCCACACTAATATCATAGCACAAACAACGACAAACAAAAACAACCAAAACAATTATATATCAATATTTTACGTTTGTTTCGATTCTGACTTGCTTGCTTTTGGATAACCTTTTTTT
>Ga0247609_10001933_pt1 | contig 23065 bp, 18 predicted proteins | sample 172DNAGHGlowgp2_FD_193487 | JGI IMG/M metagenome (GOLD analysis project Ga0247609, IMG submission 193487) | Sheep rumen microbial communities from Palmerston North, Manawatu-Wanganui, New Zealand - 1728 DNA GHGlow gp2 | ecosystem: Host-associated > Mammals > Digestive system > Stomach > Rumen ...
AGGGTGGATGATGTATGGCTCTCCGGAACGCCTCCTTACGCCTTTATGGGCTTCGTTGGCAAATTCAAACGCCTTGAGCACGCCCTCGTACTCCTCCTGGGAGGCGCACCTTCTGAGTGCCGCCAGCCTGAGTTGTTCGAACTCGCGTTCTATCAATTCGTTGTCTTCTCTGGTAAATTCGCTCATAGTCTCTAGATAACTCGCTTATAATCTCAGGTCTCTTTCTCCTTCGGCGATTTTCTTCAGCCGTTCTTTGATTTTCTCTTTCCACGGACCTTCCTCTATTTGTTCCATTTCCTTGCCGATAAGGATCCTGCCTTCTTCCCTTGTCTTTTCAGAGGCATAGTCTTCAAGATACTCGGCAAGTGTCAACAGGGCGTTGGGGGTGCAGAACTTCTTGATAAAGCCGGGAATGGCGAACTCCATGAAGTGCTCTCCGGTCCTCCCGCTGCGGTAGCAGGAAGTGCAGAAACTTGGAATGAAACCTTCTTCCATAAGCCATCTGGCAGCCTCGTCCAGCCCCCTGGTGTCTCCTACCTGGAACTGCTCTCTTTCCAGGCTCTGGCCCTGTTTTTTCTCGTTATAGCCTCCGATTTCCAGGTGTGTTCCTGCATCTATCTGACTGACTCCGAAATGGATGACTTCGTTCCTTACCTTAGGGTTCTCCCTTGCCGTCATTATCATGCCCGTATAAGGAACGGCCAGCCTCAATGTTGCCACAAGCTGCTTGAAATCTTCGTCAGAGCATCTGTAAGGAAGGTCCAACTCCAGTCCGTTGGCCGGCTGGATCCTAGGGAAGCTGATGGTATGCGGGCCCACTCCGAACTTGTCTTTCAGATGGATGGCATGGCTTACCAGGCCCATCACTTCGAAGCGCCAGTCATACAGGCCGATCAGAGCGCCAATGCCCAGATCGTCTATTCCGGCTTCAAAGGCCCTGTCCAGGCCGTCCAGCCTCCACATGAAATCTCCTTTTACCGTATTTGCCGGATGGTACTTGGCATAGGACTCCCTGTGGTAGGTCTCCTGGAAAATCTGGTAAGTACCTATGCCCTCGGCCTTTATGGTTTTGTATCCGGCCACGTCCAGAGGCGCGGCGTTGATGTTCACCCTCCTTATGGAGCCGTTGCCGCTATGCACAGAGTAAACCGTCCTGACGCAGTTGGCTATGAAATCAGGGCTGTAGAGTGGAGACTCACCGAACACGAGAATCAGCCTCTTCTGCCCCTCATCCTCCAGCGCTTTCACCTCGCTGACAATCTCATCAGTAGTAAGAGTTTTTCTTACAGTAGTTTTTGAAGATTTCTTGAATCCGCAGTAGGCGCAGTCGTTGATACAGAGGTTTCCTATGTAAAGCGGTGCGAAAAGCACTATCCTGTTGCCGTAAATAATTCTTTTGAGGTCTCTTGCCGCCTGGAACAGTTCCTGCCGTCCTTCCTCGCTCCTTATAGCCAGGAGTGAGGCTGTCTCGTCAAGAGTCAACGGATTCTTCTCCAGAGACTTGGCAAAAATCTCCCTGTACAGGAATTTGTCTTCCTTCTTTTGTGAAAGAAGCTTAGCGATACCGGGGGCGTCTATGAAATCAAAAGCCCCCTTGCTTAAAGTCTTGTCCATCTTGTAAGCCATATCGATACATGATTAACCGTTTGTCTTGAGAGCTTCAACGAATGTCTTTGCAAATTCTTCCAAGGAGGCATTTATCTTCTCGCAGGTCGGCTCTCCGAAGGCCTCTACGGTAGGGGAGACAACGTTCAGTTTGGCTTCTTCCGCAAATTTTGAGAGGGCTTTGGCACCTGCTCCGTTCCAGCCGCTGGTTCCGAATATGCCCATTACCTTCCCCTTAGGAGACATTATCCTGAGTTCATTGCAGAGATGCTCCATCATCGGGTGCATGAAGGTGTTGTAGGCGCAGGTTCCGAGGATAAATCCTTTGTAGCGCATAATATCGCTGAGGATATAGGAAACATTGGTCCTGGAAACATCATAAGTCCTGACGTTCCTGATTCCACATTCTGACAGTCTTGCTCCTATCTGGTCTGCAAGGTTGGCCGTATTGCCGTACATTGAGGCGTAGGCTATCACAACTCCTTCTTCCGCTTTGGAAGCCGCCCAGTCTGAATAAAGGCCGATAACCTTGGCCGGATCCTCCTTCCACACAACTCCGTGGGAAGGGGCTATCATCTTGACAGGCACTCCTGCCAGCTTGGCTATAGCTCTGGTTACCATTTGGTTGTATTTGGCAACAATATTGGAGTAGTAGCGTCTCATCTCAGGGAGGAACATCTCATCCATATTGTAGTCTGAGTCAAATATGCCACCGTCCAGGCTGCCGTAACCTCCAAAGGCGTCGCAGCTGAAAAGAACAGAGTCCTTGACATCCAATGTCACCATCGTCTCCGGCCAGTGTACCCAAGGCACGAAAACGAACTTGAGGACTCCGCTGCCTATGTTAAGTTCCTCTCCGTCTGATACCTGCATGAAGTGTTCCTGAGAAATCCCATAGTATTTCTGAATGAGTTCGAATGTCTTGGCGTTTCCTATCAGTTTGGCTGACGGGTACTTTGCAAGCACGCTTTTCATCATTCCGGAATGGTCAGGTTCCATGTGGTTTACAACCAGATAGTCGAGGCTCCCTCCTTCAAGTACAGCCTCGATCTTGGAAAGGAAATCTCCGTCTGAGCCGTATTCTACGGTGTCTATCAGCACGTTTTTCTCGTCTTTGATTATGTATGAGTTATAAGAAACTCCGTAAGGAATAGGCCAGTTGTTCTCAAAAAGAGCAGTGCGGCGGTCGTTCACGCCAATGTAGCTTATCCTTTCAGTAACTTTTGCAATTCTCATTGTTTCTGTATTTTAAGTGTTCTTTATATTATCTTTTTACCATCTTGTATTTGTTGAAAATCAGAAAAGTGACATCTGTCCGTCTTGCTTTTCATGTTCGGGGTTGGCTATTTTGTAGAACTCTTCTTCCGATATGACCGGGATTCCCATTTTGCGGGCTTTCTCCAGTTTTGCGCTTCCGGCTTTTGTTCCGGCTACAAGGTATGTGGTTGAGGAAGTTACGCTGCTGCCAACCTTGCCGCTATGGGCTTCTATATAGTATTTCATGGTTTCCCTGGAAACCGAATAGTTGCCGGTAATCATGATTGTCATCCCTTTCAGAGTGTCCGATACAGGGGCTTTGTCCTCGACGGCAAACTGCAGTCCGGCTTTCTTCAATGCTTCTACCGTCGCCCGATGTCTTGGCTCCTGGAACCAGTTGGTGATGGAATCCACAAGTGTGTCTCCGACATCTTCCACCGTCAGCAGTTGTTCTCTGGTGGCGGAGGCAAGGGCGTCTATGTTCTTGAAGGCGGTAGCCAACGTCTTGGCTGTTGTTTCTCCTATGTTTCTGATTCCCAACGCATACAGTACTCTGTGGAACGGAACTTGTTTGGATTTCTCCAGAGACGCCCTGAAATTCTCCACACTCTTTCCTTTCCATTTGTCCAGGCTCAGCATCTGCAGGTCATCCAAGGAGTAGAGGTCTTGGAGTTCCTTCACGTACTCTCTGGCGACAAGCTGATGTACCGCAACTTCTCCTATGTTTATATCCATCGCCTTACGGGAGGCGAAGTGTATGAACTTGCCTTCTATCTGTGGCGGGCAACCGTCTGAGTTGGGGCAGAAGAACTTTGCCTGTTCAGGGTCTCTGACCAAAGGGCTTCCGCAGGACGGACAGTGGGCGGGGAATGTTTCCGGAGTGCTTTCAGGGTTTCTTCTGGAAAGCTCCACACGGGTGATCTTTGGGATAATTTCTCCGCCTTTTTCTACATATACATAGTCTCCGACCCTTATGTCCAGGATTTCCATCTGGTCCGCGTTGTGCAGTGTGGCCCTTTTTACGGTTGTCCCGCTCAACTGTACCGGGTAAAGATTGGCGACGGGAGTTACGGCTCCCGTCCTTCCTACCTGGTAGTCAATGGATTCTATCTTTGTCAGAGCTTCTTCCGGCTTGAACTTGTAGGCTACTGCCCATCTTGGTGTCTTTGCAGTGAAACCGAGTTCTCTCTGGACGGAGTACTGGTCCACCTTGACCACCACGCCGTCCGTAGGGAAAGGAAGGGAGTGTCTTTTCTCGTCCCATTCCTTGATGTATTCAACGACTTGGTCTATGTCTGTACATCTTCTGGAGTGCTCTGATATCGGCAGGCCCCATCCGGCGGCATCTTCAAGCGATTTGCTGTGAAGGGAATCTTCATATCCGGGGGCAATGAGATGATAAAGCACGCATGCCAGCCCTCTTGAAGATACGGCTTTGGGAGAAAGCATCTTCAGGGAGCCTGCCGCGGCGTTCCTGGGATTTGCAAACAGAGGCTCCTCATCCAGCTCTCTCTGGTAGTTGAGCTTGTTGAAGGAGTCAAAAGGCATGTAAATCTCTCCCCTTATCTCAAACTCGTCAGGATAATTGGAGCCGGGATTCAGTTGTATGGGTATTGCCTTGATGGTCTTTACGTTGCGTGTTACATCGTCTCCTGTCGTTCCGTCTCCTCTGGTAAGGGCCCTGACCAGGATCCCGTTGCGGTAGAGCAAGTTTATTCCGGTTCCGTCGAACTTGAGCTCGCAGTTGTAGGAGAAACGGGAAACGGTGCTTTTTCTGGTCCTGGAATCAAATTCCCGTAGCTCCTCTATGCTGTAAGTGTTAGCCAATGAGAGCATTGGATGGAGGTGAGGGTATTGTTTGAAGGGAGCGTTCTCTGTTTCCAGGTCGCTTCCTACCTTGGCGGTAGGTGAGTCTGCACTCCTGAACTCAGGATACAGGTTCTCCAGCTCTGTGAGTTCTCTCAGAAGAAGGTCGAACTCATAGTCTGAAACAGTGGGGGAGTTTTCTATGTAGTAACGCCTGTTGTGGGCATTTATCTCATCCCTCAGTTGGGTTATCCGGTTTTTTGCTTGTTCTCTATCCATATAGTTTAGTACAAACGCCAAATATAACAAAAAAATGGTACATTTGCCCCCGATTTATAGTTATCGTATTATGCAGAAATCAATAGTTATCCTCACCGGTGGCGGACCCGCCCCGGGAATGAATACTGTGGTAGGCAGTATCACCAAGACTTTCATCAGCAACGGTTATCGAGTATTGGGCCTTCACGGGGGCTACAAGGGCTTGTTTTCACCGGATCCAAACTTTGTGGAACTTGACTTCTTCAAGGCAGACGACATATTCAATCGCGGAGGATCATTCCTGGTTATGAGCCGTTTCAAACCTACTCAGGAAGATTTCGACAAGAACTTCAACCTCAAGTTCTTCCAGGATAACAACATAGAACTGCTGGTAACAATTGGCGGAGACGATACCGCCTCTACCGCCAACCGCATAGCAAAGTTCCTCAAGGAGAAGAATTTCCCTATTGCCAACATACACGTTCCAAAGACTATAGACAATGACCTTCCTCTTCCTCAGAACATCCCTACGTTCGGATACCAGAGTGCAAAGGGAGAAGGTTCCAGGATTGCCGCGACAGTTTACGAAGACGCACGTACTTCACACAACTGGTTTGTGATTTCGGCTATGGGAAGAAGCGCAGGACACCTTGCCCTGGCTATCGGATATACCAACCATTTCCCGATGATCGTGATTCCTGAAATGTTCAACAAGAGCGACATTTCAGTGGAGAAGATTCTCAACATGGCAGTTTCCGCCATCATCAAGAGGAAGATTCTCGGTATTGACTATGGCGCGATCATCATTTCCGAAGGCGTTTTCGAAGGCTTCTCTCCGGAAGAGCTCAAGAACTACGGAGTCCGCTTCTCTTATGACGAGCACGGCCATCCTGAACTGGGCAAGATCTCCAAAGCACAGATGTTCAACGATATCCTTGACGTCAAGCTCAGCCAGCTGGGCCTGAAGGTGAAAATCCGCCCGGTGGAAATCGGATATGAAATCCGTTGCATCACCCCTCACGCATACGACCTTGTATATTGCACGGAGCTTGGTATGGGAGTATATAAACTCTTCAAGCAGGGCATAACCGGATGTATGGTTTACCTGGATCTGAACGGAAACATAAAGAGTCTGTACCTGAAGGATATGCAGGATCCTGCAACAGGAAAGATACCTCCTAGAGGAGTTAACATCCATCAGGACAAGGTCAATATGATTTTCGAGTACATTATGCACTACATCACGCCTGCAGATTACGAGGCCGCCAAGAAGTATGTGCCGGATCCGGAGAAGTACGACTTCAAGAAAATCCTAAACTGGTAGGTTTGGAGCCATCTTGGAGGTTCGAACTCCAGACCTACGCGTTACGAATGCGTTGCTCTACCTGCTGAGCTAAGATGGCGATAGCGGGTGCAAAAATAATAAAATTTCTTTATGGCAGTTGTAATTCCTACCGAACTTGGAACCGAAAGGATTCCCAAGCTGCTCCGCCAGTATGCTGTTCCCGCCATCATCGCGATGACGGCATCATCTCTGTACAACATGTGCGACAGCATATTCATCGGGCAGGGAGTGGGCTCTCTTGCTCTGGCCGGGTTGGCTCTGACATTCCCGATCATGAACCTGAGCGCTGCAGTGGGCACGCTTGTAGGAGTAGGTGCGGCAACACTTATCAGCGTACTTTTGGGTCAGAAGAATTACGACACTGCAAATAAGGTGCTTGGCAACTCGGTGGTTCTGAACATAATAACCGGTATTTTCTTTGCGGTGCTGGTAATTGCTTTTCTTGATCCCATACTTTATTTCTTCGGCGCCAGCGAGAATACCATCACCTATGCCAGGGATTATATGTTCATAATCCTTCTGGGGAATGTGGTTACCCATCTGTATTTCGGACTTAATGCGGTGGTAAGGGTGATGGGGCTCCCGAAAAAGGCTATGGGTGCCACAATATTCACGGTTGCGTTGAATTTCGTTCTGGACTATCTTTTCATCATGGTGTTCAAGTGGGGGATTCAAGGTGCAGCCATAGCTACTGTGTTTTCCCAGTTCCTTGCCATGATTTATGTATTTGGCCTGGTTTCAGACAAAAGCCGTGTCATACATTTGCAGAGAGGAATCTATCGCCTGAAGAAGAGGATTATATCGCAGACCTTTTCCATAGGCATGGCTCCTTTCCTGATGAATGCCTGTTCCTGCGTAATAGTCATTGTAATCAACAAGCAACTTACCACATACGGCGGAGACATGGCCATAGGAGCATACGGAATCCAAAACAGGCTTGGCTTCATAGCTGCAATGATAGTTATGGGCATCAACCAGGGAATGCAGCCTATTGCGGGTTACAATTATGGGGCGCAGAAGCACGACAGGGTTTCCAAAGTCCTTCATATCTCCATTTTCTGGGCCAGCGTGGTGACTACACTGTTTTTTATAGTGACAGAGCTTTTCCCCAGACAGCTGGCCGAGATCTTTACAGACGACGAGGAACTACTCGCCCACACAATAAGGGGCATGAGAATCAATTTTGTTGCTTTCGCCATCATTGGATTCCAGATGGTTACCACTAATTTCTTCCAGAGTATAGGAAAGGCCAAGAAAGCCATATTCCTGAGTCTTACCCGTCAGGCGATCTGCCTTCTTCCTTTGCTTCTGATACTTCCTCCGGTGATGGGAGTTGACGGTGTCTGGTGGAGCCTTCCGATTTCGGACGTGATAGCCAGCATCCTGACCTTGTGGATGCTCCTGAAGCAGAAACAGGAATTCAGAAAGAGCATTCTCGCCCAGCAGGAAACTTCAGAAAATAAGCCTCAAACACAATCATAGCATGGAAAAGCACATTCATATAAACATCGGGCGCCAGATAGGGGCAGGTGGTCTTGAAGTCGCCAATGAACTCGGCAAAAGATTGGGAATCAAGGTTTATGACAAGAATCTCCTGGCTTTGGCTGCCAGAGAAAGCGGGCTGGACCATTCAGTCTTTGCAAGAGAGGATGAAAAGGACAACTTGTCGCTCAATACGGGATTCAGTTTTTCTTCCTTCGCTGAGGCCATATCCAACACTTTCCGGCCCAGCATATACAACAGCAACACCATCTTCTCTATCCAGAGCGAGGTTATCCGCAAACTGGCCTCAAGGGAGTCCACAATCTTTGTGGGCCGCTGTGCCGACTATGTGCTCAGAGACGTTCCGGGATGCATAAGCGTATTCATAACGTCAGACATGAAAGACAGGATAAGCAGGATCCGGACCATCAACAAATACGGAGATACAGTGGGGCTTTCAGATGAAAAGATAGCTGATCTTCTGGAAAAAGGAGACCGCAAAAGAGCCTCATACTACAGAGATTACACCTTCAAGACCTGGGGTGCGGCAGAAAGCTATGACTTGTGTCTTAGTTCCAGTTTGCTAGGCATCGAAGGTTGTGCCGACATTATCGAAGAGACGATAAAGCGTCATCTGCTTTGATCTTCCTTATGAGTTTTGTCACGATTTCTTCAACAAGACTCCCTTCTGTGTAGTCAGCTGGGCAGATGAAACTAACCCTGTGCTGTTCGTAGAGTCTTCTTGCCACGTTCCTGGAGGCTTCGCTGCTGTTATATACGGCAATGGAAGTTCCACCGAGCTGGCGGGTCAGTTTCATGCAAGGCACGTCGGTTTCCCCGTCGCCGAAATAAATCATGTTGGAAAAGGCGATTCTCTTTTCTTCCTCAGGCACGGAGGCGTTTATCTTCTCGCTGTCATGGATGTTGAGGATACCCTTGTTTATCTTGAAAAGAAACTGAGTCTTGTTGGTGTAGTTCACGGCAGATGCCGGCCAGATTGCGCAGCCGTCCTCGTCGTAATAAAAAGAACTGGCGAAGATGGCCTTGAATTCCTTTGAAATGCTGGTGCCTTCCATAATTTCCAGAAGACCTGAGGAATTTATGTAGTGCTCAACCGTAACTCCTTCTTTCTCACCGATTTTATTTATCCTTTCAAACCAGGTCTCCACTCCGTTGAAAAATGTTATGTCCTTGCCGAAAGTCTTAAGTTTCCTTTTGGTGAGCTTGATGCCTTTCCTCTTGGCCTCTTCAAGCATCAGGAGCATGTAGATGAGCACACCGTCAGCGTCCTGGTGCCTTGCCATCTCGTGTGTTTCTCCCCAGAATTCATCCTTGTTTCTTCCTACCGCACTGATGAAGGAATACTCCTGCATGTTGCCCGGCGCCAGCGTCCCGTCAAAATCGTAAATAAGCGCCACGATGGGCTTTTCCTGTTTCCTGTTCATTTCCTTCTTTCTATATCGTTGAAAATCATTCCTGGAACAAAGACGAGAAGAGGTCTTCATCAACGTTGTTCTGCTGTTTCTTCTTTTTCTTGGTGTCTTTCTCCTTTTCCTTCCTGGATTTAGGCTCTGCGGCGGCAGGGGACGGGAGGTCTGCAACTATGTTGCGGATAAAGTCGTTGGATCTGTCTGCCAGGGACTTTGGAGATTCTATGGTTATAAAAGGATGGTTTTCATATACCCATCTGAAGAACTCGTCGTTGGGGATGAGGCCAAGGTGGAAAGTGCAGGTACCGTCATCGGCTTTGCCTGTCAGCCTTTGGCTGGAATGCAAAGGGTTTTGAATCAAGCTCCTGGCAACAATCCCATGGGCGGAAACCGTAATTTCTTCCTTTGGCGCGGCGGGTCTTGATACTCCGATGATGTCTGCAAAATACTCGTCCGGATTGAACCTGTAGTTAGGAGGGAAAGGAAGAATAGCGTAGGAATAACTTGTAATGCAGTCTGTCTGCACAACCTGCACGCCTTCTTTCCCGTCAACATATCCCAGGCAGTACCATCTGCCCATCCAGGTAGTCATGTACAGCGGGTAGAAAATAACCTCACGGATATTTGATTTCTCGTCTATATAACTTAAACTCAGTACTCTGCGATGTAAAACAGCATCCTTCACAACATCCAGGAAAGCTCCGCCGGAAGGCTTCTGGAGCTTGCTTCTCCTTATTTTCTGGAAAGAGCCGCTGACCTTGTTTTCCATACATTCACGGATCAGGTCAACTGCACCTTCAAGCGATTCCATCCCTGCCATCCCGGAATAGCGTTCAAGGGTTTCAGCTATCTCAGACAAAGGCGTGAGAGTGGTCTGCTTGACATTTGCGTTGCCTATGGAGTAGTTGGGATCTGAATACTTGTAATATTTCTGTTCATAGACCACGATAGGGGCGTTATAGCCTTTCTTCTTGTCCCTCATCATCTGAAGGTCAAGCTGAACGGTCCTCGTGGATACGGAGAAATTGTCCTTTACCTTGCCTTTGCTGTTCTCTTTGACGGCCCTTGTGCAGGCTGCAATAAGATCCTGAAGAGAATACTTGTGAGCGGTATCTCTCAGGCAGGCATCAATCGTAATGTGCCTCAGAAGGGCATTGGAGGTGACAGACATATCCTTGAAACTCTTTTATACTTATCGCATATACTTTGCGCAAAAGTACAAAAAAATCTCTAATATCTATCATCTTACGGCATAAATACGCAATTTTAATGCGTTATACGGATTATTCATTGGAATAACCTTCCTGTCTCTTGGGCAAGCGTCATAACTTGAGCAGGCTTTTTGCGTAGCTGCGGATATTTGCCTTGAGTTTTTTCCCTTTTATTATCTGTATGTCATCTGCCAGCCCGGCAATAAACCTTGTAGCTCCCAAAGGTGAGCATATTTCGGTCTTGAGTAACCAGTGGCTTTCATCCTCTTGCGTAAGATATTTCTCGCCGAGAGGATACTCTTCCACAAGCAGATTCTTGGCTCTGAGACTCAGCCTGAGGACTATTTCTTCCGTGTCTTTACCACTCATCCGGAATATGTCCATATTGCCGCTGGAGTGTTCTTTTTCATGTTGCCAGCCGTTTTCAAGGATTTCCACACCCTTGATTCTTTCCGTCTTGAACTGCTTGTTATGTCCGTCTGAAGGGTCATAGCACCAGACGGATATGTAGTTGGTGGTAAACTTGAACGGTTCCACGGTCCTGTCCGCCACCTTTCCGGTATGGGAAGAGGCATAGCCCTTCAGTATCACCTGCTTTTTTTCCTGGATGGCTTCCGAAAGCGAGTTCACGTTGGAGGCGTTCTCGTTCTTGACCACAACCTCCGCTATGGAGGTGAAACTGTAAATTGTAGCCAGTTTCTTCCTGAGGTTCTGCTTGATGGCGTTGGTGTCGTCTATGCCGTCTATCAGCCGGTTGACCATATAAGCTTCCTCATCGGTGAAGTGTACCAGCTGTGATATGTCCTTGAAGAAGCGGCTCTCTTTTGCAATATGGTAATAGTCACCAGTCTTGTGCACCACAAACCCGGCTTCCTTGAATGTGTCCAGATAGCGGTAGATGGACCTGTATGAAGTGTCCAGCTTGTCCGCCAGTTCGTTGATGGAATAGTTCCTACCGCTGGACAGCAGCATCATCAGACGCAGCATCCTCTCAACTTTCGGCTGATCCATATCTTTTGGTTTATTTAATTCAGTTTGTTCAAATACCTTTCCTTCAGTATGTCCAGATAATCATTCCTTCCACCCGTCTATTTGACAACATCGCCAATGTCAGATTATCAGATCTTCAGCACGGACTTTTGGAATATAATGGATACCGTTTTCCCTGAAATAGTCATGACTTTCATTCTCAGCGATGTGCAGTATCTGGTACTTTTCCGCTCCCTTGCCAAGTGCCAGCACCAACAGCGGCTCCAGAAAAAGCTGCTCTTCTGCCATCCCTCCCTTACCAAGGACTTTCCCCTCCGCACTTCTATCATCCTTATCAAGGACTTTCCCCTCCGCAATTCTATCATCCTTACCAAGGACTTTCCCCTCCGCAATTCTATCATCCTTACCAAGGACTTTCCCCTCCGCAATTCTATCGCCGTCTGCATTACTGTTGCTATTGCTTTTTGCATTAAACTCCTGCATCACAAGGCGTTTAGCCTCTTCTTTGCTGAAGGCCCCGATGCAGATGCCACTTAGACCCATCTCCGTGGCTTTTAGCAACATGCTCTGCGCTGATATTCCGAGATCAATATCCACCCACTTGTTTTCAGGTACGGTTGAACAGACAATTATGAAAGCAGACGGCTCGCAGCCTTCGGGCGGGAACTTCATGTCAGGTAGAAGCGCTCCTAGCTTTATGAACGGGCAGAAATCCGCTGCCGCCTTTCCCGTCAAAAGCTTAAACCTGAGCACCTGCTGGTTCTTGGCGCAAGGAATCATCGTGTTTACAGCCACTATCTTACGCAGGTCTTCCTCTGTAACTTTAACCGAAGGATCCCAGGTCCTGCAGCTTCGGTTTTTTAGAAGCAGGGTGTCCAGGCTCTTGACGTTGCCTTTAACCCTGACAACCTTTTTACGGTTTTGCAGGTCCTCCATTTTCTTTCCGAGATAATTGTCTGCCATAATCCGAAGTTTTAGTTCATTCAAGCTATGCTTCCTTAGTTCATCCAACTTTTTTTAAATCCATCTTCCTTCGTTCATCCATCTTCCTTCGTTCATCCATCTTCCTTCGTTCATCCATCTTCCTTCGTTCATCCATCTTCCTAAGTTAATCCAACTTCCTTAGTTCATCTAAGTTGCCTTCGTTCATCCATCTTCCTTCGTTCATCCCAGCTTCCTTAGTTCATTCATGAAGCATTAGTTCAGGCAAAAATAGAAATACATAATCATTTTGACAAATAATGTCTGGGAAAGCTCGGCGATGGTGTCTTGTAACTGGTTGTATTTCAAGCCTTCCCTGAAAGCACTACGGCTTTTTACGGGGGTGCTTTTTGAAACATCTTAAGAATCAGATATTTGCGTAGCACCATCGCCGATAAGAAAACTTCTTTATATTTGTAACTGCTTTATTATGGTAAAAAGACGGATCTTGTACGGAATATTGCTGACAATCAGTCTGCTGACCATCCTCATTGGCGGAAAAGGCACTAAGCCGCTACCTCAGGCCGGCAGTGAGGACGCGTCTGCAGTTTCTTTCTTTATAGCCGGAGGTCTGCCAGCGTCAGAAGCCCAGGCGTCATACCTTGTGGCTGTACCAGCCGCTGCCTCTATGGAGGCTCCGTCCAGGGGTGGCATCGCTGAAGCTTCTGAGTCCCTTTCTGAAGGGTTGAACCTAGTGTTCAGATATGTCAGGCTTAGGTTTCCGGTTCCTTCTGATGCCGGCAAGAGGCGTCTTCTTCTGAAGGTCCTCAGAATTTGATTTCTTAAAGTGCGTTTTCTGTAAGTTGTTCAAATACAACTGTTTAGTTATTTGAAGGGTGCTGGTTTTGTATACCCCTCAAGTAAGCAATATGTTGATTACCAATTAAATACATTTTACGGCAAACCTTTATGCGATTGCAGATTCGATGATTCGTTGAGCGATTGCAGACTCGACAATCCGTTATGCGATTGCTATATGGTTATTTGATTGTAGCATCTACGAATATGTTAATCCATAGAGCGATAGCATAGTTAATCCATAGAGCGATAGCATAGTTAATCCATAGAGCGATAGCATAGTTAATTCGTTAAGCGATTGCAGATACGACAATTCGTTATGCGATTGCAGATTTACTGATCGTTTATTTCACATTGTTCATACACACATTTAATTAATCAGATTTATGGAAAAGAAAATAGCAAAGGTCCGCACGACTGCGGATATGATAATATCATTGGTTGTACTTTTGGCTGGCGCTGCATGCTTTGCAGTCCGTTCTACCGGAATGATGATTCTGGGAGGAGTTGTTATACTTACCGGCCTGGTTCTGCTGTTCATGCTTAAAAACGGATACAAGATTGAAGGGCAGAAGGAATTGTTCAAGAAGAAGGAACACTTCTTCCCGGAAACCCGCTTTGACGCGATTTATTCAGAGATAGAAGCAGGAAGGATGATAACAGACTTCAAAGACGAGGACAAGGCTATTGTAGTCAGGCTTGATGTTTACACCAGCCAGTCCGGGAAGAGATTCGCTGAGCTCTACAAGTATGTTCCGTACGACTATAAAAAGCAGGTTGAGCTGAAGAAGGTTTTATAATCGGCGATGGTGTCTTGTAACTTACTGAAATTCAAGGCTCCCCTAAAAGCACCTTGGCAAATGGCCGGGGTGCTTTTTTGAATACTTTAGGAATCAGATGCTTATGAAGGACCATCGCCGATAAGAAAAATTCCTTAAATTTGTTGCAGGTTACCCTCATATATGTTCAAGACTATTCTAAGACAGGTCAAGCAGTACAAGACGGCTGCCATCCTCACACCGGTGTGGACGGCGGCTGAAGTTGTCATGGGGGTCCTGATTCCGTACGTAACAGCTTCTATCATAGACAAGGGTATCAATGCCGGCAGCATGCCGGATGTGTACAAGTATGGCTTGTATATGGTCCTGATGGCATTGCTGAGCCTTATGTTCGGTATTCTGGCAGGGAGGTTTGCTGCTTATTCTTCCACCGGCATTGCTGCCAACCTGAGGGATGCCATGTACCGCAATATCCAGAGGTTCTCGTTTTCTGACATTGACAAATACTCCACGGCAGGGTTGGTTACAAGGATGACCACGGACGTTTCCAACATACAGAATGCCATCCAGATGCTGCTGAGAGTATCTTTCCGTGCTCCTTTGAACCTGATCTCCAGTGTGGTGATGTGCTTTTTCATAAACTCGAGGCTGAGCGTTATATTCCTTGTCGCGATAATAGTGCTTGCCACCCTTCTGACTCTTGTCATAAGAAGGGCAGCCAGGCTCTTCCAGGAGATATTCCGAAAGTATGACGATCTGAACGCGGTTGTCCAGGAAAATGTCTCGGCGATAAGGGTTGTAAAGGCTTACGTCAGGGAGCATCATGAATTGAGCAAGTTGGACAGGGCGGCTCTCAACCTGTTTTCCCTCAACGTGAAGGCAGAGGCCATAATGGCTCTCAACGGGCCGGTGATGAACCTGGTGGTTTACGGGTGCATCATTTCACTTTCCTGGTTTGGAGCTCATTACATAGTGGAAGGAAGCCTTACTACCGGCCAGCTGACATCTTTGTTCTCATACGTGATGATGGTGCTGCAGGCCCTGATGATGCTTTCAATGATCTTTGTCCAGCTTACCCAGAGTGCGGCCAGCGTCAGGAGAATCGCCGAGGTGATAGATGAAGTTCCGGATATGGAGAATCCCGCTGATCCTGAGATGGAAATCAAAGACGGCAGGGTGGAGTTCGAACATGTCTATTTCTCCTACAAAGCGGGTGGCGACTATGCTCTGGAGGATATAAACCTGAATATAGAGTCTGGTCAGACCATAGGAATAATAGGCGGAACGGGCAGCGGAAAGAGTACGCTGGGAGCCCTTGTCAGCCGTCTGTACGACGTTTCAAAAGGAGAGGTGAGGGTAGGTGGCCTGGATGTCCGGCGGTACGATATGCAAAGGCTCAGGAATGAGGTTGCCGTGGTGCTCCAGAACAACACTCTTTTCAGCGGTACAGTCCTGGACAACCTCAGGTGGGGGAAGGAAGACGCTACGGAAGAAGAATGCCGGCAGGCTTGCATATCAGCCTGCGCGGACGAGTTCATCTCGGCACTGCCGGACGGATACAACTCCATCGTTGAACAAGGTGGAGCCAACTTTTCCGGTGGCCAGAGGCAGAGGCTGTGCATAGCCCGTGCGCTGCTCAAATCGCCGAAGGTCCTTATTCTTGACGACTCTACCTCAGCCGTGGATACCGCGACAGACTCCAAGATCAGGGAGACTTTTGCCAGGAGGATTCCGGGTACCACCAAGATCATAATATCCCACAGGATACTCAGCATCCAGCATGCAGACAAGATAGCCGTAATGGAAGATGGCCGGGTTATGGGCTTTGACACTCACGATAACCTTCTTGAAAACAACGATATATACAAAGAGATATATACTATGCAGACCTCCGGAGGAGAGGGGGACTTTGACCAGAAAAAATGAGATTAGGCGGCGGACAGATAAAGGAAAGTGGCTATGTGCCACCAGCCGGGAAAGTGAATCTTTCCACGGTAGGCAGGCTCTTCAAGCTTATTCTCAAGAAGAACAAGTGGAGGCTGTCTCTGGTGTTGCTTTGCATCCTTGTCTCCACTCTGGCAACCCTGGCTTCCACATTGTTTACCAAGACCTTGCTGGACGATTATGTTGTTCCTATGCTCTCGCAGGCTTCTCCGGATTATTCTCCTCTGGCTGTTGCGCTGGTGAAGCTGGCGGCTGTCCTGATAATCGGTACAGGAGCTTCCTATCTTCACAGCATACTTACGGTATATATCAGCCAGGGAACCCTCAAGACTCTCAGACACAATCTTTTCGAGCACATGGAGAGGCTGCCTCTGAGCTACTTTGACGGCCGAAGCCACGGAGACATCATGAGTGTCTATACCAACGATGTGGATACTCTCCGTCAAGTGATAGGGCAGACCATCCCGCGCCTGTTCCAGTCTGTGGTGACTATTGTCTCGACATTTGTGAGTATGCTGGTCCTGAGCCTCCCGCTTTCCCTGGTGTCTGTGATCATGGCTGCCGTGATGTACTTCACCACCAAGAAACTCGGTGGGATTTCAAGAAGGCATTTCAAGAAGAGGCAGGAGATGCTGGGCAAAGTGAACGGCTTCATAGAGGAGATGGTTTCCGGCCAGAGGGTAGTGAAGGTTTATTGCCACGAGCAGAAGGCTATGGACCAGTTCTCCCAGCTCAACGAGAGCCTCCGTCAAAGCGTCTATAACGCCAACAAGATAGGTAACATAGTAATGCCTGTAAACGGCAACATCGGAAACCTCGGCTATGTCCTGATAGCCACTGTAGGTGCCGCCATAGCCCTGTCTTCTCTCGGCGGCTGGTATGCCTGCGGCCTCAACGGGTCCGCCCTCAGCCTTGGAGCCCTTGTGGCCTTCCTGACCCTTCACAAGAACTTCACCCGTCCGGTCAGCCAGATAAGCAACGAGGTCAACAGCATCCTTATGGCAAGCGTGGGTGCAGACCGAGTTTACGAGATGATGGACCAGCCTAAGGAAAAAGATGAGGGCAAGGTGACTTTGGAGCAGACGGGAGATTGCCAGTGGTGCTGGAAAACTCCTGAAGGAAAGACAATTCCTCTAAGAGGAGAGGTGAGTCTCAGCGATGTGGATTTCAGCTATGTGGAAGGCAAGCAGGTTCTCTTTGACATCAACCTTACCGCATATCCTGGCCAGAAGATTGCTTTCGTGGGCGGAACCGGTGCCGGCAAGACCACCATCACCAACCTGATCAACCGCTTCTACGAGATCCAGGACGGTAAGATAACCTATGACGGCCTTGACATCAAGGATATTGAGAAAGATTCCCTTAGACGCAGCCTCGGGATTGTCCTCCAGGAAACCAGACTGTTTACCGGCAGCGTGGTGGACAACATCCGCTATGGCAGGCTGGATGCAACTGACAGGGAGTGCGTTGCCGCAGCCAAGCGTGTTTGCGCTGACAGTTTCATCAGGCGTCTTCCAAACGGCTACAACACCGTGCTGGAAGGGGACGGCGGCAACCTCTCACAGGGTGAACGCCAGCTCCTTGCAATAGCCAGGGCTGCCGTTGCGGCTCCTCCGGTCCTCATCTTGGACGAGGCAACTTCCTCAATCGATACCAGAACCGAAAAACTCATCCAGCAGGGGATGGATGAACTGATGAAAGGCAGAACGACATTCGTCATAGCCCACCGCCTTTCCACCATCCTCAATGCTGATTACATTATGGTAATGGACCACGGCAGAATCATTGAAAGAGGCAAGCACAACGAACTCCTCGCCCTCAAAGGCAAGTACTACGAACTCTTTACCGGAAACCAGATAGTTTAGGGGCAGCTCTTAACTTCCAATCTCATTTCTTTTCTGCATTCATTGTAGGGAACCATTTTATTTCTTAACTTGCCCAAAAGATTTCCAATATGAAAAAATCTCGTCTTACATTTCCCCTTTTCGTCTTTCTGTCAATATACTCGGCGATAGAGGTTCCATGGACCCGACAAAAATTACACTGCATATGTTAGGGAATGCATTAATCGATGGAAGAGAAAGCATCCCAATTTTACACCAGAAGAAGCAAGAAGTTTTATTGAAGATTTATCTTCTCAAGTCAAGCATCAAATTAATAATCAAGAAAATATTAAAAATATAATCTTCTAACAATAGAAATGCTATGAAACATATCTTTTATAAAATTAAAAATAACCTAGATTTAAAAGTGATTGGCTGCTATCCTCAAGTTGATTGTCTTACGATCATCCAATGTAATATATTATCCGTTTGGAAAACATATAAGGTCAAGCCACATCTAAAGTTCAAAATGAAGAACAAGGCAAAATTGACAGACGTTCTAACAACAACATGTGGCCCGATTAATGATTATCTGATAAGCCCCAGAATGAAAGATTTGTTGATGAAATACAATCTTATGGGCCATCAAATCTGGGATGTAGATTTGTATCAAAACAACAAGATTCTGACTTATTATTGGATACATTTATCTCAACCAGATTGGTTAATTATTTAGATTACGACCATTCTGTATTTTGCAAAAGCAATATAAGTCAGATTTTCAATAGTAATATAGGTCAGAAAGAAGAACCTATAAAAATAAACTCGTTTAATCACTACAGGCTATTAATAGAAGAGAATAGTCCCACGTTTGATGTATATTTAAAGAACGTAAAAGTCACCGATTCTTTTAACAGTTCTTTAGATTTATTTCACTTTTGTCTATTTGATTCCGATAACTATATTTCAGAAAAATTAAAAATAGGAATAGAGACAGAAAAAATATCTGGTATTCAAATTGAAGAAGCATTCACAATAGAATAACCCTTGGGGAAAATGGAACGTTTGTGCCCACGCCAGTTTTTAGTGCAGGTTAGATCACCTATACTTTCACCATCGCGATGAAAAGAAACTATCATACAAAAGGATCTGCCCCAATCCAGTTCTCCAACGGGACGGACTTCATCCTGCCTGGAACCACCGTTTCCAGGTGTAGTGGTCCTATTTTCTGGGACCACTACATATAACCTATATCCGCATGAGCAAGGGATTTATGTACCAGATTGCCATAATTGATGTCTTCAACAGGTTTATCGTAGGATGGAAACTCACCAATACTCTGGACAGAGGCAATGTCCTTGAGGTCATAAAGCGTGCTGTTGGCCGGTACGGAGCTCCTGACATCATTAATTCTGACCAGGTGACACAGTTCACTTGCCATGAATGGATTGACACGATGAAAGAGCTGGGAATAAAGATAAGTATGGATGGCAGAGGGAGATGTCTGGACAATCCATGGATTGAAAGATTTTGGCGTTCACTCAAAACTGAGTATATTTACATCTGTCCGCAGGATAATGTCGAGGACTTGAGAAAAGGTATTGCAAACTATATCAATTACTATAACAACGAGAGACCTCATCAAGGAATAAACAACTTCAGACCAAAGGACTGGTATGAATATGCGGCTTGAAAACAATATTAACAATTCCCATGGTCCATTTTCATGGGACCACTATACTGCTCCATTTGGACCTAGACTTCTTACTAGTGATAATAAACCTATAAATTATCCTAATATAAAACGATGAGATTATTATTTCTTTTTTGCTTTTTTATAAGCATTTCTGCTTTTTCTCAAGAAAGCAAACACATCATTGGACATAATTATGAAGGTTTTTCTTTTCCTAAGGAATTCCACATACACGGTTTTCCTCCAGAAGAAAACAGATATTCTTTAGATGAATCTCAAATCAAAGAAGTTGAAAGCATTTTAGAATACAATATTCATAAATTCAATCGTTTATATATGGCTACTCCTCATTTCCCTCGACGAATAGAATACGATTTAAAGAGTTATTATAGGCAATATTACTCATATACTAAAGATAATGATATAATCGTCAGAGTTTTTCTGATAAAAAAAGACCCGTGGAATAATGAGGAAATGCTCAAAGAATTATCATCTGATATTCAGACATCTTTAGGCGGTTCTATATCTAATCCTAGTTTCGAGATTAATCTGACAACAAAAGAAATCAAACAAATACAAAAAAAATGGTTATTGGAATTGTAAAGTACATCAATTATTATAACAACGAGAGGCACACCAGGGCATAAACGGCTTTAGGCCAAAAGAAAGGAATAAATATGCAGCTTGAAAACAATATTAACAATTCCCATGGTCCATTTTCATGGGACCACTATAAACTGCTAGCGAGCAGCAAGACGCTGATATGAAATCTAAAGAAAAGCTAAATTCTTTGCAGTTAACATGGGGGACAATGAAATGAGATCGTTTGTACTTATAGTAGTTTCGTTACTTTTCTTCACGAATTGTAGAAACCAAATAGTTGAGAACTATATTTATAAAGAGGCCAAAACATTGCTGCAAGAAAATGACACTAACAGTATTATAGACTTTTCTTCTATAAATAATTTTTCCTGGGACACTATGTATTATTTTTCTACTGGAAGTTCTTATGATGAAATTTTAACAACACTCCCTTCATGGGTACCATATGAAGAATTTGACTGCAAACTGTATTTTTATGAAAAACACAGGCTTGTTTACCACGAAAGTTGGCCAGTATATACCAACAGAATAAATAATATTTCTTTTATATCAGATTCTACAAGATTCAAGGCTTGCCGTACAAAAGCGAAATTTAAAATCTCAATTACTAATAATAAAACTATTTTCTTATACCCATTATTAAATTCGAATTTTCCTCAAAAGGAGAAATGACTACTGGATTGTTTTTGAAATCCAGTCTCTTTGCCCAATAATTATCAATCAGCTTAGAGTGTAGTGGTCCCAGAAATAGGACTACTACACCCAAAAATAGTGTAGACTTACATCCTTGGGCATTAAAGAACATTATTGTCTAGGCCCAGACCAGAAGACCGGTGCAGATGATGGCGCCGGTTACTACCAGGTCTATCAGGCAGAATCCCATGATGTCCCTTGCGTTGAGCTTTGCTATGGCAAGGGCCGGAAGTGCCCAGAACGGCTGGATGAGGTTTGTCCAGGCGTCTCCCCAGCTTATTGCCATTCCCGTAAGGCCAGGGTCAACATCGAGTTGCGCACCGGCAGTGAACATAATAGGGGCCTGGATTGCCCAGTGGCCGCCGCCGGACGGAACGAACATGTTCAGAATTGCTGCGCAGAGGAATGTCAGAAGAGGATAGGTGGTATGGTTGGAGATTGAGATGCAGGCGTTGCTGACCTCGGTTCCAAGGCAGATGCCGCTTTCTCCCGTACCCATTATAATACCCATGATACCGGCGTAGAACGGGAACTGGAGCAGGATTCCTGAAGCTCCGGTAGCGCTCTTTCCGAACGCTCTCACGTATGAAAGCGGGTTGCCGTGAAGCAGAATGCCGGCAAAAAGGAAGAGCATTATCACAAAGTTAAGGTCTATGCTGCCGCCCTTGGCGAGTTTGATAATCAGGAAGGAAAATCCCATCAGCGATATTATCCAGCTCAGGACGCGGCTGTTTTCAAGATGCTCGGCAGGAGAGGAAGGCTTAGCCTTAGGTGCCGGGGCCTCATCGGTGAGAAGGAAAGGGTCTATCGCTATTACATTGTCTCCCTTTGGGTGCATCAGGGAGTTGACAAGTATGAGGGCCACTATCACTATGGTCACAATGATCAGGTTGTGAGGGTCCAGGATGGTGCTGGAAATAGGGACAGGGTTTTCAACAGCTCCCCTGGTGATTTCCTTAAGGCCGGAACCAGGTGTTGCCATCGTAAGAGGAATGCTTCCGGAAAGACCGGCGTGCCAAACTACAAAGCCGCTGTAGGCTGAGGCAATCAGAAGGCGGTAGTCAACTCCGCGGAGTTTCTTGGCTATCTCCTTGGCGAAAATAACTCCCACAATCAGGCCGAAGCCCCAGTTCAGCCAGCAGGCTATGGCAGAGATACCTGTAACCAAAGCAATTGCAGCGGCGGGTGTCTTTGGGATGGAGGCCAGTGAACTTATACCTTTCTTTATTACAGGTGCTGAGGCCAGAGTTGAACCGCATACCAGGACCAGCGCCATCTGCATGGCAAATGCCAGGAGAGACCACACTCCGTTGCCCCAGTGCTCGATGACTTCTATAGGGCTTTGGCGGCAGACCGGCATGGCTACGCAGGCTGCAATAAGAGTAAGTATGACTGCAAAAATAAACGGGTCCGGAAGATATTTCTGGACCAGTTTCACACACGCTTTGATTATTCTCTGAAACATAGGACTTTGGTTTGACGGGGCAAATATACTTAAAAAGGAGAGACGCTGTTATCGATGGCAAAAATTGCCGAATATTGGATTTTTGCTTTAAAATTATTTGAAAATTTTTCCGATATGTTGAAAATTTGTTATATTTGTCAAAACATTTAAACTTTTAGCAAACACTATTTGACTAGTAGATATGAAGAATCTAGAATGGGGAAAGATGTCTTTCTCATACACTAAGACAGATTACATTGTTTACAGCACGTTCAAGGACGGCAAATGGTCCGCTCCTGTGCTTTCATCTGATTTCAACATCGCATTGAGTGCATACGCAGGCGTACTTCATTATGGTTCATCCTGCTTCGAGGGTATGAAGGCCTTCAGGGGCGTGGACGGAAAGGTCCGCCTCTTCCGTCCGGAGGAGAATGCCAAGAGAATGATCCGCAGCGCAAACTTCCTGGATCTTGCTGTTCCTTCAATAGAGCAGTTCGTGGAAATGTGCGTGATGTGCGTGAAGGCAAACGCGGAGTATATCCCGCCTTACGAGACAACCGCTTCTCTGTATCTGAGGCCTCTTCTTATAGGAAGCAACCCTCAGCTCGGAATCCGCTCATCTGCTGAATCTACATTCATTGTAATGGCTTCTCCTGTAGGAACTTATTCTGGAGACAAGATACTTGTCCCAGGTACTGCAGTAATCGCAAGAAACCATGACCGTGCCGCTCCTAACGGATCCGGAAGCTACAAGATCGGCGCAAACTACGCCCAGAGCCTCCATCCTTACAACCTTGCCCATAAGCAGGGCTACCGTGAGCTTTTGTTCACCGATGCGTTGACTCACAAGTATATAGAAGAGTTTGGATCTTCCAACTTCTTTGCAATCAAGGGTAACACTTACATCACTCCAGACAGCGACA
>Ga0247609_10001934_pt1 | contig 23062 bp, 18 predicted proteins | sample 172DNAGHGlowgp2_FD_193487 | JGI IMG/M metagenome (GOLD analysis project Ga0247609, IMG submission 193487) | Sheep rumen microbial communities from Palmerston North, Manawatu-Wanganui, New Zealand - 1728 DNA GHGlow gp2 | ecosystem: Host-associated > Mammals > Digestive system > Stomach > Rumen ...
ACTCAACACGGATTGGACAGCGTTGGCATGAGAAAGATACAAATGATTGACAAACTTGCTATAGGCACGGTAGGCAAGGGCATGGTCTGCCGTGGCTTCGGCACAATGGATGGCCAGATAGGAGAGTCGGGCACTTTGCGTAAGCTGAAGCTTGTCACGTTGGTAGCGACTCAACACGAAGCAGATGCGTCCGAAGCGCCGCAAGGCATCCTTATCATCGCTTGTGCCACCAAGACTCTCGCGTTCATAATAACGGTACACGCGCATGAGGGTGCTGTCATCGGGAAAGGTTTCCTCGTCTGCTTTCTGGCTGGCCTTTTCGCGCATAAAGCGCCATTTCTCTGCATCTGATAAAAGGCAAGAGGCGGTGTCGGCATTGCCTAGATACCATTGTTCTTCAAAAACCATAGCACCCAACAGGTCATACAGCATCCGCGAGCTTTCCGTCAGCCGCGTCGTATCGACCTGCTCCAGCAGTCGTTCCGTGCTGTCCGCATCCGTGAACACCATGTCTTCAGCCGCACGGAGCAAGCGCTTCTGCGGCAAGTCTCGCAAGCTCCATCCGATGCCGCCCGCAAAGGCCAGCACCAGCACAGCAACGATGATTCCAATTGTCTTCCTTTTCATGTCGTTTTTTGTTTTGTCGCTGCAAAGGTACGGCAATTCTTTGGCCTCCACAAGAGAAAGGGATGGAAATCGCTATTCCGCCTATTACGCTGTGATTATCAAAGCGTTTCACAGCTTTCTTCCATCCTCTTTCCATCCTGTGAGGTGGAATACTCAACGCTGAATGACACAAACAACAAAAAGAGAAGCCGCTTTGTCTTAAAAAAATCAAAGCGGCTTTGTTTCTCGATGACAAAGTCTCCGACTCTGCACACTACTTCACCTCGCCGTTCGTTGCCTGGCTGAGGGTGAGAGGAACGTAAACCATGTTGAAGATGTAAGGCTCCTCTTCGTAGAAGAAGGCGATGCGGCCGTCCTTCTGCAGGCACATGGTTGAATAGGCAGAACGTTTGTCGGTGACTTGCAAGCCCAACTTCCAGCCCTCGGCAAACGCGAGAGTCGAGTAATGAGGGCGCTCGTCGAGGACTTTGTAGTAGATGCTGACATCGGCGCGTGTGTCGGCTTTCGGCAGGCTTTGCAGAGCAACATAGCATCGCTTACCGTTCGAAGCGAGCCTGCCTTTTACAATGAGAATCTCGCCATTGCAGCTATTGGCTCCAACCTTGATGCCTGTCGGCACATCGTGGCTGTTGACGGGCGTGTCCCAAGAGCCTGAGGTAACGCTGCCCTCGGCGAATGTCCAGATGTTGAACGTGCGGCCGTACCACTTCCTGCCGCTCAAGACGATTTGTCCGTTGGGCAGTTCCTCCACCTTGGGTTCGTCGCTGTCGGGAGCCGCTTGAAACGAAGCATCACCTAAAATTTGCCATGTCATACCCATGTCGTCGCTATAAACAACGTATGCACCCTTTAGTCCTGTGCCTCGCACCAAGAGGGCCGCATAGAGGCGATAGAACTTTCCCACTTTCGTGAGTCGACTTTGCAATATCTTGCCGCTGCCAAAGAAGCCTGCCCAAGCAAAAATGCCCATTCCATCGTCTGTTTTTCCTTTTTGGAACATCGCGCCTTCCTTTCCCCAGAACTGCAAAGTGATGTCTTCCGGCGTGCTCCAGGTATGCCCGCCGTCGGTTGTAATCTGCCTTGCTATGAAGGGACGATAGTCTGCTTTGGCATAGCCATAGATGCACTTTCCGCTGACGGTAATGAGCACACCCCTGCCGCTTTCGCGGTCCAAGCAGAGTGCCGGGTCGCCGAAGCCAACGCCGAAAATGTTGTCATTTCCGCCCATTCCATCGGCAATTTTGACTTCGGACGACCAGCGTTTGCCGTTGTTCTTCGAGATACGCATCACTTGATCGACCTCGCCGAAGCCAATGTCTGTACCGCAAACGCGGTAGTCATATATCGCCACCAGTTCGCCTTTACGGTTCTTGGCAATAGCGGGGATGCGGTAAACGTCGCGAGTGCTGTCGGTACTGAGTGCCAGGAACTGCTTTTCGGCACGTTTCTTGCCCTGAAGTTCTGTGGCTTCCGTCGTGGCGTCGACGTTGGGAGATGCCGAAGCCAGCGAACTAAGCGGCAAGAGCAGGAACAGCAGGAGAAGCTTTGCACAACAGTCTTTGTTGCAGCCATCGCAACAGCTGCACTTGTTGTCGGAATGCAAATAACGATAAAGGACATAGCCAGCAACGGCTATCACAACGCAAAGAAGGATGACGCTCTGTGTGTTCATAGTCAAATAAAAGATATTATAAGGTGTACGAGGAATGCTACGATCCAGGCGATGCAACACTGTCCGACCATGATGAACAGCATCCAGCGGGTGCCGAGTTCGCGACGGACGGTTGCCATCGTTGCCATGCAAGGCGTATAGAGCAGGCAGAAGACGAGCAGGGTAAAGGCGACGCCGGGCGTGAAGACTTCAGTAATGGCAACGCCGGCAAAGAGCGTGCTAAGCGTGCTTACCACCACCTCCTTCGCCAAAAGACCGCTGACGAGCGAGGTCACCACGCGCCAATCGCCGCAACCGAGCGGCTCGAAGATGGGAGCGGCAAGGCTCGAGATGCGAGCCAACATGCTTCGTGAGGCCTCTTCTGCGGCCACCATTTGCAAGTGGAAGTCGAACGTCTGCAGGAGCCAAATGACGATGCTGGCGAGGAATATCACCGTGAAGGCGCGATTGAGGAAGTCCTTCGCCTTGTCCCACAGCAGATGCCACACATTCATCGCTACCGGCATACGGTAATTGGGCAGTTCCATGACGAAAGGCACAGCCTCTCCTCGGAACAAAGTCCGCTTCAAGATGAGTGCCACAACGATTCCCGTCACAATACCAATCACGTAGAGCGACATCATTACCCATGCCGCATGCCTCGGAAAGAAGGCCGCGGCGAAGAAGGCATAGATAGGTATCTTGGCGGTGCAGGACATGAAGGGCGTGAGCAAGATGGTGAGCCGGCGGTCACGTTCGCTGGGGAGCGTGCGGCTGGCCATAATGCCGGGCACGGAGCATCCGAAGCCAATCAGCAGAGGCACGATGCTGCGGCCGGACAGGCCCAGTCCCCTGAGCAGGCGGTCCATCACGAAGGCGATGCGTGCCATGTAGCCCGTGTCCTCGAGCATGCTGAGGAAGAAGAAGAGGATGACGATGAGCGGGAGGAAGACGAGCACCGTGCCGACGCCCGAATAGATGCCGTCGATGATGAGCGAATGGATGGGCGGAGCGATGTCCCACTCAGTCAGGGCGGCGTCGGACAGCTCCGTAAAGCGGTCGATACCCTCCTGGAAGAGGTCTTGCAGCCAAGCGCCTATGGTGTTGAACGTCAGGTAGAAGACGGCAGCCATAATGAGCAGGAAGGCAGGAATGGCGGTGTAGCGGCCGGTCAGTACCTTGTCGATGCGGATGCTACGCTTGTGCTCGCTGCTCTCCTCGGGATGCACGACGCAGGACTGGCTGACCTGCAGGATGAAGTGGAACCGCATGTCGGCGAGTGCGGCGCAGCGGTCGAGGCCTCGTTCCTCCTCCATTTGGCAGATGATATGCTCAATGGTTTCCTGTTCGTTTTGTGTCAGGTTGAGTGCCGATGCCACGAGTTTGTCGCCTTCTATCAGCTTGCTTGCGGCAAAGCGGACAGGGACGTGAGCGGCCTCGGCATGGTCCTCGATGAAGTGCATGATGGCATGCAGACAGCGATGGACAGCTCCGCCGTGCTCCGTTGGACTGCAGAAGTCCTGACGCGCCGGCCCTTCGTTGTAGCGCGCCACGTGTATGGCGTGGCTCACCACCTCGTCCACGCCCTCGTTCTTCATGGCGCTGATGGGGATGACGGGAATGCCGAGCAGCCGCTCCATACGGTTAATGCGGATAGTCCCGCCGTTGCCTTTCACCTCATCCATCATATTGAGAGCCAGCACCATAGGGATGCCGAGCTCCATCAGCTGCATGGTAAGGTAGAGGTTGCGCTCGATGTTTGAGGCATCGACGATGTTGATGATGCCACTCGGATTACTTTCCAAGATGAAGCGACGGCTGATGATTTCCTCGCTCGTATAGGGACTGAGGCTATAGATGCCGGGGAGGTCGGTGACGGTGGCTTCCGGATGGCCCTTGATGATGCCGTCCTTGCGGTCGATTGTGACGCCTGGGAAGTTGCCGACGTGCTGTTTGCTGCCCGTCAGCTGATTAAATAAGGTCGTCTTTCCGCAGTTCTGATTGCCGACGAGGGCAAAAGTGAGAGGTCCCTTTTTTGCCGATGAAATGGGATGAAATGCGTCCTCATCGTGGTAGCGGCCTTCCTCGCCGAAGCCTGGATGCTCCAGTTCGTGGCAGATCTCAACGGTCTGGTCATCCTCGAAGGCTGATAGGTCTGATTGTTCGTCATCGAGCGTGACCTCTATCTGCTCGGCATCTGCGAGACGCAAGGTCAGTTCATAGCCATGCACACGCAGCTCCATCGGGTCACCAAGCGGCGCAAACTTCTGCAAAGTCACTTGTGCACCGGGTATCATACCCATGTCGAGGAAGTGCTGCCGAAGCGCTCCCTCGCCGCCCACCTTGAGGATGGTGGCTGACTGACCTCTATTGAGTTCCCTTAGCGTCATTCTGTACGACTTTGAACCTTTTGCACTGCAAAGATACAAAAAAAGGAGCATGACACAAAGGACAACGGGGAAGTTCTGACAAAAATACCTAAAAAAGATGAGGTGTGTGGTAATTTCCGTCAACGCCGCACGCGGAGATTGCAAACGCCGCACGCGGAAATGGCAATCCCCGCGTGCGGGGATGGGCATCGCCGCACGCGGGGATTTTAACGTTTCCTGCCGCGCTGAAAATCAACGCCTTAGAAAAAGGGCTTTTCGGAGCTTATTCTTCGGCTTCTTTTTCGCCCATTTCATCGGGTTTTTCTTCCTTTTTCTTGGCAAGATATTCAGGGAGAGCCATGCCTGCCTGGTCAAAAAGTTCGCTGAGGGGAGGCACGCTCTTCATCAGTCCGGCGAGGAAGTTGGCCGTGCTTGTCTTGCCTTCGCCGCCTCCGCCGTTGTCCCAAACCGTCACCTTGTCGATGTTGATGCCCTTGATGGCCTCGACTTGTGTCTTCACAAGGTCGGGAAGTTTCTCCAGCAAAAGCAGTGTGTACGCCTTCGTCGCGTCGCCGCCGGCGGCCTGAATCATCTTGTCATAGCCCTCTGCCTGCTTTGTCAGAATTTGGAAGAGGCCCTTTGCCTCAGCCTCCATCTTAGCGAAGATGGCATCGGCCTCACCCTTGGCATTGACCCTCTTCTGCTCAGCCTCAGCCTCAGCAGCGATGACGAGTCGCTTCTTCTCAATCTCCTGTGCCACAATGACGTTGGCCTGCTGGCTCGCACGTTCCTTGTCGGCACGCGCATTCTCGGCTTTCTGCTCGGCAGCATATGCTTCTTCGAGCGCCTGAGCACTTGCCACCTTCTCGGCAGCCACAGCCTTTCGCTGAGCCTCTGCTTCGCGTTCACGACGAACTGCATCAGAGTTGGCAATGGCTATCTTGGCTTCGTTCTCACCCTTCACGGCTTCGGCGTTCGCCTCGGCTGTTCGGATACGCGTCTCTCGAACGGCTTCAGCCTTGCCTATCTCACCGTTTCGCTCCTGCTCAGCAACACGAACTTTCGCTTCATTGATGGCCTTCGCAGCTGCTTCTTGTCCGAGAGCTTCGATGTAGCCGCTCTCGTCCTTGATGTCGGTCACGTTAACATTGATGAGACGTAAGCCAATCTTCTTCAGCTCGACCTCAACGTTCGCCGTGATTGCCTCGAGGAACTTGTCGCGGTCACTGTTCAACTCCTCGATGCTCATGGTGGCAATGACGAGACGCAGCTGTCCGAAGAGGATGTCTCGGGCAAGCTCCTGTATCTGCTGAGGCGTCTGTCCGAGCAAACGCTCTGCAGCTGCCAGCATGCTTTCGGGCTCTGTACTGATGCCGACAGTGAAGCGGCAAGGCACGTCAACGCGAATGTTCTGCCTCGACAGGGCGTTCGTCAGGTTCGCATCAATGCCGATGGGCGTCAGGGAAAGGTAAGCATAGTCCTCGATGATTGGCCATACGAAAGCGCCGCCACCATGGACGCACTTGGCACTCTTGCTATTGCCGCGGTTACCATAAATAACCAGAATCTTGTCACTTGGGCAGCGACGATAGCGGTTTACGATTGCCATAAAGAGGAAAACGAGTACAACGACTCCAATCACAAGAAGATAAAAAGGTTCCATAACTATTATTTGTTGTTTAATTCAAAAATCAAAAATCAAAAGTCAAAATGAGAAGTTAGAGAGGAGCAACAATCAAGACAACTTTGTCGATGACTTTCTCGACACGAACTTTCGTGCCGCTTGGGATGGCATCACCTTCCGTCTGAGCCGGCAGCTCCTGTACCGAACCGTGGAAGCTTATCTGAACTTTGCCGCTGCCTCTGCGCTGGCCGGGGATTCTCAGATAAACCTCGCACACTTGTCCCACGCTCTCTTCGATGCGATAACTGCCGTTACCTTCGAGCTTCATCAGTTGCCTATACATTATTATGAATGCGCACACCATGATGCATCCGCACAGGATGGCTGCCAGGGCGAGAAGGAAGCGGTTCTCTATCACGCTGCTCAGGCAAACGCCACCCCAGCCTACGCCCAACAGGAAGTTTACCGTGTTGCGAATCGTAAAGAGTTGTATGGCTCCGCCTGTGTCCATCGTGTCTCCGTTGCCGTCACCAAGTTCGGCACTTCCTGCATCGAAGTCGCCCACGTCACCGCCCGCGTCGGTATCGCCCAAGCCAATGAGTGTCAGAGTCATTTGGATAAGAAAGATGATGGATGTAGCGATGGCTATCGTCCAATAGGCGCGCATGTAAGGAGGCAACGCCTGAAACCAGTCAATGAAATTCGTCATCATAGTTCACACAATTAGTTTTCCAAGTACAAAGTTAAGCTTTTCCGGCTTAACGAGCAACGAAAACTTGCATTATATCCGTCTTTTCGTTACTTTTGCAAACAGTATTTATCAAAAGACACCTATGAACAAGGAAGGAACCCACTTGTTGCGCCTCTTTAGCCATTGCCCGAAGTGTGGGGCAAAGGCTTTCGTGGAGGATACAGAGAAGAGCAAACGTTGCGAGGCTTGCGACTTCGTGTATTATATGAATCCAAGTGCAGCGACGGTCGCCATCATTATTGACGACCTGGATCGCCTGCTGACAGTCCGTCGAAGTAAAGAGCCTGCTAAGGGCACTCTCGACCTTCCCGGAGGCTTCTGCGACTGCTATGAAACTGGCGAAGAAGGCGTCAAGAGAGAAGTCTTAGAAGAAACCGGGCTCACTGTCGTCGAGGCAAGATACCTTTTCTCGCTGCCCAATATGTATCGCTACAGCGGTCTTGACATCCCGACTCTCGATATGTTTTTCCTCTGCAAAGTAGAGGAGACAGCAGAAGCGACGGCGATGGACGATGCCGCAGAAGTGTTGTGGCTGCCTTGGGAAAAAGTCAAGCCGGAAGACTTCGGCTTAAAATCCATCAGTCTTGGCGTGTCTCGGCTGCTGGAACTACAGGCAGCTTCGGCCTTTCTTGCCAGCGGCCGCTAAGCCACGGGACGCGTTCGATGTACGGCACCAACCAGGCACAAATGCAGAAGACAACAGGCACGAGAATAAGGACGTCGTCAACCTTGCCATAAATGCTTCTGCCAAAGGATAGGTGCGTAAACTTGTAGAAGTACAACATCGGGTAATGCGAGATGAAGAAGACCATGCTGTGTTCGCCGATGAAACACAACAACGGGATTCTCGGCACTTGTAAAGTCAGCAAGACTCCTGCGAGACCGCAGAGGATTAAAGTCGCGTTCACGACTGCCATCAAAGCATTACCCGTAAAGAGATTCTGGCTCATGTTGTACGTGCCAGGCGTCACGATTCCTAACACGACGAATGCCGCCACCATCACCCACGAAGCAGCCATCACTTGCTGATTCGTGAACCTCTGCATTACCCAACGCCAAAGCCGTCCGAGATAGAAGAAGTAGCAGGCGATGAAAACATTGCCGAGACTCATCGGGACGTTATTGCCCGTCTTGTAAGCCCAGTAGCTGAGGGCAGGGAAAAGTATCGTGAGCCAGCACAAATGCTTTACTTTGTCGATATATCTCACCATCATATAGACGGTGAAAAACGAGAAGAGGAACCAGATGGGCGAATTGCCGTAGAAGCCACTCTTCATCCAAATGTGGTTCCATTCAAGAGGTTCGACAAACTTATTGTATCTGTCGACCAAAGGGAAGTAGAAGCTGAAGTAAACGACTGCGCCGATGATGCCTGCCGAGAGGTATGGCACGAGCAGACGTTTCGAGCGGTCTCGAAGGTATTCTAAGTCCGTGCCGGCCGACGTCCCCTTATTAAAGTAGCCTGCTTTGAAGAAAAAGAAGCTCATGAAAAAGAAGCTCCAGCGCATTATCTCGAGCCACCAGTCCTGCTTGTCTTGTCCGCAGAAGGCCATGATGTGCAGTGTCACCATGCGGATGATGCAGATGCCGCATAGGATGTCAAAGGCGTGGTTTCTTGTTTTCATGGTTCAGGGATATAAAGGTCTTCGGGGCGATGACTGACTTTCATCTCGTCTGGAACGTCCTTCCTGACCTGTCCGTAGTGATTATTCAAGTAGAGAAGGAGGTCCTTGGGTGCCTTGACCTGCAGAGGACCGAGCTGCACAGTCTGGGCTTGTCTGACATCTTCGATGGGCAGACGTTCGCTCTTGGTGATGATGTTCTTGACTTCGCTCAGATTCTTTCTGTTGAACATCGTCTGCACCTTATACATTATTATATATATAAAGCGCTTGCTAAGCAAGGTCACCAGTAGTCTTGTGAACAGGCACGGCAGCCATCCTCTCTTGCGAGGCGTTGGGACATCGCACTTGCCGCAATGCTTCCACTGCCATATCTCTTTGGCTATGAAGAGGCCGTTCAGGAAGAAGAGTATGTTGTGCTGAAGTCTCTCGAGCCAAGCCTGCTTGGGTATCTTGTCGAAGGGAAAGATATCGACGTAGATGCCTTGATGCATCTTGATATGCTTGAACGTGGCTTCCGAGAAGCGACTTCCGTTCATACGGACCTTCATGAAATAGAAGGGTGTATGCGGCTCGGTGTCAGGAGTTTGCAGGAAGTAGCGGTCGCCAAGCTCCTCTTGTGCAATCTCGGCAAAACGCTCATAGTCTGGTCGCATCATTCCCACATCCACATCATCGTCCCAAGGCAGAATCTTTTGCCAGAAGTACGCTCCAACAGCCGTTCCACCCGTCACGAAGTAACGGATGCCATGCTTCCTGCAGATGCGGTCCACCTCGCTTAGAGTGGCATAAAGCGCTTCCTGCAATCGCGATAATTCTGCCTCTTTGTATTCCACAACAACTATGAATTATGAATTTTGAAGCTTTAGCTCGACGTAAGTCAACTATGAACTAAAGCGGCTTGACCTTTTTTGTCCCCAATGCATTCATGTATTCCATGTCGCCAGCACCTTCCCACATGTCGGTCTTGGCACTAAGGTTGTCGATGTGATTCACGACAATCGCCTCCTGCGTACACGGCACGACGGGGCTTCCGAACTCTCTTGTGCCATGATGAGCCAGGACACAATGTACGATCCGTTTCGTCTCATCTTCGCCTATCCCCTTATCTTTGAGGATATTATGCAGCCAATGTGCACCGATATATATGTGGCCGAGCAGGTACATGTCTGCCTGACTCTCGCCAGTTTTGCTGTATTCGTTCATCTTGCCACAGTCGTGGAAGAGTATCGCGAGGATACAATGTTCCACTTTCACCTCGTAAGGCAGGCAAGGATATAGTCCCTCGAGCATCCGAAGCATCTGATGTGTGTGGTTGAGCAAACCGCCAGGGAAGGCATGATGCATCGTCGTGGCGGCTGGGTACTGACTGAAAGGCTCGTAGAAACGGCTGGCAAACTCCTCGATGATAGCCATCAAAGGTTTGTCCGAGCAATAGCTGAGGAGCTTCTTTATCGTGTCGTCCCAAATGTCGCGACGTATCGGACGGGGCAAAAGGTTGTAGAGCTCGTGGTCGAACAATGGCTCTCCGCAGCACTTCAGGTCGCGGAAGTCGCACGACTTCTTGCCATCGTTGTCCTTCATATTATAAAAGACGACAAGTTGTCCGACCTGTGGCTCAGCCGTCGGAGCCATGTCCCAAACAGCCACATTTATAGTTTCGATGAGGTTCGCCACCTTAAGCGAAGCCCAGGGCGAGCCGGTCTTCGTGGTGCCATTACTGCGGCTGATAACGAGGTATTCCTTGTTGTTCATAGCAAATTACGTGTCATTTTCTTCGCAAAGTTAAGCTTTTTTTCGTAACTTTGCGTGCAAAAAAGAAAGAAAAGACGGTGGAAGACGATAAAATCTACATGAAGCAGGCCCTAGCGGAAGCAAACGAAGCGTACAAGAAGGGCGAAGTTCCCATCGGGGCTGTCGTGGTTTGTCAGGACAGAATTATCGCCAAGAGTCATAACCTGACTGAACTTCTGCACGATGTTACCGCGCATGCCGAGATGCAAGCCATCACTTCCGCAGCAGAACATCTTGGTGGCAAGTACCTGAACGACTGCACACTTTATGTTACGGTAGAGCCTTGCGTGATGTGTGCGGGAGCACTTGGTTGGTCACAAATCAGCCGAATTGTCTATGGAGCACCCGATGAAAAGCGTGGCTACACACGTTTTGCACCCAAAGCCCTCCACCCTCGCACCCAAGTCACAAGTGGCGTGATGGCAGAAGAATGCATCGAACTCATGCAACGCTTCTTCAAGGAAAAGCGATAATCATAAGTGTTATCGGCAAGTTCTTCCCCTCGTTTTTGCCCAAATTGCACTATTTTTTGCCGATACCGGCAAGAAAAGGAACAAAAAAAGAGCCTGCTTCGATTGAACAGGCTCCTTGTTGTTTATTAGAATTAAATAATACTTAGTATCCCATTTTCATTGTTTTTGTTCCAACTTGAATGATATAGATATTATCTTTCTCTAGAGGTATATCAACCCTCGAACTCTCTACCTTCACAGAATGTTGGAGTTTCCCATCTGTCGTATATACTCGAATCATATCGCCCATTTCAGCATCAATCACTCTTGCTCCAAATGATGTGCCTTGAATTTTTACATTCGATTCGGCGAGAGAAGTTAAAGCATCTTCATCGATGTTTTCATAAACGACAGATAGCCAAGAGTTATTGTTTATGGCAGGAGTCGTATATTTGCCGTCATTGCTCAAATGATTTGTAACATCCGTGTTATTGAACATGACGGAATGAATCTTCCAACCATAGTTAGCAGCAATTGTAAAAGTGTATGTCTTTCCTTTTGATACTTGCATGCTGATAGTTCCATTATCGGCTTGATTGATTGTGAGTGTTGGGTCACTTGGAGGCACATTGCCTATAATTGTCACGGACTTGTTGGCTCTTGGTGATGAATAATAGTTGTTATTGCCACTTTGTACAGCACGAATTGTGAATTGTCCTTCTGCTAAGCAATCGAGATAATACTTGCTACCGGTAGAATAGATTTCTGCAAAGCTGCTATTATCCATTGTATATGTAATAGGAAGCCCAGAAGATGCTACTGCTTGCAGTTCAACTTGATCGCCAACATTTAGATTGCTCAAGTCTTGATTCCATGAGATTGTTTGTTCTGCTTTGTTTATAGTGAGTGTGCCAGAAGTATAAGAGAATGTATAGTTGTCAGCATTCCCTCCTGAAACTTTTATTGTGTAAGTGCCAACATTCGAAGTCTTTGTCGCGGTTGTGCTAGCAACAGGCGCCTCGTTCAACACACTCTCATCTTCATTTCCCACAAACCCACTATATAGGACTTCAAACTCAGGATTCTCTTCGTTGTAAAGGCGTGAATAGTTTCCAACAGAAGCCATCAGCGTTCGTGGTGTTACAGTTAGTGTTCCATTTGTATATGAAATAGAATAATTAGGACTTGACGCCCCTTCTATACTTATCACGTATGTGCCCACATTGCTTGATTTTGTTGCAGTCGTGGAAAGTGTTGGAACAGGAGACAATACACTGTTGTTGTCGTTATTCATGAATCCATTACAAGTGTAACTGAATGTGGGATTATCAGTATAGTATTGTCTTAGTGCATTGTTTGCTTTGATAGTTAAAGGCGCAGGGGTGATGGTTAGTGTGCCAGGAGTGATTGTCCCCAACTCATAGTTCTTGGGCACTCCGTTTGTTGCATTCACAGTATATTGCCCCACACCACTTTGTTTCGTTGCTTCAGTTTGGAATGTTGGTGATGTTGTCCATGCGGGAACGGTCTCTCCATTCTTCAAACCATAATAGCTTATTGTGAAGGAAGGATTATTTGCGCCATAGACTTTCGTTGCATCATTCACCATTGCTGAGAGCGGAGCCTTAGTAATTGTCAGTACACCTGGCTCATAAACTAAATTATAGTTTGTGGCAGACCCACCACTGATGGTAATAGGATAATAACCAACATTACTTGCTTTAGTGGCAGTTGTACTTATGGTAGGTAAAGTAGTTAAGACACTCTCGTTTTCGCCAGCAAGAAAGCCAGAATATGTAACATTAAACTCGGGGTTGTCTTCACCATATTCACGACTGACATTTTCTACCTTTACCGAAAGAGTTGCAGGCCTGATTGTATAACGATAGACGACATTGGCTGTAAATGATTCATCATCTTTTGTAAATGTAACAGGAATCCATTCTTCATGACTGCCCACATCACCACTAAGTGCAGACATTGACAAAGATGCTGTATATCCCTCTACATTATTTATCCAATTTGTTTGGGGAGCCTCTCCGGTATAATCAAAAACATCCTTGTCAAATGATATCATTTCTATCACATGGGCATCGTTTATTGAGTAATATGGTGATGAGTATGATTGTTTGTCAGGAACAAAAGTCTTACTTGTTGCGGTCCAACCAGCTGGAGCAGATTTAGGCAAATAAATTAATTCCCTAAGGAGATCACAACCATAAAATGATTGATATAGTATGTCATACAATTCTATGCTAGTAAATTTGGTTACAGATTGAGGGATAATCAACGATGTAAGATTCTTGCAATTTGCAAATGCGTTTCTTCCAATTGTTGTAATAGTTGGAGGTAAAACAATCCTTTTAGCTAGGCTACCGCCACCTGGACCTCTTCCACTTACAAAATGTGAGAAGGCATATGCAGAAATTTCTGTTACAGAATATGAGTAATTATTATACGTTATCGTTTCTGGTATTACATATTCTTCATTGATATATGTTGATTCTCCTAAAGACGCATAGGGGTCATCAACAACTGACGCACTTATTCCTGAAAGATTATAATACAAATCCCCAATTTGTACCCTTGTTTGAGTCCAACTACTGTTAGGAACACATATTGCTGTTAACAGCAGTAGAATTTTTACTTGTTTCATATCACATTTCAATATGTGGTTATATTTGTAATAAACAATCACTAAGAATGAACATGTTTAGACATTACTCTCTTTTTCGCTTATTAACTCTGTTATAATATTAATACATTGGCCTATATCACCTTCTGCATGTTGAAAGGATAAAGGATTGTATCCTAGTTTATCTTCAAAAAGGACTATTAGTTCAATAGGTATTATTTTTGAATAATAAGATATTTTTTCTTTAGCTTTTCTGACTTCTTTGTCTCGACTTCTCTTATTTATCGTTCTTTTTGCTAAGGAAAGTGTTTTGTTCAAATCCTCTAATTCCGAAAGAATTGCTTTTAGTTGTTCAATGTTCATCTTTGTGATTCAATGCACTCATGATACCCAAGTTTTGGCGTTTAATCTTTTTCGATAGCCACATAAAAAAAAAACGTGGGTATCCACCTTCTGCTCGTCTGTCATCTGGGGCCTACCACAGCCTTGAGTGCTGACGAACAGAGTGATACCCACGAACGATTGCTGATATACCCGTAAGTGTGCTATGAAGGCATGATTAGCCTTCAAGCACACAACGGGATATGATTTCAGCATACCCGTGACATCAAACTCCGCAATGTCTTTGGCACTCAGTCTTTTGTGGTAATTTCAGATGACCAATCGACAAAGCATCGTGTGACGCTTTTTTTATTATGTAGTGCTTGCCTAACGATAGATGTCCACACTTAGGACAATCATCAAGCATTGCGCTGCAAAGATACGAAATAATATAGAATAAATGCAAGGATTTATTAAAAAAATAGTTGTGACGCAAGAATACCAGAAATAATAAGGATTATACCAACACGGATAGGGTGTGTTTATTAACACCTCACGAGGACTTGTGAAAATCCTCGTGAGGATTTGGCAAAATCCACAGGAGGATTTGATGAAATCCACACGTGGATTTGGGCAAAAGGACGTGTCCCTTTGAGCATAGGGACGTGTCCCTTTTTTTGATTTTAGCAAATGCCTGGAAAACAGAACTATAGAAAACCGCAAAAATTACTGCAGTGAAGTTGCCAAAGTTGACTGGCGTCGAGCTAAAGCTTCTGCAGAGAAGTTGCCAAAGTTCTGCAGAGAAGCTGGGCATTTTCTCTGCAGAAGTTTTAGCTTGACACCTGTCAACCGATAAGTCGATGTCTGTCGAGTCTGGAGACTACACTTTTTGAAAAGTCACTTCAGGAGTTTGAGGTAGGTCTCTATCGCCTGTTGTATTTCGCAAAAATCCACGAATTCATCGGCAGAATGACTGCGTTTGCTATCGCCCGGACCGAGTTTCAAACTGGGGAATGGCATGAGGGCCTGGTCGCTCAAAGTGGGCGAACCGAAGGGTTTGCCGCCAAGTCCGATGATTTTTTGCACAAGAGGATGGTTCACGTCTATGCTCGAAGAGCCCAACCTGAAACTGCGTGCCTTGACCTCAGACTTGACATTTTTGCCGATTTCATCGAATAATTCGCGGTTCGTGTAACACTCATTCGACCGCACATCCACAGTAAAAGTGCAGGTGTCGGGCACGACATTGTGCTGCGTCCCAGCATTCACGATGGTGACCGTCATTTTGACTGGTCCAAGCAAAGGCGAGATCTTCTCCCATTTATAATTCCGGAACCACTCAATATCCTCGAGCGCCTTGTAGATGGCATTCTCGCCTTCGTCTCTGGCAGCGTGTCCAGCCTTGCCATGAGCCGTTACATCGAGCACCATCAAGCCTTTCTCGGCGATGGCTGGCTGCATGCCTGTCGGCTCTCCGACAAGTGCGACATCTATCTTCGGAAGCAGTGGCAGGACGCTTTCTATGCCGTCTTTCCCGCTCACTTCTTCTTCCGCACTTGCCAAGAAAACAAGGTTGTAAAGCCCCCTCCCTGCTCCCCCTTTGGGGGAGTGCTTTGCCAATTCGGCGAAAACATGAAGTAGAGAGACCAGGCTGGCACCATCATCATTCGAGCCAAGCCCGTAGATTCGGCTGCCTTCCCGAGTCGCCTTGAAAGGATTCCGCTGCCAACCGGCTACAGGTTTCACGGTGTCGATATGGGCATTCAACAACAAGGTATCTTTCTTCTCGTCAAAGTTTGGAGCGACACTCCAGAGATTATTACCCAAGCGCTGTGTCGAAAGCCCCAACTCGCCCTGCATATACGCCTGCAACATATCGGCTGCAGCCGTCTCTTCCCTGCTGACTCGCGGCACTTCGATAAGCCTGCAAAGCAACCCTACCGCTTTCTCTATCATCACTTCACGTTCCATTTCGCCGACAAAGTTACGAAAAAAAACAAAATAATGAACTATGAACTATGATTTATGAACTATTTTCCGTACCTTTGTGCTATCAAAGCACAAAATAGTTATGCAGAATCCTAGTCCACTTCCCTCGCTAATCCAAAGTCAGGCTAACGTTTACGGCAAGCGAGCCGCCATGCTTTATCGCGACGACGAACTGCAGAAGTGGAAGGAGATTTCGTGGGAAAGCTTTGCCCAGACCGTGAGTCGCGTCTCGGCTTCGCTGCTCGAACTGGGTGTCGGCGTACAGGAAAACATCGCAACTTTCTCGCAAAACATGCCCGAATGTATGTTCGTGGACTTCGGCGCCTACGGCATCAGAGCCGTCACTATCCCGTTCTATGCAACGGCTTCTGAGACGCAAGTGAAGTACATGGTGAGTGATGCCAAGATTCATTACATCTTCGTCGGTGAGCAATATCAGTACGACACAGCCTACCGCATACTTAAAATCGAGCATCACATGCGACGGCTCATCATCTTCGACCCGTCTGTCCAGAAGGATCCACAAGACAACGTGAGCCTTTATTTCGATGAGTTCCTGGCTCTCTCCGATGGAAAAGACCATAGCGAAGAGATTCAAAAGCTGACTTCTGAAATGGAGGAGGACGACCTCGCGAATATTCTTTATACAAGCGGCACGACAGGCATCAGTAAAGGTGTCATGCTGACTCACCGCATGTACAATGCCGCATTCCGAGGCCACGTTGGGGCTTTGCCGCTCACAGACAAGGACCTCATCATGAACTTCCTGCCTTTCACCCATGTCTTCGAGCGCGGATGGTCGTATCTTTGCCTGAAAACGGGCTGCACGTTGGCTGTCAACCGCCGTCCTGCCGACATCTTGCAGAGCCTTCGCGAAGTGCATCCGACCTGCATGTGCGCTGTGCCTCGCTTCTGGGAAAAGGTGTACAGCGGCGTGCAAGAGAAGATGAACGAGTCTTCTCCCATACAACGTCGGATGCTCGAGGACGCCCTTCGAATCGGCAAAGCCTACAACGTCGATTACAAGATGCGGGGTCTCACCCCGCCACTTGCCTTGAAGATGCAATATCTCTTCTATGAGAAGACCGTCATTGCCTTGTTGCTCAAGACGTTAGGACTAGAGCGAGGCAACTTCTTCCCTACTGCCGGAGCCGCTATTCCGCCGGTTATTGAGGAGTTTGTACGTTCTGCAGGCATCCTAATGATTACTGGCTACGGCCTGACTGAAAGCACAGCCACCGTCTCTTGCGACCGTTGGAATCAGCCCATCACGCTTGGCTCAATCGGTCGTCCGCTGAATGGTGTGCAAGTTAAGTTCGGCGAACACGACGAGATTCTGCTTAAGGGCGACACCATCACCAAGGGCTACTACCGCAAAGCTGAGATTACAGCGATGGCGATAGACGACGAAGGCTGGTTCCACACCGGTGATGCCGGCTACATGAAGGACGGTGAACTCTTCATGACGGAACGCATCAAGGACCTCTTCAAGACGAGCAACGGCAAATACATCGCGCCACAGATGCTCGAGTCAAAGTTCTGCGTAGACCGTTACATTGACCAGATCGTCATCATTGCCGACCAACACAAGTTCGTCTCAGCACTCGTCATTCCCGAGTACAAACTGCTTGAAGAACTGGCGAAGAAGCGTGGCATCGCTTTCTCATCGAGGGAAGAGCTCTGCAACAACGAGCAAATCGTGCAGTTTGTCATGGACAGAATCGAGACCATACAGCAGGATCTGGCCTCCTACGAGCAAGTGAAGCGCATCACTCTCCTGCCCGAACCCTTCAGCATGGAGCGCGGCGAGCTCACCAACACGTTGAAGGTGAAGCGACCTGTCCTCAACGAATTATATAAGGAACAGATAGCAAAGATGTATCAAGAATAGACATTGTGCCCGACGCTTCTCCATCGGGCTTCCCATTAACCCCATAATACCCATTAACCCCATAAATGATTACCCAAGACCAACTGAAAGAAGTCAAGGAACGCACCGAACAGCTCAACCGCTACCTCGACATCGACGGAAAGAAGATACAGTACGAAGAAGAACAGCTCCGCACACAAGCCCCGGGCTTTTGGGACGACCAGAAGCGCGCCGAGGCACAGATGAAGCTTGTCAAAAGCCTCGAGAAATGGCTTAAAGGCTATGCCGAAGTTAAGACTTTATGCGACGAACTCGACACAGCCTTCGAGTTTTACAAGGAAGAACTTGTCACTGAGGACGAGATCGATGCTATCTATGCCAAAGCCATTACGGCGATAGAAGAACTCGAACTCAAGAATATGTTGCGTCGCGAGGAAGACAGCATGGATGCTGTCCTCAAGATAAACTCAGGCGCTGGCGGCACTGAGGCTCAGGACTGGGCGCAGATGCTGATGCGAATGTACATGCGCTATGCCGAAACTCACGGCTACAAGTGCGTGGTCAGCAACTTGCTCGACGGCGACGACGCGGGCATCAAGTCCTGCACACTCGAGATTCAGGGCGAGTATGCCTACGGCTACCTCAAGAGCGAGAACGGCGTGCATCGTCTGGTTCGCGTCTCGCCCTACAACGCGCAGGGCAAGCGCATGACGAGCTTCGCCTCTGTCTTCGTCACCCCCCTCGTGGATGATACCATCGAAGTGAACATCGAGCAGGCACGCATCTCGTGGGATACTTTCCGCTCTTCGGGTGCTGGCGGTCAGAACGTCAACAAGGTGGAGTCCGGCGTACGCCTGCGTTATCAGTACAAAGACCCTTACACGGGCGAGGAGGAGGAAATCCTTATCGAAAACACCGAAACGCGCGACCAGCCCAAGAACAAGGAGAACGCCCTGCGACTGCTGCGCTCCATGCTCTACGACAAAGAGCTGAAGCACCGCATGGCCGAGCAGGCGAAGGTCGAGGCGGGCAAGAAGAAGATTGAGTGGGGCAGCCAGATCCGCAGCTATGTCTTCGACGACCGCCGCGTCAAGGACCACCGCACGAACTATCAGACCAGCGACGTCGGCGGCGTAATGGACGGCAAGATCGATGCCTTCATCAAGGCCTACCTCATGGAATTCGGCGCAGACTGAGCTCCCTATTACTTTTCCCCATTAAACCCACAAAGTCCATGCCCCTCCTCGAAATCGAAAGAAAGTTTCTTGTCGTTGGCGACTTCAAGAGCCAAGCCGTCAGCTCCACCCACATCGCTCAGGGCTACATCGCTTCGGGCAATGGCCGCACCGTTCGCGTCCGCATCCGTGGCGACAAGGGCTACCTCACCATCAAAGGTCCAAGCAACAACGCCGGTCTCGCACGCTTCGAGTGGGAAAAGGAGATACCTCTGGCAGAGGCAGAAGCCCTGATGAGCATCTGCGAGCCGGGCATCATACAGAAGACACGTTGGCTGGTGCCATCAGAAGATGGCAAGCACACATGGGAAGTCGACGTCTTCGAGGGCGACAACGAAGGCTTAGTTATGGCAGAAATTGAACTCGGCAGCGAGGACGAAACGTTCAAAAAGCCCCATTTCATCGGAAAAGAAGTGACTGGCGACCGTCGTTACTACAACAGTCACATGCGCCGCTACCCATACAAACTCTGGGGAGAAGAAAAATAAGAGCACACGGAAACAAAAAACGCCGCGTGCGGCGATTGCAATCCCCGCGTGCGGCGTTGGCCATTTCCGCGTGCGGCGTTTGAGATCCCCGCACGCGGCGTTTTATTTCTACGATTTGGATGTTGTCTTTTATCCGACTTGGCTGCCGCCTTTGACGTCATCGAGAGTAGTGGTGACGCTGAGGTCGCCGTTGTAGTTCACAGCGCTCAATATCATGCCCTGACTCTCCTCTCCCATCATCTGGCGAGGCGCAAAATTCGCGATGAAAAGGACTCTTTTGCCCACTAACTGCTCGGGCTCGTACCACTGAGCTATGCCGCTCAGGATGGTGCGGTCGGTGCCACTGCCGTCGTCGAGGATGAACTTCAGGAGCTTCTTGCTCTTCTTGATTTTCTCGCACGACTTAACGAGACCGACGCGAATGTCGAGTTTCTCGAAGTCTTCGAACGAAACGGTGGGCTTCACGGGCGCTGCCTTGTAAGCGGCTTCTTCGTTGGCCTTCAGCGTGTCCTCGAGCTTCTTCTTTTGCGCAGCCACGACTTCGTCCTCTATCTTGGTGAAGAGCAGTTCGGGCTTGGGCAGCTGCTTGCCGGCAGGCAGGATGTCGGTGCGGCCGAGGTCTTCCCACGAGAAGCTTGCCATGTCTATCATCTCACGAAGCCTCTTGCTGCTGAAGGGCAGGAAGGGTTCGAAAGCGATGGCGAGGTTGGCCGTGATCTGCAGGCTGAGGTAGATGATGGTCTTGACGCGCTCGGGGTCTGTCTTGACGACCTTCCAGGGCTCACAATCAGCAATATATTTGTTGCCAATGCGGGCGAGGTTCATGGCCTCTTTCTGTGCCTCACGGAACTTGAAGCCCTCGAGGAGCTGTTCCAGTCGCGCCTTGACGTCGCAGAACTCGGCGAGCGTCTCGCGGTCGTAGTCGTTGAGCTCTCCGCACTCGGGCACGCGGCCTTCGTAGTACTTCTGCGTGAGCTGCAGAGCGCGGTTCACGAAGTTGCCATAGACAGCCACCAGCTCGTTGTTGCAGCGGGCCTGGAAGTCGTCCCACGTGAAGTCGTTGTCCTTCGTCTCGGGTGCATTGGCGGTCAACACATAGCGGAGCTCGTCCTGACGGCCTGGCAGCTCATCGAGATACTCGTTGAGCCAAACGGCATAGTTCTTGGAGGTCGAAATCTTGTTGCCCTCGAGGTTGAGGAACTCGTTGCTGGGCACGGTGTCGGGCAGGATGTAGTCGCCGTGTGCCTTCAGCATGGCGGGGAAGACGATGCAGTGAAAGACAATGTTGTCTTTGCCGATGAAATGGACCAATCTGGTCTCGGGGTCCTTCCACCACTTCTCCCAAGAACCGAGCTCGGGATGGGCGTCACAGAGCTCCTTGGTGTTGGAGATGTAGCCGATGGGGGCGTCGAACCAGACATAGAGCACCTTGCCTTCTGCACCTTCGATGGGCACAGGAATACCCCAGTCGAGGTCGCGCGTCACGGCACGAGGCCGCAGTCCGCCGTCGAGCCAGCTCTTGCACTGCCCATAAACGTTGGAGCGCCACTCCTTGTGCTCTTCGAGAATCCACTTCTCCAGCCACTGCTGGTCTTTATCAAGAGGCAAGTACCAGTGCTTGGTAGGCTTCTTGACAAGGGGATTGCCGGTCTCTGCATTATATGGGTTGATGAGTTCCTCGGGCGAAAGCGTGGCGCCACATTTCTCGCACTGGTCGCCGTATGCCTCGGGAGCATGGCAACGCGGACACTCGCCACGGATGTTCCTGTCCGTCAGGAAGTGGCCGGTCTGCTCGTCGTAGAACTGCTCGCTCACCTGCTCGATGAACTTGCCCTCGTCGTAGAGCTTGCGGAAGAAGTCGCTCGCCAACTTGTGGTGCGTCTTGCTCGTCGTGCGGCTATAGACGTCGAAAGAAATGCCGAAGCGTTCGAAGCTGTCCTTGATGAGGTTGTGGTAGCGGTCCACCACCTCCTGCACCGTGATGCCCTCCTTGCGGGCTCGGATGGTAACAGGCACACCATGCTCGTCGCTGCCTCCGATGAACAGGCACTCGCGGCCCTTCAAACGAAGATAGCGCGCATAGATGTCGGCCGGCACGTAAACGCCAGCAAGGTGACCGATATGTACAGGCCCGTTCGCATAAGGCAGAGCGGACGTAATGGTAGTTCTCTTGAAATGCTTTTCCATGTGAGTCTGTGATTTTTTCCGCGCAAAGTTACGACTATTTCCCTTCTCTGCCAAACAATCGAGAACCTTTTTTCGTGATTGCAAACTAAGCACGCCTAATTTGCAATCTAGCCACGCCTAATTGAACAATTAGGCACGCCTAATTTGACAACTAGGCGTGCCTATATCTAAAGAGCACTAAAAGACGAAACCTACATTAACGAACAAGCCGTAGGTGGAAAGGTTAGCTTCCCACAAACTGCTGTTGAAGAAAATGCCAACGAACCAGGTTTAAAAGACGACACCTGCGTTTACGAAAAAGCCGCAAGTGTGAACATCCCTACTATATAAACGATCGCCATATCTGTAGAGATGCTTGTCGCCGCCATCGAAAATGGGCAAGAAGTCCGCACTGAAACCCAGTCCCAAGTAGAAATGGTTGAAGTCGAAATGACCGCCGACCTGCATGCCGAACTGGAAACGCCTCGTGCCGTCAATATCGAAATAGTCTAACCCATCCTCATCTTTACCCAAAGCATTCACCTTGAAGTTGACACCCAAATAAGGCGACAGGTGAATCTTCGTGTTAGGAATGCTGAAACGATATGCCACATTCACGGGAATCTCAATGGCAAGGTACTTGTCGTTGTCGCTGAGGAAATCACCAAGACCTACATTAGCCTTCACGCCGACCTCAGTATATAAAGGCAAGCGACACTTTGTCACATTGAAACCACTCATCCAGCCGACATCGAAACCATTCAACATATCGCTGACATTCTCGTCACCACGCTCGGTATAGAAAATCGTAGGAGCATAGCCAGCATAGAAACGGTGGTAAAATTTGCTCGGCCCCACTGTCGTGGCGGCAGAATTCTCAGCAGGCTCCTTAGCCAAAGCCATCGCACTCGAACCCATACAGAGAGCCACGAGTGCAAAGAAAACTAATCTCTTCATTTTGTTTGTTGTTTGGTATTATCAACTAATTCACGCCGCAAAGTTACTTCCTTTTACATAATCTGCCAAACAATCAAGGAACTTTTTCATCTTTTTTTGCCCATCGCTCCCAATATTCCCATCATTATCATCTCTCACATCGTTCCCTTCATCCCCATCTCTCTCCCATCATTCCCATCATTCCCATCTCTCCCTTCTCTCCCATCGTTCCAATTTCTTCCTTTCTGTTCTCCTCCCCTTTCGCCTCCCGTCCCGTATGTTGCGATGCCATCGCAACCTTCGTTCCCTTCTCTCCCTTCTCTCTCGTTCTGTTCTCCCCCTTCGCCTTCCCGTCCCGTATGTTGCGATGCCATCGCAACCTTAGCAACCACCCATCTACCACAACAAAAAAGCCCCTCAATCTTTCGACTGAAGGGCTTCCTCTGAAAAAACGGCGGCTACCTACTCTCCCACGGGTGTGCAGTACCATCGGCGCGGGCGGGCTTAACTTCTCTGTTCGGAATGGGAAGAG